>Ga0214919_10010098_pt1 | contig 12040 bp, 9 predicted proteins | sample LL1503_MetaG_FD_177994 | JGI IMG/M metagenome (GOLD analysis project Ga0214919, IMG submission 177994) | Freshwater microbial communities from Lake Lanier, Atlanta, Georgia, United States - LL-1503 | ecosystem: Environmental > Aquatic > Freshwater > Lake | place: USA: Georgia | collected 2015-03-15
TGAGGGGTTGCTCACATGAATTTTGTGGCCAGCCAACTCGGTCAGGCGGATGTAATGGGCGCGGTCGCTGCTGTATTTGATGGCCACCACGCTGGGCAAATCGGCAATGCGGTTGCACAACTCAGGGGTCATGGTGTAGCCGCAATCGGGGTGGTTCCACATCGCCATCCCAAGGTTGACCTGCTCTGACAGGTAACGGTAGTACTCGAAAATGGTCTCGTCAGTGTCAGCACCAAAGTGCAGCACTGGGCTGTGCACGATGATGTAATCGGCACCGATGTCTTGCGAGTGTTGGGCCAACTCCAAAACGGTATCGAGTTGGGTATCAGAGCAAGAGGTGATGATCCCGCATTGGCCCACACCGCCGCGGTTGCCCGCCAAGCGGGCTTCGTCTACGGCAATTTCCATGAGTTTTTTTCGGTCGCCCATCGACATGGAAAAAAACTCTGCCTGTTTGCCAGCGATGAACAAACCGCCCAACTGCAAGTCGCGGATCCAATGGCGCAAGTTATCGCGGTAAGCGGCCTCATCGAGTCGGCCTTGGTCATCAAATGGGGTGAGGTTGGCAGCCCAAACACCGGTCAGGTGATCGCGGGCATATTCTTTGGCTTCAGATTTTTTGTATTTCATTTGCTGTCTCCATGTGTGTTGTTATGCATGGCTTGCCAAAGTTGTTGGGCACGCAAAGGCAGTTGCAAATCCACCTCACCCAAGATAGACAAAGCGTCCCGGGCAGCGCTCATGATAGCCGCTGGCACACCTATGCAACCGGCTTCGCCCACCCCCTTGGCCCCCAATGGATTCAACGGGCTGGGGGTGTGCATGGAGTGCAGTTCAATGGGTGGCATGTCATCGGCCCGAGGTACGGCGTAATCCATCAAAGAGCCCGTCAGCAGTTGGCCTTCGCTGTCGTAAACCAGTTGCTCCATCAAGGCCTGACCTATGCCCTGGGCCGCACCACCGATGAGTTGGTCTCGCACCAAACCCGGCTGCAAACTCAGACCCGCATCATCCACCCACAACAAGCGTTCGATCCGGGGTTGACCTGTTGCCGCATCCACCGACAAACGCACCATCACACACCCGCTGGCCCACGCTTCTTGGGCCTCAAAACGGGTCTCGGCAATCAGGGGCAGGGGCATGCCTTGTTGGCGCTGGGCAAGCAAATCGCGACAAGCCTGGACCACCGCACTTCCCCCAATCGCACTGCTGCGGCTGGCCAATGCGCCAATGCCAGGCGGGCAAACATCGGTGTCACCCATCACCACTTGCACACGTTCCAAGGGCACACCCAAGTGTGTTGCTGCCAATTGTCCAAATGTGATGGCATGTCCTTGGCCTTGGTCGGGGCTGCCGCTGGCCAGCGTGATGTCCCCATTGGCATGCCAAGTGACACGGGCAGACTCCCACCCTTGCCCGCAAGGTTCTACATACATGGCCACACCCAGCCCCACCCATTCTCCTTGGGCGCGGCGCGCGCGCTGCAGCGCGCGCTCTTGCGTGTAGCCAAACCGTTCGCAAGCCAACGCGAGCAGTTGGGGGAAATCGCCCGAATCAAAAGTCTCACCCGTGGGCGTCAAGCAGGGCATGGCGCTGGCCGGTACCAAATTGCGTTGGCGCAATGCCACCGGATCCATGTCCAAGCGCCGAGCAGCCAAGTCAACCAAGGACTCCATCAACAACGCGGCTTCTGGCCGACCCGCACCACGGTAAATGCCCACTGGCGCGGTGTGCGCGCGGCGAGCCTGGCCAACGATATTGACTTGTGGCACACCGTATGGCCCCGGCAAAATGCGTGCTGCATTGCGCAAGGGCACCACCGCAGAAAAAGGCAGCCATGCCCCCAATGAATAATTCAACTGTGCCTGCAAAGACACGAAATGCCCTTGCGCGTCCACCGACAGCTGGCCCTGCAAACGCGCACCACGACCGTGCTGACCAGATAAAAATTCTTCCGAACGGCTGGCCTTCCATTGCACCGTGGTGGCCAAGCGATGGGCCGCCAAGGCCACCAAAATATCCTCTGGCGTGATGGAGGCCTTCGACCCAAAAGCCCCGCCCACGTGCGGCGATATCAGGTGCACCTGTTGCAGGTGCAAACCCAAGGCACGGGCCATATCCGATTGGGCGCGCGACGGGGCTTGGCTGCCCAACCATACCTTGAGCCGTTGTACCGATGCTTGCCACTGCGCCACACAAGCGCGGGGCTCCATGGCCATGGCCAGCAAGCGCGGCACCTTCAAGTCAACACCAACTTGGGCAACACCCACTCGACTGTCACCGCCAAAGTGGTGTTCAAAACGGGCCACCACTGGCGAGTTGGGGTCTGCATCGCCCCAAGCCTGCAGCGCCTGCAGCGACACCATCACCAGGTCTGCTGCGGCTTGTGCCGTGCTGGCGTCGTGCGCCAGCACCATGGCCACAGGCTGACCCACATGCTCCACTGTGGTGCCGGCCAACAAGGGCATGGCAACGTCGTTGAGCAAAGGCCACAAAGGGTTCACGCCTGGGGTCGGCACGTTTTGCACATCGCTGGCTTGCCACACCGCTACAACGCCTGGCAAAGCCAGGGCCGGCGATGTGTCGATGCCCAATACCTGCGCATGCGCATGGTCGCTGCGCACAAAAGCCACATGCAGCGCACCGGTAGGGGCGGCATCATGCACATAAAACCCCAGCCCTCTGATCAAGCGTTCATCGTCGCGCATGTTCATGGGTCGAGCAAAGGGAATGGTTGCGCCAACACCCTGCAACTGCCTCAAGCCAAGGCAATTTGGATGGACCGCACAGCCATGTCTTCCAGCCAGGCCAAATCCACATCGGCATGGGCTTCACACATGAACCAAGGCTCCCTCGAGTCGGGTTCGAGCATCACACCATGGGCAATCATTTGCCAAGCAAATCGGCGATACAACTCGCTATCGGTCTTGCGCCAATCGCGGTACGTCTCGGGCACATCGGCAGTGAAATGAATACCCAGCATGGCCGGTGGACCTGCAAACGCATGGGGCACACCGGCTTGGGTGAAAACACGTCCCAACAAGGCCTTGATCTGCAGGCCCACACGGTCAATGGTTTTCAAGGCATCGGTGTGGGTGAGGATGTCCAAGGTGGCGTGGGCCGCGCTCAAAGCCACCATGTTGGCGGTGTAGGTCCCACCGTGCACCACCCCACCGGGATGTGAGCCCACCACATCCATCACATCAGCGCGCCCCCCAAATGCGGCCACCGGATAGCCATTGCCCATGGCCTTGGCAAATGTGGTCAGGTCGGCATAGATGCCATACAAGGCCTGCGCGCCGCCCGCCGCCACCCGAAAACCGGTTTTGACCTCGTCCAAAATCAGCAACGCACCGTGCTGGGTGCACAAGTCGCGCAAGCGCTGCAACCATGCCGATGTGGCTGCGATGCTGCCCGCATTGCCAATGATCGGCTCCAAAATCACACACGCGAGTTCTTGACCGCGATGGGCAAATAATTGCTCCAAGGCGGCAGAGTCGTTGAGCCCAATGATGTCGACCAATGCGCGCGTGTTTTGCGCAATGCCCGCACCAAATGGGATGACTTGGGGGGCTTGAGGACTGCTGGGGTCCCAGTGTTCGATGTCGGACTTCCACATCACCTCGTCAAACAAGCCATGAAAACCACCCTCGACCATGGCAATGCGCGAGCGCCCCGTAAAGCCTCGGGCAGTGCGCAGTGCGCCCATCACGGCCTCGGTGCCTGAGTTGGCAAAACGCATCTTGTCAATCTGCGGGCACAAGGCCTTGATCTGTTGCACCACCTGGGCGTCCAAGGCCGTAGAAAAGCCCGTGACCGTACCGCCACGCTGTATTTGTGCCACCACGGCCGCGTCCACCCGCTCATCGCGGTATCCCAAAATGATGGGGCCGTAGCCCAGCCGAAAGTCCACATGCTCTTGGCCATCTACATCGGTGATCCGACACCCCTTGGCACTTTGCAAAAAAACCGTTTGCTCATCGCCCCAATAGCGGTAGTTTTCTGCCACGCCCTGGGGCATGTGCACATGGGCTTGGCGCATCAAGGCGCTTTGTACAGATTTGGTCATAGCCCTCTTTGCTCCATCAAGATGGTGCTTGTTCGCTGCCCCATGCCTGGCCCAAGGGCGGGCGCAACAACAAGCCCGCACGCTCTTCGAGCAAGCGCACCACGTGCAACTCGCCCGCCTCAGGGCCATAGGTCTGCATGGCTTGTTCAAACACCTTTTGGGCCAAAGCGCCCATGGTCAGCTCAAAGCCTTGCGACTTGGCCACTTGGTTGATCAAACCCAAGTCTTTGCAGCACAGCGCCAGCGAAAAGCTGGGGTCATAGTGCCCGGCAAAGATGGACGGCACATCGTGCTGTGCCACCCAACTGTTGCCCGCACTGGATTTGATGGCTTCCCACACCGTGGGCAAGGGAATGCCCGCCTTGGCACCCATCATCAAACCTTCTCCTATGGCTGCGGCGCTGACGAACCACAACAAATTGGTCAGCAGTTTGATGGTGGCACCGTTGCCATGCACACCCACGTGGAATATTTTTTCACCCAGCACATCGAAAATGGGTTTGTGTTTCAGGTACACGGCTTCGTCGCCGCCGACAAAAATGGACAAACGACCCAATGCTGCAAAGTCGACGGCGTTGGTCACGGGCGCCTCAAGAAAGTCACCTCCACGCTGTTTGGCCATATCGGCCAATTGCCGCACCAATTCCACCGCACTGGTGGATGTGTCGATCACCGCCATGCCTGGCCGCAGTGCCGCCATCACGCCGGTGTCGCCCAACATGACCTCTTGGACTTGGGCAGGCCCCGGCAAAGAGGCCATCACCACATCGGCATTGGCCATGCCTTGGTGCAAACTGGGTGCCCAATGGGCACCTTGTTCCAGCAATGCCAAGGCTTTGTCTTTCACCCGGTCAATGACCGTCAATGGGTGACCGGCTTTGAGCAAATTGGCGGCCATGGGGTGACCCATGTTGCCCACGCCAATGAAAAAGATATGCGGCAAAGAAGTCATGATGGAGGTGGACAGCGGTTGATTGAATGGCGAAATGAGACCAGCCCCAGCAGGCTCAAGCACTTTGCTTGGCAAACGCCAAAAATTGCGGCCCGTGGCGTGATTCGCTGAGAAAATGCAACCCCAACTTTTCCAGCATGGCCAAGGCTTGCGTGAAACTGTATGTGCGGTACTGAACGGTTTGGGCCATCACACGCTGGGGGCCATCGTCCAAGTAGTAGTGCTTGATGAAGCCGTCCGGATGGGGGTCAATTTTTTGACCATACACCATGCCATTGGAGATGGGGCGCTCGTAATCGTGGTGTGGCCCTTGGATGCCCAACAACAACTGCCCGCCCGGCGCAATGTGTGCGGCCACGCGCTCCAAGCCTTGCACATTGCCCGCTTCGTCGGGGATGTGGCTGACCATGAAAGGTTCTTTGTCTCCATCGATCACAAAATACCAGACGCCGCCATAAGAGAAAGCCACCTCGTAGGGGTGGCTGAGTTGCATTTGGGTGACGTTTTCTCGGGCCAAACTCACATTGGCAAAACCCTTGAGTCGCTCTTTTGCAATGTCAAGCATGGCTTGCGTCAGATCAATACCGGCTATCTCCAGGTCGGGGCGCCGCTTGGCCAATGCCTCGATGATGAGGCCCGTGCCACACCCTATTTCCAGCACGTGGCGAAAGTCAGCTTGCTGGACCAACTGGGTGACGATTTGATCGTAATCGTAGTAACCTGAGGTCATGATGACGTCGTAATATGCCGACATGTTGGTGTAATCGCCCATGAGAACTCCTGGTGGGACCTGTGTTTATTTGGGCCACAGCTTACACCATGAAATTGAAGCCATCTGTCCTGGCGAAAGTAAACGAGAATCAATCTATTCAATAGCGGTTTGCACCTGAATCTCATGGCAATTCAATGGTTCCCCGGTCACATGCACCTCACGCGCAAGGCGATCGCCGAGCGCATCAAAGACATCGACGTGGTTATCGAAATGCTGGATGCTCGCCTGCCAGGATCGAGCGCCAACCCCATGCTCGGCGAGCTGATCGAAGGTAAACCCACGCTCAAGGTATTGAGCAAACAAGACCTGGCCGACCCGACCCACACCCAGCAGTGGCTGAACCATTACAACGCCCAAACCGGTGTGCGCGCCATTGGCTTGGACACCAGCATGGTGTCCCCCGCCAAGGCCTTGATCCAAGCCTGCCAACAATTGGCGCCCTTGCGCGGGGGCATGGTCAAACCCATGCGGGTGCTGATGTGTGGCATTCCCAACGTGGGCAAATCGACCTTGATCAACACCCTCAAAGGCCAACGCGCCGCTAAAACCGGCGACGAAGCGGGGGTGACCAAACTCGAACAGCGCATCAGCTTGGCCGATGACTTCTACATTTACGACACCCCGGGTGTTTTGTGGCCACGCATCTCTGTGGCGCAAAGTGGCTACAACCTGGCCGCCAGCGGAGCCATTGGTGTGAACGCATTTGACCAAGAAGAGGTCGCCTTGGAGTTGCTCAACTACCTCATTGCCCACTACCCACAAGCTTTGGCATTGCGCTACAAACTCAGCGATGTGGCCAGCCACCGTGACCAAGAGCTGCTGCAAGCCATTGCGCGCCAACGCGGCGCGGTGCAAAGTGGGGGCCGCGTGAACACCGCCAAAGCCGCAGACCTCGTGATCCATGATTTTCGCTCTGGGGCCTTGGGGCGATTGACGCTGGAAACACCGCCAGAGTTTGACCAATGGCTCACACAGGGAAAGTTGGCAGACGCCGAGCGCGACTTGCGCAAACAATCCCAAAAGAAACCCGCCCGGCCAAAAACGAAAATAGCCCGATGAAACTGGCCCTGCTGTCCGACATCCATGCCAACTGGCAGGCCTTGCAGGCATGTCTGACGCACGCGCGTGAGCAAGGCGCCAACCAGTTTGCTTTTTTGGGCGACTTGGTGGGTTATGGCGCAGACCCCATTGCCGTGGTCGATCAAGTGATGGCGCTCCAACAATTAGGGGCTTTTGTGTTGAAAGGCAACCATGATGCGATGGCCGTCGCGCCACCCCAGCAAGACGCATCGCTGGGGGCCAGCACCGCCGATTGGACTCACCGTCAGCTGTCCGCCACCCAACTCAACTTTTTAAACCAATTGCCACTGACCGCCAGCGTGCAACACTTGCTGCTGGTGCATGCCAGCGCCGATCGACCCGAAAAATGGCGCTACGTGGACAGCGAACGCGCCGCCAGTGATTGCTTGAGTGCCGCTGCCCAATTGACCTCCTCAACACCCCACGTGCTGGTCGGTCATGTGCACCATCAAGCCCTTTATTACCAAGGCGCGGGTCGTGGGCTGATGCCCTTCACGCCCACCACCGGCGTACCCGTACCCGTGCCACTTGGGCGGGCATGTGTGGCCAGCGTGGGCTCGGTGGGCCAACCCCGGGACGGAGACCCACGTGCCATGTACGCTGTGTACGACCTGATGACCCAACGGCTGGCGTTTCACCGCATCGCTTATGACCATGCCAGCGCCGCTGCAGCCATCCGGGCAGCAGGTTTGCCCGCTTTTTTTGCCAGCCGATTGGAAAGCGGTCGATGAAGTTGCTCACCCCCGGCACCGTGCTGGACGGCTTTGAAATCCTGGAGTGCATGCATGCCGGTGGCATGGCACACATCTACCGGGTGAGCTATGCGGCCAATGCGCACGGTGTTCGCCGTGACAGCGAATTTCCGATGGCCATGAAGATCCCGCGCATGACCGCCGGCGATGGTGCCGAAAACATCGTCAGCTTTGAAGTCGAGTTGCAAATCATGCCCACCTTGACGGGCGCGCATGTGCCACGCTTTGTGGCCGCCGGTGACCTGTCGCGCACCCCCTACTTGGTGATGGAGTACCTGCCCGGTCAAACCTTGCAAACCTTGATCGCGCAATCTGAGGCCATGACACCCGCCGACATGGCCCGAATCGGCGCGGCCATGGCCCGCGCCGCCCACAGCTTGCACCGACAAAACGTCTGCCATCTGGACCTCAAGCCCGCCAACGTGTTGATTCAAGCCGATGGCCGCGCTGTCATGCTCGACTTTGGTCTGTCTTGCCATGCCCACTATCCCGACTTGCTGGCCGAGGAGTTGCGCAAAGCCGTGGGCTCGCCCATCTGGATCGCCCCTGAGCAAGTGGTGGGTGTGCGCGGCGACCCACGCAGCGATGTGTTTGCCATTGGCGTCATGCTCTACCAAATGGCCACTGGCGAAACGCCCTTTGGCGAACCGGCCACGGCTGGCGGGTTGCGCCAACGCCTATGGATGACGCCCGTGCCACCCAGGCAGCATCGCCCCGCGTTGCCCGAATGGTTGCAAGAAATCATTTTGAAATGCCTCGAACCCGTCGCTGAACAGCGTTACCCTTCGGCCGCGCACCTGGCCTTCGACCTGAGCCACCCCGGCGATGTGCAGATCACCGCGCGCGGACGTCAAACGCAAGGTGCTGGCTTTTGGCATCACTTCAAACGCTGGCTGCGGGCAGCGGGCATGCAATACCAACCCAGCCCCTTGCCCACCCAGCAAATTGACGAGGTGCCCATTGTCATGGTCGCCCTGCCCTACAAAGACGTGAGTGACGCGACGTTGTACTCATTGCGCGAAGCGGTGCAACGCTCTTTGGGGCTGCGCCCGGAAGCACGGTTGGCCTGCGTGACCGTCATCAGCCCCAGCGAGACCAGCAGCACCCAGTTGGACAAAAGCGAAACCAACGTTCACCGCTGGCACCTGACCCGCATGAAGCAATGGGCCGAGCCACTGAACCTGCAAGGGCGGCACACCTCGTTTCATGTTCTGGAGTCGGGGGACGTGGCAGATGCCCTGCTGGCCTATGCCAAAGGCAACGAGGTGAACATGATCATCATGGGCGCGGCCACCCATGGCCTGCAAATGCAACGCTTGGTGGCCACCGTACCGATCAAAGTGGCCATGGACGCGCCTTGCACCGTGATACTGGTCAAGCAAAGTTTGCCGTTTGAGTTACTGGCCCATTCCTAGACATGGCCAACTCAAACAATTCGTGCACCAGCCACCCCGCCAACCACGCCTGCACTCGCGGCAATGGCAATGCCTCAAACCACGTTGGATCGACCGCAGCTAATTGCCGCACGAACGGAAAGATGCCAATGTCTGCAGCGCACGGCGTGTCGCCACCCAACTGCGCCGTGTTTTGAAGTTGTTGCTCCAGCGGCTCTAGCAACACTTTGACGGCTTGCGTTCGGTGGCGCTCCATGCCTTGCGAGTCGCTGAAACGCTGTGGGTATTTGTATCGGTCCAAATGGTATTTGAACGCACCATCGCAATTGGACAACAAGGTCTGATTGACCTCTGATTGCGCCCTCGCCCACCAAGCGTTTATGTCGCCCGTTTGCGCAAACGCCCAACGCATGATGTCCATGCTTTGCTCCAAAACTGGTCCATCTGGCAAGACCAGCACGGGCACCGTGCCTTTGGGCGATACGACCAACAGTTGGGCAGGTTTGTCACGCAACGACACTTCTAGTGCTTGATAGGCCACACCCGCTTGCAGCAGTGCCATGCGGGCACGCATGGCATAGGGGCAGCGGCGGTAAGTGAAGAGAAGTGGGCAAGCCATCAGCCCATCACCACCGCCAAGCACTTATTTGCGGGCAGGCGGCAAATCGGTGCAACTGCCATGGGCCACCTCTGCCGCCATGCCAATGCTTTCGCCCAGCGTGGGGTGTGGGTGAATGGTTTTGCCAATGTCGATGGCGTCAGCGCCCATCTCGATGGCCAGAGCGACTTCACCGATCATGTCGCCCGCGTGGGTGCCGACCATGCCACCACCCAAAATTTTGCCGTGGCCATGGGCCTCGGGTGAGTCGTCAAACAACAGTTTGGTCACGCCTTCGTCGCGCCCATTGGCAATTGCGCGGCCAGATGCCGTCCAGGGGAACAAACCTTTTTTCACCTTGATGCCCTGCGCTCGTGCCTGGTCTTCGGTCAAGCCCACCCAAGCCACCTCAGGGTCGGTGTAGGCCACGCTGGGGATGACACGGGCGTTGAACGCCGCTGCGGCCAACTCTTTGTTGCCTTGCAGTTCGCCCGCAATGACTTCGGCCGCCACATGCGCTTCGTGCACCGCCTTGTGCGCCAACATGGGCTGGCCCACGATGTCGCCAATAGCAAAGATGTGCGGCACGTTGGTGCGCATCTGAATGTCCACGTTGATGAAGCCCCGGTCGGTCACGGCCACACCGGCTTTGTCGGCTCCGCATTTTTTGCCGTTGGGCGTGCGGCCCACGGCTTGCAGCACGAGGTCGTACACCTGCGGTGCGGGGGCCGTGCCACCCTCTTGCGCGGGGGCAAAAGTGACTTCAATGCCCTCGGGCAAAGCTTTGGCAGACACCGTTTTGGTGTTGAGCATGATGTGGTCAAAGCGGTGGGCATTCATTTTTTGCCACACTTTCACCAAGTCGCGGTCTGCCCCTTGCATCAGGCCATCCATCATTTCAACCACATCCAAGCGTGCGCCCAGCGTGCTGTAAACGGTGCCCATCTCCAAACCGATGATGCCGCCACCCAAAATGAGCATGCGCTTGGGCACTTCTTTGAGGGCCAAAGCGCCGGTGCTGTCGACCACGCGAGGGTCATCGGGCATGAAGGGCAGGTGCACCGCTTGCGATCCGGTGGCAATGATGCAGTTTTTAAAGCCAATGACTTTTTTGGTACCCGTTTTATCTTGACCCGCACCGGTGGTTTCTTCCACCTCCACATGGTGGCTGCCGACAAAGTGGCCAAAACCGCGCACCGTCGTGACCTTGCGCATCTTGGCCATGGCGGCCAAGCCGCCGGTGAGTTTGCCAATGACTTTTTCTTTGTGGCCGCGCAATTTGTCGATGTTGACGGCGGGCTTGCCAAAGTCCACGCCCAGGTCGGCCATGTGGGTCACTTCATCCATCACTGCGGCCACATGCAGCAAGGCTTTGGATGGGATGCAACCCACGTTCAGACACACGCCGCCCAATTGGGCGTATCGCTCGACGATGACCACATTCAAACCCAGGTCTGCGGCACGAAAGGCCGCGCTGTAACCGCCGGGGCCACCGCCCAGCACGAGGAGGTCGCAGTCCATGTCCACCGTGCCCGCGTAGCTGCTGGCGCTGGCGGCGGTCACAGGCGCGGAGGCGCTCGGTGCAGGGGCGGCAGCGGTGGAGACTGGAGCAGCGGCCAGGGGGGCAGGCGTTGCCGCAGCGGGTGCAAGCGCAGCCTGGGCTTCGAGCACCACAACCACCGAGCCTTGCTTGACTTTGTCACCGAGCTTGACCTTGATCTCTTTGACCACACCGGCATGCGAGGATGGGATTTCCATCGACGCTTTGTCGCTCTCGACCGTGATCAGGCTTTGCTCGGCGCGGATGGTGTCACCGGGTTTGACCAGCAGTTCTATCACCGCCACTTCATCAAAGTCGCCGATGTCGGGTACTTGTATTTCTAACAGTGCCATGTTGTTCTCGCAGGTTGCGTGGGCGCCATCGTGCGCGATGGCAGTAGACCCAAAAATTTAAAGCAAAACGCGCCTAAAGTCGCCCAGAATTTGGCCCAGGTAGACATTGAAGCGGGCCGCTGCAGCGCCATCAATGACGCGGTGGTCCCAAGTCAGTGACAAAGGCAGCATCAAGCGGGGCACAAACTCTTTGCCGTTCCACACCGGCTCCATGGTGCTTTTGCACACACCCAGGATGGCCACCTCAGGGGCATTGATGATGGGCGTGAAGTAGCGCCCACCAATGCCGCCCAAGCTGGAGATGGTGAATGTGGCGCCCGACATTTCAGCTGGGCTCAGCTTGCCTTCGCGGGCTTTTTTGGCCAACTCGGACATCTCTTGGCTGATTTGCAAAACACCTTTTCTATCAGCGTCTTTGATGACAGGCACCATCAAGCCGTTGGGGGTATCAGCGGCAAAACCAATGTGCCAATAATTTTTGTACACCAAGGCGTCGCCGTCGAGTGAGCTGTTGAACTCCGGGTATTTTT
>Ga0214919_10010099_pt1 | contig 12040 bp, 8 predicted proteins | sample LL1503_MetaG_FD_177994 | JGI IMG/M metagenome (GOLD analysis project Ga0214919, IMG submission 177994) | Freshwater microbial communities from Lake Lanier, Atlanta, Georgia, United States - LL-1503 | ecosystem: Environmental > Aquatic > Freshwater > Lake | place: USA: Georgia | collected 2015-03-15
GAATCCGATTCATCGAAAAAATCCATATTCTACAAGCTTTTTGGGCAACCCTCACATAAAACTTCAAGTTCTACATAAATTCAATTCTAACTACCCTTAAAATTTATCATGTAGCAAGGATGCAATCATATAGTTATTTGCACCTGGACCAGAACCATTAATTGTCGTGATACCGCCAGCTGCGTACATTTTATTTGTCGCATCAAAGGTAATGCTTGAAGTTGGTTGGGTTCCACCACTACCATCTATTATTGGTGCAATTGTATTAGCTGCATCGCTAGCAGAGCACCCAGTTGCGCTGCAAGCATTAATTTGATAATTATCGCCAAGATTACTAAACGAAACACCCCCAATTGAGTCATAATATCCAGATACATACATCTGATTATTATTATCAAACCCTAAGGCACCAATTGATACAGAGGCATCGCCAGAACTACCTAAAGCATTTGAATAGGCTGAAGTATTAGGGTTATACTGAACAATTGGAAAACCTGAACTAGACACCCCACCTAGTGAATTAAATCCTCCCGCAACATATAAATTACCCTGACTATAACTCAAAGCCAAAATCGGACCATTTGGATATTGTGAAGCCGGAGCCAATGCTTGCAGATCCTTAAATGGCGTAGTAGTCTCGATTGGGTTAATTGCTAATATCATTGAGGAGTAAGAGCTGGCAGCTGGATTCATACTAATTGTCTGGGTTCCATTACTTGCACTGGTAAATGCTCCAGCTGAATACAAAGTACCATTTCCAACCGCTAAGCTATAAGCCGGAAAGTCTGAAACTGCAATGCTATTTAACTGACGAGTCGCTAAATTCATTGCAACAGTAAGACAACCAGTGTTCCAACCAGCACCGCAGTTTCCTGGGGTTGAAGTAGATAATGCAGCGATAGACTCGGCTGGGTTAGCATAGACCTTACTAAAACTCCCGGCTAAATAGGCATATGAAGTTTGGCTAAGTGGAGATACACTCGGCTGACCACCTGCAACTATACTCAAATTTGCAGTTAATTTGCTGGTTGAAATAGTAGATGGATTAGTTAATGTAACTAATTGATAACAAGAGGAATTGCCAGCTAATACGCCAGCAGAGCAAATATTACTAGCTTGGGTACTAGGATATAAGCTGGGATTAGACTCAAGTCTGAACGCATTAGGATTTGTACCTGTCAAAGTTAAACTAGTAATTAGTGTTGCTTTAGCCGTACGATTCGTAACTTTGTAAGTAACAAAAAGCATATTATCAGTTGCTGCTACATAATTACTATTTACACCATGAGGAAGAATGCTCGTAGTTATCCCAGCAGGAATAATTGCTTGAAGGCTATTCCCCCCACCGACTGGATGATTAGTAGAAGAACCTCCATTACATGCAGATACAAATATTGATAAAAGAGATACAGTTAATAGAGTAGGTTTAAGTTTCATTTGATTTTTCCTTAAGAAAGATGGTTAATTCCAGTAGATTCAAACCAAGGACATCTTGGCAGAATTTAGGTATCTGGTCAGCCGTTATTATGCGTTTACCAAGCAACAAAAACTGAAGAAAAAATCTTCATAAGCTGAAGATTTTTTCTTCAGATAAAACAATGCTATTCCAGTATATTATTGCCAGCAGCAACAAAAATCATTCTGGAAATCAGTTCCAAAATGAGCTACATACAAATCTATTTTTAAGGATTATAAAATGAAAAAAAAGCCTAAAACCGCGCTTAAAATCATAGCCGCATTACTCCTAAGCAATCTAAGTACTAATATTTATGCTGAGGCTACTCACCGCGTTACATTTACCAACCAAAGCCTGCTTCCATTTGACATAAGTGTTCAATATAACTCTAACCAGTGTATCAAGTCAGCATACATGGTAAATCAATACGGTTCCAAAGTTTCGGCACTATCGTTACAGCCAGGACAAACGCAACAAATTATAATAAATGACAATAACAACAGTGGATTTGAACATACTTGTGCTGGGCTCCAAAAAAGTCTTAATATAAATCTGTCAGGTGCAGGGTTTACTAGCCCATACAGCTCTAATAGCTCCCAAAACTTCACGATTTATTTCCAACATTGGTTAAATAATAGTCATTGGTATTCACAATTTTCATCACCTCAGCTGGGATTTATAACTGGTAAATGTCAAAACGGGTGGTGTTATACTCATACCGCAGATCACCTCTTAAATGACGAAGAGGCAGAAACTAATGCATGGTTTACAATCTACAACTCCACTAATTGGAACCAAAATTTTACAACTAATCTAACGACTGTTAATCTAAGCAATAGTTCATTAACCATTACACCTAATTCTGATAACAACTGCAGTGGCGCAACAAAAAATATACAAAAACTGCTTGAAGGTGGACAAAGCTCTAGCAATATAGGACTAAGTTCATTCGTAAGCAGTAATGGAGAAACACCAACTAATGGTAAATGTATATTTAACGCAACAGCAGATACTACAAAGTCAATAACAACCGCATTTGGCGCGATGGCAATCTACCCACAATCCAACTTAAACTGGCAAAGCATAAGCGCAGGAAAAACGGTATTATGTGCAAATAATGCACCAGATGGTAGCGTTGTTTACACCGCAGAAAGCTCTGCCGCGGCTTGTTTCCAAGGTTGTTTTCCAGCTAATCCAATCACGAATAATTTTCAAGCGACAAATGGATTAACTGCTACGCCTCAATATAAATATCCAAGCAAAAGCAGAAAAATTCGCCCTAAAACAGATTTATTACCAATTATAAACAATAAAAGCACTTTGGTTTCTGACCGATTAGATTTAGCAACGGTATTATCATGTACAAATGCAGCAAATATTGATGTACAACACGTATCACAGACTGCAACGGTGCTGCAATCAGGCTCATTTAAAGGAGCAAAAGCTCTGCCGTATCTACTCTCCGACAATGGCAAATATTACTTTTTTTGTCAAGTTGGCAGTTCCTCAAATAATAAACTCGTAATGAATATTATGCAGACTGCTAGCAATAAGCTGATTCACCGTGAAGAAGTAAAAATAAAATATAACCCAAGAATAGCTAACGGCCATTTATATATTAGTAAAAACTGGGGATTCTTTGGCTATATGAGCGAAGAAGGCGAAAATCATTATTTTGATAATCTAAACGTGAATCCAGAATTACCGACTAGAGTAGATATTTCTAATGATGGCAAACTCATCTACCAAGATAATAAAAAGCGAATTTTTTATAGTCTATTATTTTTCAAATATACTAAGTCCTAAATTAAACTAAGCAATCTAGAATTTCAAAGGAATATATCTCATGAAAACAAAACTAAATCTTATCTCTTTATTCCCACTTATGAGCTTAATCGCTATTAGTGGATGCAACAACAATGGATCAAGCGGCGAAGCAACTAATTTAAATAGTTCTACCGCAACAAATACTAAATCAGGGGTTTATCTTAGCAAGAACGGGGAAAAGGTACTCAGTGGTGGATTAAAAGCGATAGTTGAGCCCTTAACTATCTCAATTGATACAAGCCAAACGGCTTCATCAATGATAACCGTCACTAATCCAAACCAGGTAACACAAATGATTACCAGTGACCCGATAATAAGTAACTCAGCCTTCATTTTTAGTAAAGATTCAGCATTTTATCCTAGGAATACAACAATTTGTCTAAATAATACCATCTTAGCAGCAGGACAATCCTGCCAAATGCTAGTCGTTACAGATACACAAAATACAACAACTCAGCTTGGACAACTAAAATTAGTAACTGCAACTTATTCGTATATAGTAAAACTGACAAAAGTTCAGCTACTCTACATTGGCGGTAGCTTTTCTGCAGTAAGCAATCGCGATAATAATTTTGAATCAGAGGCAATTAAAGTATCCAGTCAAAATCAAGGAACTTGCGGACCTAGCGGAGAAAGCGCTTGCATGTTGATATCATATAATACCTATTCAAGGAAAATAACAGAGATTAGTGAAGCCAATGATGAGATCTATGCCTTGCAAAGTATGCCACACTCTGATGACTTATTAGCTGCAGGAGCATTTAATCAAATGGCAACCTCTGAAAGTACGATTAAGTTACCAAATAACATCCTAAATGCAAATAAAGACTCGGCATTAATTGCCTACATCAAACCCAATAAAAATCTGAATATCTATGGTCATGCTAATCAATCGATTTATACTATTGCATTATCCAATCCTCGTACAGGTCAATGGAAATTTTATTTTGCAGGTGCCTTTACCGCAATCGCATCTGGCACCAAAACTAGCTATGATGTAAATGGTTATGGAAAATGCACAACTGCAAAAAATTGGTATCAAGATTTTCAACCGGCATTATATGGTAACGGCTCGGTTAAGTCCTTGATTTCAACCACAGATAACCGTGGCTCGTCCAATGATTATTTGGTTGTAGCAGGTAAATTTAACACGCAACAAAATCAAACTATACCCAATGGCAATGTCGGATTAACGGCATGTCTAAATGGGGATTGCAGTGTTGAATCACCCGTGGTATTAAATGGAATGTCAAATGCAATAGCCGCAACGCCTGATAATCGGATATTAATTAGTGGTGATTTCTCATCTATCAACGGTGCAGTTAAAGGCAATACACCAAATAATGTACTTGCATCAGGTAACTTACAGACCTTGGGTCAGTATAGTGTAGTTAGTACGGGTAATGCTAAAGTAAAAGCTCTTTTAGCAACAGATGATAATTATTTTATGGGTGGAGATTTCTCACAAATGAACAAGGTTCCTGAGATTATCACAAAAAATAATGGAATATGTGGACCCAATCTTGCGGGTAGTTTATGTGTTTTATCTCAATTTAACAACAGCTATAGAAACACCAGCAGCTTACTCTTTACCGATGGACCGATTAACGCAATTGCTAGCGGCGTCCAATTAAATGCAGTTTATACCCCTTAAATCACGAAATCTCATTTCCAATAGCCACAGATAAACCGTGGCTATTTTAATTTCTAGATTCATAACATAAATTAGCAAATTTACAACAACGCTATTACTCTATCGTCCAAGTATTTTTCATAATAAATATTAACAACTGCCCCTGATAACAGCTACTCATAAAAAATTTATCCTCAATATATTTAAAAAACCCAACATTACAATTTTAAATAATTATATAATTAAATACTATTAGACTGCAAGAGATTCGAAATATAGCTAGATGAGAAGCGAGGAAGCCTGCGGCTAGTGGCTAAGGAACTTGGTAACGAATCCAGTATGATGAATATGCTTAAGTATAATCAGATTTTAAGGTTTTAAAAATGAGCACCATAGCTTTAAATGACCAAGAATTTCTTGATTTTTATATTAAAACATTAGAGCTGAATCCTCCTGCGCGGAGCGTTAGCATATCAAATTTACAACACCACATTTTATTTGCTAATGCAACATTTTTAGAGTTCATTGGGCTAACGACGGAAGAGGTCATTGGCAAGAGAATGCGTGAATTAGATTCATTTATTGCAGAATATGCCGGACAATCGTTACCGATGGCAGAGAAGGCGCTAGCTCAAGATAAACATGTTCGCTGGATCTTACAAATCACTAAGAATAATAAGCAGTTCTGGATAGATTGTTATATGCTTCGCCTGAAGAATCCGTTTAATGGTAACTTGGTGGGGATGACATCTAATCTTAATTGGGCACGAATCAGTTCACCAATGCTTAACTTAATTAATGCACTCAACAAAAAACTGCTTATAGTTGAGAATTCAAATAAAAACATCCTCAATGGAAGCCTAAGCACACAAGAGCGAGAAATTGTAGCATTATTAGCTATTGGTAAATCATACAAAGAAGTGGCTTGGATCTTAGGTAGTATTCATAATCAGGAATTCAACCCTGCCACCATTGCCACTAATGTTTATCGCAAGATTTTCCCAAAGTTTGAAGTTAGCAATTTATCTGAATTAATCACTAAAGCAGTTCAATTTGGTATACTGGATAGTATCCCTGAAAGTTTCATCTAAACCGTTATCATTTAGCGCTAAGTTCAGCCAAAATATATTCAATATTATGGATCTTGCTAGTTAAATTATCTGATTTAACACTCCAGATCAATTTATTTTTACCGTCATATTTACAAGTTTTTAATTTTTGTAAAAGCAGAACAATTTGCAGTGGTTCAATTGGTGGCTTATCAATAAAGAGCAGATTAATCGACGCATTAGCTGCATCCAGTTTTTGAATCCCGAGCTTAGCTGCGGTAATTCGTAACTGATGCAGAGTAATGAGATTTCTAACTGCTTCAGGTGGCAAACCATAATTATCAATAATATCCTGATAAACCAGCTCAATTTGTTCATTAGATTCAGCTTTTGCCAAACGCTTATAATAAACTAAACGTTCATGGATATTTTGACAGTAATCAACTGGTAAAATCGCGCTGACATTCAGATTTACTTCACAGTGTAATTCTTGCGGATTATCAGTATCAATCTTCTCGCCATGTTTGAGTTTACGGATGGCTTTTTTGAGCATCTCGGTATAAAGCGATAAACCAACTTCTTTGATATTACCCGCCTGATTATCACCCAAAATCTCACCTGCACCACGAATTTCCAAATCGTGCATTGCCAGATTGAATCCTGCACCAAGTTCAGTAGTTAGTAAAATTGCGTCTAGACGTTTTTCGGCATCTTTAGTAATTCTTTCCGGCACCAATAAATAACAATAAGCTTGATGATGTGAACGACCGACCCGTCCACGCAACTGATGCAATTGCGCTAAACCAAATTTATCCGCGCGATAAATCAGAATAGTATTGGCATTGGGAATATCAATCCCGGTCTCAATAATTGTTGAACAGAGTAGCAAATTATAGCGCTGGTGAATAAAGTCTTTAATTGTTTGCTCTAGCCCTTGTTCTGGCATCTGCCCATGGGCAATCGCAATTCTTAATTCAGGAATCAACTCACTCAAACGATTATACATCTGCTCAATAGTTGCAACATCATTATACAAGAAAAACACCTGTCCACCACGGCGAATTTCCCGCAAAATTGCTTCCTGAATAATGCTATTATCATCTTGAACTATTTGCGTATTTACCGCCAAACGCCGTGAGGGAGGTGTGGCAATAATCGAAAAATCACGCAAGCCATCCAACGCCATTGAAAGAGTGCGCGGAATCGGGGTAGCCGTCATCGTCAGAATATCAACATTACTGCGTAATTGTTTGAATTTTTCTTTTTGTTTAACCCCAAAACGATGTTCTTCATCGATAATGACCAAGCCAAGATTGGCAAATTTAACATCATCCTGAATCAAACGATGCGTACCAACAATAATATCAACTTTACCCTCGGCAAGTAAGCTCATCGTTTGGCTAATTTCTTTACGCGAGCGAAAACGTGAAACTTCGGCAATATTTAACGCAAAGCCAGCGAAACGATTAACAAAATTTTGATAAAGCTGCTCGGTTAATAAGGTCGTGGGTGCTAAAATTGCTACCTGATAACCATTGAGCGCGGCAATGAACGCTGCGCGCATTGCCACTTCAGTTTTCCCAAAACCAACATCACCACAAACTAACCTATCCATCGGTTTTTGCTTGGCTAAATCTTTGATAATCTCATCAAAACTATTTTGTTGATCAATAGTTGGTTCATAACCAAAGCTATGTGCAAATTCATTATAATCTGCTGGTGTTGGTAAACGATTACCCTGCTGCATTTCACGCTTGGCATAAAGTTCAAGTAATTCGGCTGCTACATCATTAATCTTCTGTTCGGTTTTGGTTTTAATCTTGTCCCAGCTTTTTGAGCCTAGTTTGGTTAATTCTACCGGACTGCCCTCGAGGTGAGTATAACGACTAATCAGATGTAAATTTTGCACTGGAATATAGAGCTTGGAATTATTTTGATATTCAATCTCAAGCATCTCATAATCGGTATCAGCAATATTTTGTACCGATAACCCAACGTAACGCCCAACCCCATGATTGATATGTACCACAAAATCACCAACATTTATCTCAGCCAGATCACGAACGATTAAATCATTATCCTGCTGTAGATTACCACGTTGGGTACGGGTTTTACGGCGAATAGCACGACTCTTGGGATATAAATCAGCTTCGTTAAGGAGAATATAGTTCCCGCAGCTAAATCCTTGGTAAAGTTCTGCTTGCAGTAAAACGATTGGTTCGTTGCTGATTTCATCAAAGCGCTGTGTTAGCTTACTCACTAGTTGCCCAGCAGCTAAATTTTGACGCAATATTTCTAAGCGTCCAAAACTTTCGCTACAAATTACTAATTGCTTGTTTTTACTCAGTTCTTTTAAGCGAGCAAAAGGAGTGTCCGTTGAAGAATTTGCAGCAAGCTCTGGTAACTCTTTAAAACCTGGATAATACTCGCCATCAATCGCAATCTCCCAAACCGTGTGTGATTTCAATCCTGCAAAAACTTTATCAGCACTTAAAAATAAATCATTCGGTTTAAGACAGGGGTATTGATAATTATAATACTCATAACGCTTGCCAATTTCCTGCCAATTAAGGTTTAATTGCGCCAACAAATCTTGGCTATAAACTATCTGCCATTTATCATCCAAATAGCTAAATAAATCTGCGCAAGTAGCATGAAATAGCGGTAAATAAAACTCAACTCCAGCTGGCAAAATATTGTTTTTTAAATCTTTAGCTAAATTTGAATCTGCCTGTTTAGGAAAATACTCCGCAAACCGCGCTGCCATCTGCCGGACATTTTGGAGATCATGCGGGTACTCGCGCGAGGGCAAAATCTCCACTGCACTAACTGACTCGGTAACCAATTGCGTTTTAGTTGCAAAATACTGAATACTATCAACTTCATCGTCAAATAAATCAATCCGAATTGCCTGTTTTGAGCCCATTGGCAAAATATCAATAATTGATCCGCGAATCGCAAATTCACCGGCTTCATAAACCTGATGCACACATTGATAACCCGAGGCGGTCAGCTGACTACGTAATTGTTCGCTATCGAGGCGATCACCAATCTTCACCAGTAAGACACGCTGGGCAAAATAATCTTGTGGAGGCAAAAGCATTTGCAGCGTAGTTGCTTGCACCAATAAAATATCAATCTGTTTATGCTGCACCTGCCACAATGTTCTGAGGCGCTCGGCAATTAGTTCGTTATATGGTGATTGGCGCTCATAAGGCAAAACCTCATAATCTGGAAATACCGCGAGTCTTAGCTCGGGTGCAAATAAATTCAATTCGCCAACTAAGCGTTGCAACTGATAACCGTCATTAACAATATACATAAATGGCGTTTGCTGAGCGCGGGCTAAATTAGCAATAAATAGCGCATCACCACCAAGCGGGAATTTAGCCAGATGATTTTTTTGCGGATGAACTTTATTAGGTAGTTGGAGTTTTAACATATAACTTACAATACAAAATAGCTATCGCGTTGGCTACCATCCAACTGATTGGTTTTATAATGAACTTCCAGATGGTGAGCAGTCAAACGCATATTGAGATAAGCAATTCCGGGTAAAATAACGGTAAATATGATGAGTAGCGCAACTACCCATTCCAGTAGTTTTATGCGTCGTTTACGCAGCTTATTATCAATTAAGAGTAAGTTGGAGCTTTGTTGATTAAGTTGTTTGGTTAACTCATATAACTCCAGCGCCAATTGCCGATTATAGCGATTGACCTGAGATGGTAATAAAAATAAATCAAGCAGCACCAGTAATGCAGAAATACCACTCCAGCAAAATAACAGGTATAGCCAGCCACTGCGTTTATTTAGATAAAACTTGTGTGCGCCAAATATACCGAGAACAATTAGCCATAAGTAGGCCACTAAGATATTTTTGCGATGCTGGCGATAAAAAAAGGTAAATTGTACCCGTTCGCCATCATTCAATTGTTGCAGAACTTGTTCCAGATAATTCAGTTTTAATTTGCTCATTTTGCTTGGTGTTTATAAATAAATTAGTCCGAATTTTAGCACATCCTAGCAAATGGTTTTTATTGATGGCTTCAAATAATTATATCAGAGGTGGTAAAATAACCTATTCAAGGAGATAAAACTTATGTCATGGTTTTGGTTAGCACTAGGTGCCGCGGCTTTATGGGGATTTGGTTATACTATTAATCAGGTTACTTTAAAACACTTTAGTGCAATAGAGTTACTTTTATTTGAATCATTTGTTGTTTTCAGTACCGCCGCAATTTATTTTCTCTGGCGTGGTGATTTTCACGATTTCATGCATAAACTCGCCAACCCCAAGCAGTTAACCTTGATTATTCTGAGTAGCCTTGTTTATATTGTTGCCAGCTTATTAATTCTAAAAAGCATCAGCGCCAGTAACGCAGCGCTTGCTGCAATAATTGAATCGTGTTATCCTATCTTCACCGTTATTTTTGCTTTTATACTTTTTGGCGAGCTGCAACTCAATCTGATTTCTGTGCTAGGCTATCTACTAATCCTATGTGGAATTATCGTCATTAAAATTTACGGTCATTAACTAACGGTTATTGAAAATTACCCATATAAAAACATAGCCTAACTTGGATACATAAGAATATATTTCTGTGCTAATATCTGTTTTATATTTTATTAAAAATAAAAGAGATTGCATCATGAAAAAACATCTTATCCCAACTATGGCTATGATTAGTTTGGCACTGCTAAGTGGCTGCCAAGGAGGCGGAAGCAATAGTAATTCCACAACTCCAAGTGGTGGAGATGATGCGACAGATAAAGCTCGTTCAACATGGGTGGTTGGTATTCCATATGTGCAGGGTTCACAAACTGGGCAACAATTTTACAACGATCTATTTAACCGCCTCAATAGCAACTCATTACTTAGTGCTAATCAAATCCTTTTGGATCTAAGTAACCCGGTAAGCAACAATATTTTTAGTTTTGGTAGCTCAATTAGCAACAGTGGTTATGCTATTCAATTTTTAAACTCTGTTGCGCTGGAAAGTGGCTCTATTTCGATTTTTATGACACCGGATGTTGAGTCCAGTTCAATCGAATGGGGTCAATGGCAGATTCCTGACGCAGCAAAAAACATCCCCAGCTGCGTCCAAGCACAACAACAAAGTAGCACTCCTTCTTATGCTTGGGTTTTAAAATCAATCTGCTGGAGCAGTTATGCCAATCAATTTATTGCTGCTCAAAATCCCGGGAAGGTTATTAATAACCCAATTCGCGGTGTAGCATATGATACTCAAGGGTTTATCCTTAGCGATGAATCAACTAATTTACAGTGGATACAAAATCAAACTAAAGCCGACAACCTTAAACTAGGGTGGATTAGTGGCGGGGTTAAAACTTATGTCGATGTAAATTTTATTGAAGTTTATGACATTTTTAAACGTGATGTACCCAATGCAGCATTTGATACTATGGCAAATGATGCGGTGCTTAAGCTTACGGAAAACGACCCTATGTGTACAGACCCCGCAGGTTGTAGTTATAGCTTCGGTTTTCCTGGTTTGCAATGGACATATCCGGATGGCATTGACAAAAATAATCATCCGATTGTAGCTGCTGGAGTCGGTGCGGATATTTATCAGTGTGCATTAAATGCGGGAAGTAGCAATGTAGGCTGTTCTGAGAGTTATACGCAAAATATAGACACTAGCGCTACGCTCTCCGATCAAATTATGCAAAGCCTGAACTATATTTATAATCAACAAGCAAAATCACCAGCATTAAGCGCTGGAGTTCTGGGCGTTCCGCCAGCAAATACCTCACTGGTATATTTATTTTCCACCCAATATCAGGGTCCATACAAATCAACATATAAGAGCAATACTCAATGCCTCAACGGTGGTAGCTGTAGCTGCGTTGCATCAGCCTACAATTCTGCAGCATCATGTGGTGATGAAAATGGTTTTGGCAGCTGGATCAACAATCGTGACCAATATAATGAATCCCTAAATTAGGACCAGTAACTAAGAAACAAACTAGCTAACTTTGATAAAATATACTACTCTAAAAAAGGTGTCAAAATGGCTAGAAAAACAGATTACGATAACGGTTTTAAATTTA
>Ga0214919_10010100_pt1 | contig 12040 bp, 12 predicted proteins | sample LL1503_MetaG_FD_177994 | JGI IMG/M metagenome (GOLD analysis project Ga0214919, IMG submission 177994) | Freshwater microbial communities from Lake Lanier, Atlanta, Georgia, United States - LL-1503 | ecosystem: Environmental > Aquatic > Freshwater > Lake | place: USA: Georgia | collected...
ATTATGAGGACATTTCAGAATGAGGGGAAGCGAAAAGAATCGCCATCGTTCTCTGCATGACGAATTAATTACAACACTATCCAGCCTTGATATTTAGCGATGTGCCCCCACTACCTGAAATGATCGCGTTATGGTCGGGTTGATCTCGACAGTAACCGTAATGAAGGCAGGGTTAATCCTGCCGTGAACCGCGTCCAGAAAACGAACTTTAAATAAACGAGCAGAAGGAGGTATCGAAATGACACCCCAAGAACGCGAGCTTCTAACGACTTTCTTGCAACAGATGACACAGGCGCAGGCAGGACAAAAAGATGCAGAAGCAGAGGCGATGATGCGAGAGGCGACCGCAAGGCAACCTGATGCCGTCTACCTTCTGGTGCAGCGCGCGATGGGACTCGAATACGCTCTACAGGCAGCTCATGCTGAGACCGCAAAAATACAGGGGGAATTGAATCAGCTTCGATCCACATCAAGCGGTAGCTTCCTGGCGAACCCGAATGCTTGGGGACAAATGCCGACGTCCAACCCGGCTTCAGCCCGCGCAGCAGGAACGGCCTTGTCTCCACAAGGACCGAGCCAACGTCCAGCAGCAGCCGCGGCGCCAGCAAGTTCATGGGGTTCAGGAATGCTGGGGACTGTAGCGACAACCGCAGCCGGCGTTGTTGCAGGTTCTTTCTTGTTCCAGGGAATCCAGGGCCTGATGGGGAATCACAACCAGACCCCAAATGCTGCCGCGAATCCACCGCCGTCAGAAGCCAACAAAATCGCGGCGAACAATGAAGAGTCTACTGAATTACAGAACGACTCAAACTATTTTGCGGATGCAGGAAGCGCCGATTTCGATTCCAGTGATGTAGCCTAACCCGGCGGAAAGACGGCTAATACAGAATCTGGCGTGGGTGCACGCTGGCTTCTCTGGCCGTCTCGACGGTTCGATTCCAATCGCGATACCCAAACGCTCAATTCACTGAATCTGCAATCCTTAGCCGGTTTGCGATGTGCTACGTTCTGCTTCGCCAATTCAAGTCTATAAGCGCATGCTGGTTTTCAGACGCGCGAAGCCCAGTCCGGAAAAGAAGGCCCCTCAGGTTACGCGCTGCAGGTAACTCTGGAACACGCCGACGTGCACGAGCGCCGGGTCGGCGTCGTTCGGCCACAGGTCATCGGCGCGGAATTGGACGTCATAAGTCGGCTCGTCCGCCGCTGCGACACCGTGCGCATGCGCATCGGGGAAGGGGTACGCCGGTGACTCAGCGATGACAATGCCGGTCTTGCCGCGGATGTAGGCCGGCATGCGGATGTGGCCGGGGACGAATTCTTCTTTGACACGTACCCGGTCGCCGGCTTTGAAGCTCTGCCGACCGGGCGCATTGGGGCGGCCCGGGGCGCTCGCGCGCGAGAGCGGAACCGGCCCATTGGCGAGACGCTCCAGTTCTTCCCGCGCGACGAAGCCTTTCTCGACCAGCAGAGTGAGCAGGCCGGTGAGCGAACGCTCGTAGTAGCTGGCGGAAAGATAGTGGCGCGGCTCCATTCGCTCGATCGCATGGCGGTACTCGTCCATGTTCAGCAGGCGGTTCTTTACCGCCAGTGCCAGCAGCGAATTTGCCTGTTTTTCCCAGGCCGCATGAAAAGTTTCGGCGTCCGCGGAATGACGCACCGGGCCGAAGCCCTGTTTGCCGCCCAGATCGTGCATGCCGTCCATGGTCAGAGCCTCGCGACGCCGATCATGGCGTCCTTGGTGACGATCGAGGCGAGCTTCTCCTCGCTCCAGTTCTCAGTGCCCGGCGGCCGCAGCGGCAGGACCATGTAACGCGTATCGGCCGAGGTGTCCCAAACGCGAACCTCCATGTCAGGGGGCAGCTCCAGTCCCATTTCGCGCAATACGGTGCGGGATTGGCGAACGGCGCGCGCGCGGTATTCGAAATCCTTGTACCAGTCGGGTGGCAGGCCGATGATGGTGTAGGCAGTGCACGAGCACTGCGTACAGACGATCACGTTGTGCACGGACGGCGTGTTCTCCAGCGCGACGAGGTGCCGGTGGTGCACTGGCATCGAAAGGCCCAATTCGGCGACTGCATCGCGTCCGTTCGCGATGAGCCGTTGCCGGAAAGCCGGATCGGTCCACGCACGGGCGACGACCCGCGCGCCGTTTTGCGGCACCCAGTCTTCCTCCGCGGTCCGTAAGTGCGTTTCGACGAAGGGCTTCGGCTCGAAGCCGCGCGCCTCGAATACGGACTCGAGCGCCGCCACGCGCTGCTCGACAGGGGCATTCTGGTTATTGATTGAGGCCATGTAGGTAATTCTGCACCCGACCTCCGCGGCGCGCAACAGTTCTCAGCAAGCTTTGAGATACTGCCGGTTTATAATTGCGGGCGCTGGCGCTTCTTTCTGCTTAAATTCCGGGGATTCAATCAATGTCACAAGATTCTGGCTCCAACGCTGCGCAGGGCAGATTGCTCGACGCCGATACGCCGGACACGGTGCGCATGACGCCGGCCGAAGCCACCGAGCTGGGCATGGGCGCCTTGAAGCGCATCGGTTATTCGGCAGAAGACGCCAAAATCATCACCGACCAGTTGATCGACAACGCGCTGTGCGGTTACCGCTTCGCCAGTCTGCCGCGCATTCTCGCAATTGCAGGCAACAACAAGACTCGCAACGAGCGCCGGCCGATCAAAATCGTCCATGAGACGCCGTTGTCGGGACTGATAGACGGCGGCAACAATCTGGGCTACGTTTCCGTGTATCGCGCGACGGAGCTGGCAATCAAGAAAGCGCGCGAGCGCGGGTTTGCGATGGTCGGCGTCTACGACAGTTATTACAGCGGTCGCAGCGCGTACTTCATGGAAATGATCGCGAATGCGGGCTTCGTCGGCATTCATGCCGCAAGCACGCGCCCGCACGTGCTGCCGATCGGCGGCATCAAGCCCGTATTCGGCACCAACCCGTTGTGCATCGGCTTTCCATCGTCCAAGGGCCCGGTTGTTTACGACATCGGCACTGCTTCCATTATGGTCGGCGAAGTGCAGCTCTTCGCCCACATCGGGCAGGAACTGCCGGAAGGCATCGCGTTCGACGAGGACGGCAATCCAACGCGCGATCCCAATGTCGCCTTGAGAGGAGGCTGGGTGCCGTTCGGCGGGCACAAAGGCTATGGTTTGTCGTTCGCGGTGCAGGCGCTGGGACTCCTGGCCGGCGCTGCGCTCACGCAGGGCACGGTCAAGGACTACGGTTTTCTGCTCCTGGTCATCGATCCCAAGTTGACGCTGCCGGGCGGCGAATTTCCCGATCACATGGCGGGACTGGTCGACAAGATAAAGGCGACGCCGCGGCGGCCCGGTGTGGATGAAATTCGCATCCCGTCGGAGCGGGCATTCCGCGAGCGCGAACGGCGGCGCATCGAAGGACTGGTCTTTGACCTTAAAGTCGTCGAATCGCTGAATGCGCTTTAGGACTCTTTTTGTAGAGAGTCGGTCTACAATCGATGCATGCCTGATTCGTTGTTCGCCGTGTTGAAATCGCGCCTGATACGCGCCGGTATGTTGCTTGCAATGTGCGTGCCGTTACTAGGAAGCAGCGGCGAGACGCCAGCCGCCGCAACGCTCGATCCCGAAATTGCGACTTTCATCGACGAACTTGCGGTCAACCATCAATTCGACCGCCGCCAGCTGAACCGCTGGTTTGGCCAGGCGCGCATCCAGCACGGCATACTGAAAGCCATCGCGAATCCCACTACTGCGCTGCCGTGGCACGTATTTCGCGCGAGCCACGTGAGTCCTGGGCGTATCCGCGGCGGCATCGATTACTGGGAACGCCACGCCGCCACCCTGAAGCTGGCCAGCGCCGAGAGCGGCGTGCCGGAAGAGCTGCTGGTCGCTACCGTCGGCATCGAGTCGTTCTACGGCCGGCTTGCCGGCACCAGCAAGGTGTTCGACGCATTGGTAACGCTCGCTTTCAATTATCCGCCGCGCGCGGCGCGTTTTCGCGGTGAGCTGGAGCAATTTCTGCTGCTGACGCGCGAGTTGAAGATCAATCCGCTGGGCATCAAAGGTTCGTATGCGGGCGCCCTCGGTGTGCCGCAGTTCCTGCCCAGCAGCTACCGCCGTTACGCGGTCGATTTCGACAACGACGGTAAGCGCGATCTGTGGAACCACCACGACGCCATCGGCAGCATCGCCAACTATTACAAGAGCCACGGATGGCAGCGCGGTGAGCCTGTGCTTGCCGCGCTCGAGCAACCGGCGGATGCGCCGAACGATGAGTTCAAAGCGCTGGTTGAACGCGGTATCAATCCCAATACCACCGTCGGCGCAATCAGGCGCACCGGAGCGTCTCCGGCCTACCTGGTCGCGGACGATATGCCGGCCGCGGTATTCGGCGCGGAAACCGAAGCGGGCATGCGCTACTGGATGGGATTTAACAACTTCTACGTGATCACGCGTTACAACCGCAGCGTGAATTACGCGTTGGCCGTCTACGAACTCGCGCAGGAACTGCGTGGGTTAAGGAACGCGCAGCGTTTTGAATGACAGGGGCAATGTCAGCGGCGAAATGCCACCAGATGGTCGATTTCAAGGCGGATGCCGATTTTTTCGCCAATCGCGTGATTGTGATGGCTGGGCACCAGCGACATGACGCGTCCGCCAGCCGGGAGCCGCAGCGTATACAGGAATGCGGCGCCGCGGAATGCCTTGTGCAGCACTTCCGCGCGTAATTCTCCCGCATCGTCATGCAGGATGTCGTCGGGCCGCAGCAATACGTCGACGGCGGCGCCGCGCGGCCATTCCGCCGGAAATTTCGCCTGAAACGTGCCCAGCTCGAGTTGCACGAGCTGGTCGCTGACGACGGTGCCGGGGAGGAGGGTGCCCTGGCCGATAAAATCGGCGACCAGGCGGGTGGCCGGCTCGTGATAAAGATTGTACGGCGTGTCCCATTGCTCTATCCTGCCGCTGGCCATGATACCGACTGCGTCGGCGATATTGAATGCTTCGTGCTGATCGTGGGTGACGAGTATCGCGGTCGCGTTCTGCTGCTTGAGGATGTCGCGCACTTCCAGGCTCAGGCGTTCGCGCAATTCAACGTCGAGATTGGAGAACGGTTCGTCGAGCAGCAGCAGCTCCGGCTTTGGCGCCAGCGCGCGCGCGAGCGCAACGCGCTGCTGCTGTCCGCCGGACAATTCGTGCGGGAACTTGCCGCCGGCGCCCGCAAGGCCGACGGTTTCGAGCAGTTCGCCGACGCGCAATCCGCGTTGCGCCGGGTCCAAGCGATGCAGCCCGAACGCAATATTGGCGGCAATATCGAGATGCGGAAACAGCGCGTGGTCCTGGAACACCATGCCGACGCGGCGTTGCTCGGTCGGCACGCTGAAATTTTTGCTGCTGACGAGCGCGCCATTCAGGCGGATTTCGCCGGCGGCGACTGGCTCGAATCCGGCAATACAGCGCAACACGGTGGTCTTGCCGCAGCCGCTGGCGCCGAGCAGGCAGCTGATTTCGCCGCGCTGCACGGCGAAGGAGATGCCGGCGAGCACCTGGTTGGCGCCGTAATACTGTTCCACGCCGTCAATCGCGACCAGGGCCTGCGGCCCGGCAGCCGGTTGTGAATGGTCGCTGTTCATGTGCGGCATTATAGCTGCCGGCGTCCGGCTCAAAACGTTGCGATTGCGTCTTTGCCGCTGGTGAGCGCCTTTGCTACACTCGTGCAGCGCATAGCAGGGTCGACCAAAAAAATGAAAATTCCGGCGTGAATACATCCATGGCGATATCCGGCGCAGGTTCCGCGCTGCGCGGCCAGGGGCCGCGCAGCGCCGGCGCGCTGCCGCTGCTGGCGACCCTGATAGCGGTGCTGCTCGCGGTGCCGGTGGTGGTTGTGCTCGCCAATGTATTCGCGCCGGGGCAGGGGGCGTGGGCACATCTTGCCGCGACGGTGTTGCCCGAGTACATCGCCAATACTCTGTGTTTATTGGCCGGCGTCAGCGTGATGGTGATTTTCGGCGGCGTCTCGACGGCATGGCTGGTGACGACCTGCCGCTTTCCAGGTCAGCGCATGTTCGAATGGACGCTGATACTGCCGCTCGCGGTGCCGGCTTACATCATGGCGTACGCGTATACCGATCTGCTGCAATTCACCGGGCCGGTGCAGACTTGGCTGCGCGCGGTTAGCGGCTGGCACGCGCGCGAATACTGGTTTCCGGAGATCCGTTCGGTCGGCGGCGCCATCGTGATGCTGGGGCTCGTGCTGTATCCCTATGTTTATCTGGTGGTGCGCGCCGCGTTCCTGGAACAGTCGGTCGGCATCATGGAAGTCGGCCGCACGCTGGGTTATGGCGCGTGGGGCAGTTTTTTTCGCATCGCCTTGCCGCTGGTGCGGCCGGCGATAGTGGCGGGCACGACACTGGCGCTGATGGAGACGCTGGCCGACTTCGGCACGGTTTCCTATTTCGCGGTGCCGACGTTTACCACCGGCATCTATCGCGCGTGGCTGTCGATGGGCGACCGCGTCGCGGCGGCGCAACTCTCCGCGATGCTGCTGTGCTTTGTCGTGCTCCTGTTGCTTCTGGAACGCTGGAGCCGTGGCCGCGCGCGCTATTACAACAAAGGCGGACGCCTGCGCGATACGCGCTACCAGTTGCGCGGTATTGCCGCGTGGACCGCGACGCTGATTTGCAGCGTGCCTTTGCTGCTGGGTTTCCTGCTGCCAGCCGGTTTGTTGTTGCGCATGGCGTTGACCGAAAGCGGCGGGCATTTCGGCGCGCGTTTCATCGCCCTGACGCTCAACAGCGTGACGCTCGCCGGCGTAACGGCCGCTGCCGCCGTGGTGCTTGCGCTGATCATGGCGTACGCGATGCGTTTGCGGCCGGGGCCCGCGGTGCAGGCGGCCAACCGGCTCGCTGGCCTCGGTTACGCGGTGCCCGGCGCTGTCATCGCGATTGGCATTCTGGTGCCGGTCGCGCGCCTCGACAATGCGCTGGATGCGTGGATGCGCGCCAATTTCGATATCAGTACCGGTCTACTGCTGACCGGCAGCATATTTGCGCTGGTCTATGCTTACCTGGTGCGTTTTCTCGCCGTTGCGCTGCAGACCGTGGAAGCCGGTCTGACCAAGATCACGCCCAGCATGGATGAGGCGGCGCGCTCGCTGGGCGTCGGGCCGGTCGGGACACTCATCAAAGTGCACGGGCCGCTCATGCGGGGCACTCTGTTGACCGCGGCTTTGCTGGTGTTCGTCGACGTCTTGAAAGAACTGCCGGCGACTTTCATGATGCGGCCATTTAACTTCGACACGCTGGCGGTGCAGGCGTACAACCTCGCGGCGGACGAACGCCTCGCCGAAGCGGCAGTGCCGGCGCTCGCGATCGTGGCGGTCAGTCTGTTGCCGCTGATATTCCTGTCGCGGCGCATCGCGCGCGGCAGCGCGAACCGGGGAAAAGCGGGCGCCCAATAAAAAGCCCCGTCGTTACGACGGGGCTGGTTGTATTGCCGCTGCGCCTTATTTGTAGCCGACGCGATCGAATATCTTCTGCGCGTTCGGCTGGTTCTTGCCGATGGCGGCGATGTTGAGTGTTTCAGCTTTGAATGCGCCCATCGCTTTCAGCGCCGGGTTGTTGGTCGCGACATTGGGCACCACCGGCCATTCGTTGTTGCCGTCGGCGAAGTAGACCTGCGCTTCATCGCTCGCCAGGTATTCCAGAAACTTGACGGCGGCTTCCTTGTGCGGCGCGTGTTTGAGCGTGCCACCGCCAGAAATATTGAAGTGGGTGCCGCGGCCGGCCTGGTTGGGGAATACCACGCCGAGTTTTTCCGCCACCTGCCGTTCGTCCGCCTTGTCCGAGCGCAGCAACCGTGCGAAGTAATAAGTGTTGCTGACAGCGACGTCGCATTCGCCTGCTGCGGCGGCCTTCAGTTGATCGGTGTCGCCGCCTTTGGGCGGACGCGCGAGATTGGTCGCAACGCCTTTCGCCCAGGCTTCGGATTTTTCTTCGCCGAGCGCGCCCATGATGGAGCCCATCAGCGAAAGGTTGTAGACGTGGCTGCCGGAACGCGTGCAGATGCGGCCTTTGTATTTAGGGTCCGCGAGGTCTTCATAGGTTGCGATCTCGCCGGGTTTGATGGCGGCCTTGTTGTAAACGATGATGCGGGCGCGTCGCGAGAACCCGAACCAGTTGCCGTCGGGATCGCGGTAGTTGGCGGGAATACGGCTCTCGAGCGTTTTGGATTTCACCGGCGCAAAGAGGCCCATTTGCTCGGCGCGCCACAGGCGGCCGACATCGACCGTGATGAACACGTCGGCCGGACTGTTGACGCCTTCGTTCTTGATGCGCTCCATCAGCGCGTCTTCGCCGCCTTCGATGAGGTTGATCTTGACGCCGGTGGCCTTGGTGAAATTGGAGTAGAGCGCTTCGTCGGTCTGGTAGTGGCGCGCGGAGTAGAGGTTGAGTACGTTGTCCTGCGCGGATGCGTTTTCGGCCGTGCCCGCGACGAAAGCCATGGCTGCCAACAGCACGCCGCTAGACGACGCTATCAGCGCCAGGACGGGTAGAGCATATTTAGTCCAGAGATCAAATTTCATGGGTAATACCCTGTATTGACTTGGTTTAGTGTGAAAGTTGTCATGTTAAGAATGATTCTCAAGTAGTATTAAATGATAATGATTATCATTTGTCAAGTGTTCGAATAGCATTAATTTTTTCGGCGCCGATGGTCCGCGTCGCGACGCACGTGGCGGCTTTGACGCGAGGTACGGCGCAGCACTTTTTCATCTGCGCGGTGAGCGCACGCGCGGTGAACTGACGCTACAATCCGCCGGTCGTAGTTTGCTCTGATAGAGGTCAATTCATTGCGTATCGCCGCGGTCTTGTTACTGAGCTTGCTTACCGGTTGCGGCATGTTGCCGCGCGCGCCTGAACCCGCACCCAAGCCCCAGCCTGCCGTCGAGCCGCCGCTCAAGCCGGAAGTGCGGCTCGTGGCGCCCAGGATCGCGCTGGCGCTGGGTGGTGGCGCAGCCCGCGGGTTTGCGCACATTGGGGTGATCAAGGCGCTCGAATCCCATGGCATCGTGCCGGATATTGTGGTCGGCACCAGCGCCGGCAGCCTGGTCGGCGCGTTGTATGCGAGCGGCTACGGTGGATTCGATTTGCAGCGCGTCGCGCTGCAACTGGACGATACGGTCATTGCCGACTGGTCGCTGCCGGACCGCGGTTTCATCAAGGGCGAAGCGCTGCAGAATTTCGTCAACCAGGCGGTGCAGAACCGGTTGCTGGAAAAACTCAACAAGCCGTTCGCGGCGGTGGCCACCGATTTGCAAAGCGGGGAACCGGTGGTGTTTCGCACCGGCAACACCGGCATGGCGGTGCGTGCCTCAAGCAGCGTGCCCGGCGTGTTTCAGCCGGTGTCCATCAGCGGGCGCGACTACGTCGACGGCGGCCTGGTCAGCCCGGTGCCGGTGCGCGCGGCGCGCGGCATGGGCGCCGACATCGTGATTGCGGTTTATATCTCCAACAATCCGCGGCTGGGCAAGACCCGCGACAGCGTGGATGTCATGCTGCAGTCGTTCGCGATCATGGGGCAGAGCATTGCCGGTTATGAATTGAACGAAGCAGACATCGTGATCCGTCCCGATACCGGCAGGATCCGCAGCACGGGTTTCGAAGACCGCCATCTGGCGATCATCGAGGGCGAAAAGGCCGGGCTGGCGGCGATTGCCGCGATCAAGCAGAAAATTGCGGAGAAGACGGTGAGCCGGTAATGTCGGTAATGAGGGTCAGTCGCTGACTACGCGGCGGGCGCCGTTGTAGCGTTTTTTCCAGTAGCCGCCATGCATGTCCGATACTTCGACTTCGCGGCCGCGGCGCGGCGCATGCACGAAACGTTCTTCGCCGATATAAATGCCGACGTGCGAGAACGGCCGTCGACGCGTATTGAAAAACACGAGATCGCCGGGCTGGAGTTCTGACTGGTCCACCTTCGCGCCGACCTTGCTCATGCTTTGCGAATTGCGCGGCAACACGACGCCGGCGACTTGCTCGAATACATGGCTGACGAGGCCGCTACAGTCGAAACCGTTTTCAGGCGAGTCGCTGCCCCATTTGTAGCGTACGCCGATCAGGGCCAGCGCATGTATCGTCAGTTCGCGCGCTTGCTCCAGATATCCGGCGGATTTGGGTGCTTCTGCGGGGGCCGCAGCCGGTGTCTCGGCAGGATTTTCGGCAGCCAGCGCCGGCACCGCGGCGCACGCAATGAATACGGCAAATAAGGGTGTAAAAATTTTCATCGGCGCGATAATAGGGGATAGCAGACTGATTGTAAAACGGGTTTTTTTATGAAAACGCCGCAATCGCGTGAGATAAGCCGGGTTGGGGGTAAACTTTTCCAATAACCTGCCGTTTATACGATATACCCGAATTATGCGCATAAATGTCCTCATGATTCCCACGTTGCTCCGATGCCTGGTGCTGCTCTCCTTGTTGCTGCAGGTGTCTGCTTTCGCGCAAAACACTACGCTCGAAATCATCACGCTGAAGTTCCGCACGGCGGAGCAGCTCATCCCGGTGCTGAAGCCGCTGCTCGACAAAGCGGGCACGCTGAGCGGCATGCAGAACCAGCTGATCGTGCGCACGACGCCGGCGAATCTTGCCGATCTCAAGGTGGTGCTTGCCACACTGGATGCGCAGCCGCGCCGCTTGCTGATTACCGTGCGCCAGGACGCAGCGTTCGACCGCGACCGCACGCAGACCGACCTGTCCGGGCGCGTGTCCGGCGGCGGTGCGTCCGTAGTAGTTCCCGGCAACACCAACCCGCGCGGCGCTACGGTCGAGGTGCAACGCGGCGACAACGTGCTGCGCGGCCGTATCGACAACACGCGGTCGTTGAACGCCGATGACAATACGCAGACTTTGCAAGTGCTCGAAGGCAGCAGTGGTTTCATCCGTGCCGGCCAGTCGGTGCCCGTGCCGCAGCGCCAGGTCGTGCGCACCATCGTCAACGGGCAGGTCGTGGAACGGGTCGGCAATGCAGTCGAATACCGCGATGTGACGAGCGGGTTTTATGTGCTGCCGCGCCTCGCAGGCGACCGCGTCACGCTGGAAATCAATCCGCAGCGCGATACCCTGGCGCGGCCGGAGCAGAATCTGCCGAGCGGCAGCGTCAACGTTCAGCAGGCCTCAACGACCGTTTCCGGACGGCTTGGAGAATGGATGGAAATCGGCGGGGTCACGCACAGCGCGTCGAACCAGCAGTCGACGATACTCGGCAGCACGCGCGAGACCTCCAGCGACAACCGGCGCATCCTGCTCAAGGTCGACGAAATCCGCTGACCGCGCAGAGACGCCCGCAGGCGTCACGCCTTGCTGCCGCGCGGCCCCAGCAGGTATCAGAGAATTACGCCAAGCACGGGTGCCAGCAGCGCCAGCAGTGTCCACAATAACTTCTTGCCGTTGCCCGCGCTGCTCTGGAGGATGTTGAGGATCGCCCAGATGTCGGCGGCAAGTATCAACACCCCCCCATAATCCATTTGCTCTGACATTCATTTGCCGTCTCGCCAGTTATGTTTGCAGCGTGAGCAGACTGGCGCTGACTTTGCCAGCGGCGATTTCGATAAAGCCCAGTGATATCGGCAGCGAAAAGCGGCGTGGCCCGGCGCTGCCGGGATTGACGAACAGCACGCCATCGCGTTCTTCGACCAGCGGCTTGTGTGAGTGTCCGCAAATCACCGCATGCACGCCGGCGGCGCGCGGGTCGATGTCGAGTGCACTCAGGTCGTGCAGGATATAGATCGAGATGCCGCCGATTTCCACCAGTTCCGTTTCGCGCAGCTTGCCCGCCCATGCGCCACGATCGTTGTTGCCGCGCACTGCCGTGACCGGCGCTATATTCGCCAGCTCGGCGAGCACGTCGCCGCCGCAGATATCTCCCGCATGCAGGATATGTTCAACGCCGTTGAGCGCGCGTTTAGCCGCCGGACGCAGCAGGTCATGCGTATCGGAAATGAGGCCGATCCTGATTGGTGTTGAAGCCATAAGCGAATATAGCGTAATCACTGTGAG
>Ga0214919_10010101_pt1 | contig 12038 bp, 7 predicted proteins | sample LL1503_MetaG_FD_177994 | JGI IMG/M metagenome (GOLD analysis project Ga0214919, IMG submission 177994) | Freshwater microbial communities from Lake Lanier, Atlanta, Georgia, United States - LL-1503 | ecosystem: Environmental > Aquatic > Freshwater > Lake | place: USA: Georgia | collected 2015-03-15
AGTTTCAAGCCGAGGATCAGTATCCATGAGCACAGCAGAATCGATAGAAGTGCAGGCCAGTGCCCCCAGTAACCAGACCGGTTACCGCAGCTTCACGCTGGGCGGATTTAGCTTCAGCCGCGACGAATACTTCGCGCGGGTCAGCTGGACGGCCAAGGGCCAGCAGATGTCCCACTCAATGTCGGCCGATGCCTTCCTGCGCGCCATGATGCGCGATGTGGCTTGGGGTTTCTTTTATGGCTGGGTCAATTTCGATCCGGTGATCGGCACACGCAATCATTACGGCACGGTCGACATGTACGCGGGCAGCTACTACCCGGCTTATCGCGACAGTGGCCTCGATCACATGGAGAACTTTGATTCGCGCCTGATGATGGCGACCTTCAAAGCCATCCTGGACGACTGGACCAACGAAGGCTTTGATCCGTTCGCAGCACCCGAGGAAGCCGGTGACGGCTGGCACGGCAAGAAGAACGGTCACAATCGCGCTGCCATTGAGCGAGCACGAGAGGCCTGTCATCGCATGCCGGGTTTGCCCGGTGACGCCAGCCTGCGCAGTGATGCCAACGGCTTTCCGATCAACCGTGCGTTTGCTGATGTGCCGCAGGATGCGCCAGAGGTCTATGCCGAACCCGGCTTTGAAGCCGAAGTGTCTGCCTTCAACCTGTTTGCCTTCTTGTCGCGTTCTGACGTGACGTGGAACCCGTCGGTCACCTCCGTATGCGGCCGCAGCTTGGCTTGCCCGACCACTGAGGAATACATCCTGCCCATCAAACACGGCAATGACCGCGTCGAGTGGTTTGTGCAGTTGTCCGACCAGATTGAGTGGGAAATCGAAGACAAGCACACCGGCTCGCCGCGCGCCAAGGTGCTGATGAAGGCCGGTGATGTCGCAGCCATGCCTGCAGATATCCGCCATCAGGGCTTTGCACGCAAGCGCTCTATGCTGCTGGTGTGGGAGAACGCGACACCCAATCTTCCTGAGCTGTACGAGAGTGGTCAGCTCAAGCCTTGGCCGGTTGAGTTTTGAGCGTGACTATCGAGACACGGCTATTTATCGACGGCAAATTTGTGGATGCCGTGGACGGCGCCACGATGGATGTCATCAATCCGTTTGATGGCAGCGTGCTGGCCAAGGTTGCCGAGGCCAAAGCGGCCGACGTTGATCTGGCAGTAGCTGCTGCTACGCGCGCCTTTAGCAGTTGGTCGCGCATGCCCGCAGCGCAGCGCGGTGCCTTGCTGGGCAAGCTGGCCGATGCGATCGAGGCAAACGCCGACGAGCTGGCGGTGCTTGAAGCGCGCGACACAGGTCACCCGATTCGCGATACGCGCGGCTTGGATGTACCGCGTACTGCGGCTACGTTTCGCTATTTCGCAGGCTTGGCTGACAAAGTGCAGGGCAGCGTCATCCCTGTGGATGCAGGCTTTCTCAACTATGTCCAGCGCGCGCCGCTGGGCGTAGTCGGGCAGGTGGTGCCATGGAACTTCCCGCTGATGTTCACCAGTTGGAAGATCGGACCGGCATTGGCCGCTGGCAACACCGTGGTGCTAAAGCCTGCCGAGATCACGCCGCTCACCACGCTTAAGATTGCCCAGCTGATCCAATCCGTGGGCATACCCGCCGGCGTGGTTAATGTGGTGCCTGGCTACGGCAACACTGCGGGCCAGCACTTGGCCGAGCATCCTGATGTACACAAGATTGCCTTTACCGGTTCGACCGCAACGGGTCGTCGCATCGTGCAAGCCTCTGCTGGCAACCTGAAGCGTGTGCAGCTGGAGCTGGGCGGCAAGGGCGCCAACGTGGTGTTCGAGGATGCCAACCTGGCTGCTGCGGTCAACGGCAGCGCGTTTGCCATCTTCCACAATCAGGGTCAGGCCTGCATCGCCGGTTCACGGCTGTTGCTGCAAGAGTCTATTGCCGAAGAGTTCCTCGACCGCTTCATGAAGCTTGCTGCGTCGATCCGCTTGGGCGACCCGCTGGACCCCGCTACCGAAATGGGTCCGCTCACCTCACAGCGCCAGCAACAAAGCGTGTTGTCGTATTGCGCGATCGCGCGTGAACAGGGCGGCCAAGTGCTGCTCGGTGGCGCGGCGCCTGCCGATCCTGCCTTGGCAAAGGGCTTTTTTGTGCAGCCCACTATCGTGCGTGCCGCACCCCAAGACCGTGTGTGTCAGGAAGAGGTGTTTGGTCCCTTTGTGACGGTCACGACGTTCAAGGACGAAGCGGAGGCTGAGCAGATAGCCAACTCGACCACCTATGGTTTGGGTGCGGGCTTGTGGACGTCCAACTTGCAGCGTGCGCATCGCTTTGCTGCCTCGTTGCGCGCCGGCATGGTCTGGGTCAATTGCTACAAGCGCGTCAATCCGGGCTCGCCGTTCGGTGGTGTCGGTGCGTCGGGCTATGGTCGTGAGATGGGCTTTGAGGCGATGCACGACTACACCGAAGCCAAGTCCATCTGGATCAACTACGACGCAGCCATCCCGCCACACTATCCGCGTTGACGGTATGAGTGCTTCCACTGGTCTACCGCCTGTGCAAGCGATGGCGACGCGGGTGGTACGTGTGCCGCCACCGGCCGGGACCAAGTTGCTGCCGTTGGCAGAGTTGCCAGACGGCGCCTGCGTCGAGTGGCAGCCAACGCCGCCATTGCGTGCTGCGGGGTTGTTGCTGCTGCGCCAAGGTGAGGAGGTGCAGGCCTATATCAACCTCTGCCCGCATTTTGTGCTGCCACTGAACTCACCAGGTTCTGGCTTTCTCATGGCAGGTCCGGGCAATGTGATGTGTGTGCATCACTGTGCTGTGTTTCGTTGCAGCGACGGACTGTGTATTGAAGGCCCTGCAGCCGGGCGCTCATTACCGACGGTACCGGTGGTTGTGCTGGACGGTGCGGTCCATGTCGCAGGCTGAATTCGCAGCGGGTAACGCACTGCCGCTGAGCACGGTGGATGTGCCAGCGCTGTTTGGCATCAGCACACCGTGGCCCGTGGCAGGCTTTGCGCAGCGCAGCCCACTAGTGCCAGAGCTAGATCCCCACTATGTGTTCGACGCCGAGCTGACTTTGGCGTTGTTGGCAGGATTTGCGCATGACCGGCGCGTGTTGGTGCACGGACCGCAGGGTACGGGCAAGTCCACGCACATCGAACAGATCGCGGCGCGTCTTAACTGGCCGTGTCTGCGCATCAACCTCGACGGTCACATTGCGCGCATTGATCTGGTGGGTCGCGATGCGATCGTGATTCGCGATGGCAAACAGATCACCGAGTTTCAGGAAGGCATGCTGCCTTGGGCGCTGCGCAACGGAGTTGCGCTGGTGCTGGATGAGTACGATGCCGGGCGCCCGGATGTGATGTTCGTGCTGCAGCGCTTGCTTGAGGCGCAGAGCCGTCTGGTGTTGTTGGAGCAGCAGCAGGTGGTGTTACCCCATCCGTCATTTCGCTTGTTTGCCACCGCCAACACGCTGGGGCTCGGTGATGCCACTGGCCAATTCCAAGGCACTGTCCCGATCAATCAGGCCCAGCTGGATCGTTGGCAGTTGATTGCCAGCTTGGGTTGGCCGCAGCCGGCAACTGAACAGCATTTGCTGCGCAGTCGCGTGCCGTCACTGGCCGATGCCTCACAGCAGCCCCTCGTTTGCGCCATGGTTGAGCTGGCAGGTTTGCTGCGTTTAGCCCATGCAGGTGGTCAGTTGGCAATAGCGATGTCGCCGCGCACGCTGTTGCATTGGGCAGAGAACATGGTCTTGTTGGGTGATCGTGCTCTGGCCCTGCGTTTAAGCTATCTGAATCGTTGCGATCCGGCCGAGTGGCCGCTGGTGGCAGAGCTGTACCAGCGCTGCTTCGGCAGTGAGTTGATTTCGGTCGCCCAATGAACCGCGGGTCGCACCAGGGGGCTGGTCCTGGTGCATCCGGACTTGCACACGCTGTGCTGCGCGTCCTGTCAGGCCAGCCGGTTGTGCCTGACGCGGTTGCACCAGCCGCGGCACTACAGTCCCGCGCGCAGGTTGATATGCGTGCGCTGCGACAACGATTCAGTGACCCCGCATGGCCTGCATTAAACGCTGCACTTACTGCGCTGCAGCGCAGTCTGTTGGAGGCCTGCGAGCAAGCCCGCGTAGAGGCCTTGGGCGCAGCGCGCTGGCCCGGTACAGCCCTTAATTTGTCGCGCTTGGATGCCGCGCAACTGCTTGGTGCTCAGTGGCCAGCCCAGATCTGGTCGCTGCTGTGCCAGCTGCGACGTGCTATTGCTGCGCCCTTGCCCTGCGATGTGCAGGCTGTGCCCGCGCACTGGCAGTCCATGCCGCCGCAGGTGGCACAGGTGTTGGCTGCAGCGTTGGCTGAGCTTGCACATCAACAAAGGTTTGCAGTGCACTGCAGGCAGCTGCTGATACTCGCTGGGCTTTGGGAAACAGCACCGGTTGCAGCACTGCCGCTGTCACCCAATACGCAGCCGCAGAAGACGGCGGCGCCTGTGCCGGTGGCCCAGCAACTGCACGCTGCTGTGCAACAGCGGCGTACGCGTAGCGATGTGTTGAGACGTATCGCCGATGAGCCGCGCGGCAAGTTAGTGCCCTTGCAGTCACAGGCTGTGGTCATCGCAGGGCCCTATGAGGTGTACAGCCGGCAACACGATGTCGTGCAGCGTGCCGATCGTATCTGTACAGCAGCGCAGGCAGCGCTATTGCAGCAGCGTCTTAATCAGGTGACTGCCGCAACGATGCGCAGCCAAAGTGCCGCAGCGCTACGCCTGCAACGCTGTGTAATGTCATCTAAGCCACTGCGGTGGCAGTCGGACGCTGAGACAGGGGTGCTGGATCCGGCGCGCCTGACGTCAGTGCTCACGGACCCACTACAGCCGGCTCGGTTGCGCAGCCGGCAAGAGGCTGTCGCACCCGATACCCATGTGACTTTGCTGGTCGACAACTCCGGTAGCTTGCGGGGCAAGCCCATAGAGATGGCCGCTGCCAGTGTGTTGCTGCTGGTGTCGGCGCTGGAGCGCTGCGGTGTGGCCACCGAGGTGTTGGGGTTCACCACGATGGGATGGCGCGGCGGGAAAGCCGCAGTGCAGTGGCGTACCGCAGGCTCACCAGCGCGACCTGGCCGAATCGCGGCATTGCGGCACCTGGTGTACAAGTCGCCAGCCGAGAGCGCAGCCCGCTGTCGCAAGCAGCTGGCCGCTATGCTGCACGACGACTTGCTACGCGAAAATGTGGACGGCGAGGCGCTGCAATGGGCGCTGCAACGCTTGCGCCGCAGCCCGGCCAAACGACGCATCCTGATGGTGCTGTGCGACGGCACGCCGCAGGAGCAAGCGACAGCACAGGCCAATGACCCGCTGTATCTGCAACGTCACTTGCAACAGGTGGTCGCAGCGACCGGTGCTGCCAAGGACGTACAGCTGATTGCCATTGGATTGGCCCGTGATGTGAGCAGTTGCTATCCGCAGGCGCTGGTTGTCGAGGAGCTGCAGCACTTGGGCGCTGCTTTGCCGCAACAACTGGTGCAGCTGCTTAAACCTGGCGCACGGCGCCCCACTTACCCCGGGAGGGTGTCTCCATGATCAGACATGTCGTGTTGTGGCGTCTTGCGGATGAGCCGCGCCGGGATGCGAGTCTGGTCGACATGGCGCGACTCCACCGCAGCGTGGCCACCATGCAGGCACAGGTTCCCGGGCTGCTGAGGGCGGATATTGCCCGGGTACAGGCGGAGGTCGCCGACGCAGTCGACTTGGCGTTTTATTGTGAGTTTGAGAGCTGGCAGGCCCTGCACGATTACGAGGACCACCCGCTACACCTCGAATTTCGACGCTTGATCGGTCCGCTGCGCACCGAACGGCGGGTTGCTGATTACGAGGTTTCTGCCTGAAGTGGCGGCTGTGACGGGCCCGCCTGCCACTGCTGCGTAGTTCACGTAACCTAATATTCACACTAACTGCCTCAAAGCGTGTATCATTACAACTCGAGCCGCAGCGCTTTATTGCGCCGCGCGTCTCGATAGTTAGTGAAGCAACACCCCCCGCTTTCACGCTAAGTTCAAGCCCCGCCATTGGCGGGGCTTTTTTTTGCACATTCTTTGTGTACCGCACCGTTTCGAAACGCTAGGGGTCGCAAGGTGAGCGCTGGCAGCCTCAGAGGCTCAGGAGCACAGTCGCCTGGCTGGGTCGGGGCTTGCTGGACAAGAGGGGTCGTGCCGTGTGAGTAGGCCTGCTGGTGACCTTCGGAGGGGTCGCTTACTAGTAGTGCTTCTGCGGTGCTGCGAGGCTCTGGCAAGCACTATAATGGTGCGTCGAAGCGTATCCACAGGCCGTCATGGGATCCTTGGACCCTCATGCGGCGTCTTGCCGCAGTTGGTTTAAGGTTTGCATTGTTTGCTGCGGATCCTTCGCAGCACACCGTCGGCGGTTTTCAATGTCCATCCATGTTGCACTTCGTCACGTCACGCACTACCGGTACGACCGGCTGGTTGCGCTGGGTCCGCAAGTCGTGCGCCTGCGGCCTGCGCCGCACAGTCGCACCCGCATCCTCTCCTATTCGCTGGATGTTGCGCCGACCAAGCATTTCATCAACTGGCAGCAGGATCCTCAAGGCAATTACCTGGCGCGTCTGGTGTTCCCGGAACCGGCCCGCGAACTGCGTGTGGCAGTGGACTTGGTTGCCGAGATGTCTGTGCTCAACCCCTTCGATTTCTTTCTGGAGCCACGGGCCGAGCGGTTCCCGTTTGGCTACACGCCGGTTGAGCGCGCCGAGCTGGCGCCGTTTCTGCAGGCGGAGGCGGCTGCGCCGCTGCTGGCCAAGTACTTGGCTGGAGTGTCGCGCGAGCCTTGCGTCACCATCGACTTCATCGTCGGCCTGAACCAAAAGCTCGCAGCGGACATCAGCTATCTGATTCGTTTGGAGCAGGGCGTGCAGAGCCCCGAGCAGACCTTGCAGCTGGGCTCCGGCTCGTGCCGCGATTCAACGTGGCTGCTGGTGAATCTGTTGCGGCAGCTGGGTTTGGCTGCGCGCTTCGTCTCGGGCTATCTGATCCAGCTGACCGCCGACGTGAAGCCTTTGCAGGGCCCGGCCGGGCCCGCCAAGGACTTCACGGATTTGCACGCTTGGTGCGAGGTATATCTGCCTGGCGGTGGTTGGATAGGGCTTGATCCGACCTCCGGATTGCTGGCTGGTGAGGGGCATATCCCGCTGGCCTGTTCGCCCGAGCCTTCTACGGCCGCGCCCATCAGCGGCGGTGTCGACAAGTGCGAAGTAGAGTTTTCGCACGAAATGCAGGTGACCCGCATTTGGGAAGCGCCGCGCGTTACCAAGCCCTACAGCTCGCAGCAGTGGCAACGCATCGTTGAATTGGGACAGGAAGTGGATTCGCGACTGACCGCTGCTGATGTGCGACTGACCATGGGCGGTGAGCCTACTTTTGTCGCCGTGGATGACCCAGATGGCGCCGAGTGGAATACCGATGCCATGGGACCCACCAAACGCTTGCGCGCTGCTGCCCTGTTCGATCGCTTGCGCAGCAAGTACGCGCCGCAGGGTCTGACGCATTTTGGTCAAGGCAAGTGGTATCCAGGTGAGCCGCTGCCGCGCTGGTCGCTCAACTGTTTCTGGCGTAAAGACGGTCAGCCTATCTGGTTGGATCCGGCGCGCTATGCCGACGAGTCGCACGATTACGCTGTGACGCAAGAGGATGGCGCGCGTCTGCTGGCAGCTGTGGCGCAGCGTTTGGCGCTGGACCCGCAGCACATCTTTCCTGGCTACGAAGACGCCTATTACTACTTGTGGCGCGAGCGCCGCTTGCCGGGCAACGTCGATCCGTTGGATTCGCGCCTTGATGATCCGTTGGAACGCGAGCGACTGCGGCGCATCTTTACCAACGGGCTGGGTGACGTGGTGGGTCATGTGCTGCCCATTGCCCGCGATGCGGTTGGCACTGCCTGGCAATCAGGCCAGTGGTTTCTGCGCGCCGAGCACTGCTGGTTGTTGCCAGGCGATTCGCCGATGGGCTTTCGCCTGCCGCTGGATTCGCAGCCGTGGGTGTCGCGTGGCGATTACCCCTATGTGCATCAGCCCGATCCGTCAGATCGCTTTGCGCCGCTGGCCTCGCATGCGCAACTGGTCTCGCAGTTGCGACCGACGGATCGCAGTCGCAAAGCGCAGGTGTCGGCTGCAGCTTCGGCACCTGCAAAGGGTGAATCAGCAGCAGCGCTGACGCGCACGGCGCTGTGTGCTCAGCCGCGTGATGGTGTGTTGTATCTGTTCATGCCGCCTTTGCAGAGCTTGGATGCTTATCTGGAACTGGTCGCGGCTATCGAGACCAGTGCTACAGAGCTGGATCTGTATGTTGTGCTGGAAGGCTACGAGCCGCCTGCAGATCCTCGCCTGACGCACTTTCGGGTCACGCCCGATCCGGGCGTCATCGAGGTCAACATCCACCCGTCGGCAGACTGGCACTCGCTGGTCGATCGCACCACGCACCTGTATCAGGCTGCGCATGAGGTGGGTCTTACTAGTGAGAAGTTCATGGTGGATGGCCGCCATACCGGCACCGGCGGCGGCAACCACTTCGTGCTGGGCGGCGCTAACGTTAACGATTCGCCGTTTCTGCGTCGGCCCGATTTGCTGCCCAGTCTGCTGGCTTACTGGCACAACCATCCGTCGTTGTCTTATCTGTTCTCTGGTCTGTTTATCGGACCGACATCGCAGGCACCGCGCGTGGATGAAGCGCGCAATGACTCGCTGTACGAATTGGAAATAGCCTTTCAGCAGCTGGCCTCACGGCGCAACGAAGCCACACCGCCTTGGCTTGTGGATCGTGCGCTGCGCAACCTGCTGATCGATGTCACCGGCAACACGCACCGCTCAGAGTTCTGCATCGACAAGCTGTTCTCTCCCGATGGTGCGACGGGACGTTTGGGATTGCTCGAATTGCGTGCGTTTGAAATGCCGCCGCATGCACACATGAGTTTGGCGCAGCAGGTACTGTTGCGCGCGATGGTGGCGCGGTTCTGGCAAGAGCCCTATCAGCCGGCGCGACTGGCGCGGTGGGGCACCCAGTTACACGATCGCTTTATGCTGCCGTACTTTATCGAGCAGGATTTTGCTGATGTCATTGATGAGCTGCGCGCAGCAGGCTTCGCACTGCAGCATGAGTGGTTTGCCCCGCACAAAGAGTTTCGTTTTCCGCGCTATGGCACCTACGAGACACGCGGCGTAGGTATGGAAATCCGCCACGCCCTAGAGCCTTGGCATGTGATGGGCGAGGAAGGCTCGGCAGGCGGCACCGTGCGCTATGTCGATTCTTCTGTTGAGCGCGTGCAGGTGAGGGTGACCGGCTTGGCACCGGATCGCTATGCAGTGGCCGTCAATGGTCGCGCGCTGCCGCTGCGTCCTACCGGCACAGCTGGCGACTATGTAGCTGGTGTGCGCTATCGCGCCTGGCAGCCACCCAATGCACTGCATCCCAGCATCCCAGTGCATTCGCCGCTGACCTTTGATCTGGTGGACACGTGGATGCAGCGCTCTTTGGGCGGCTGCCGCTATCACGTGGCACATCCGGGTGGTCGCAGTTATGACACCTTCCCGGTCAATGCCTTTGAAGCCGAAAGCCGCAGGCTGGCGCGCTTCTTCCGTATGGGTCATACGCAGTCGCCGATCGCCGTGCCAACTAATACGGGCAACGTCGATTTCCCATTCACATTAGATCTGCGCCGCGACGGCTAAGGCATATGCGACGCACTCGACAACGGCGCACGCGAGCAGGCTTGGCCGGCTATGCCGTCGATGCCGGTCGCTATGATGAGTTGCTCGCTACAGACGGTAGTTTGCGCAGTCATTGGCAGCCGCTCGTGTCGCGCTTGCTGGGCAACGGCTCGGCAGCCACTCGCCGCGATGTTGATCTGGCACGCCGCCTGATTGTTGAGAATGGCGTCACCTACAACGTCTATGCCGATCCACAAGGCCGAGATCGTCCGTGGGTTTTAGATCCGTTACCGTTGTTGGTCAGTGGTTCAGAGTGGCGGCAGATCGAAGCCGGTGTGCTACAACGCGCCGAGTTGCTCAATGCGCTGTTGGCAGATCTGTATGGGCCTCAGCAACTGATCGCAGACGGCAGCATTCCGTCCGAGCTGGTATTCGGTCATCCCAATTACCTCTGGCCTTGTCGTGGCACGCGGCCGCTGCAAGGCACTTGGCTGCATTTGTATGCAGTGGATCTGGCGCGTGGCCCGGATGGCCGCTGGTGGATTCTGGGTGATCGCACACAGTCTCCTTCTGGACCCGGCTATGCGTTGGAGAACCGGCAGATTGTGTCGCGTGTGTATCCCGAGGCTGCCAAGGATCTGGGTGTGCGGCCGATTGGCGGTTTCTTTGCTGGGTTGCGCGCCAACTTGCTGGCAACTGCCTCGGCTGCTGATCAGGCATTGGCTGTCGTGCTGACGCCCGGCCCGTTTAATGAAACCTATTTTGAGCACGCGTATCTGGCACGTCATTTGGGTTTGCCCTTGGTTGAGGGGCATGACCTGACCGTGCGCGGTGATACGGTCTACCTCAAAACCTTGGCCGGTCTGCGTCGCGTACATGCCATTTTGCGGCGCTTGGATGACGACTACTGCGATCCGGTGGAACTGCGTGCCGATTCGGCGCTGGGTGTGCCCGGCTTGTTGGGTGCGGTGCGCGCTGGGCGTGTCGTGGTCGCCAATGCGTTGGGCTCTGGCGTGCTGGAGTCGGCTGCGCTGTTGGGCTTTTTGCCGGGTGTGGCGCAACGCATGCTGGGTGAGTCGCTGTTGCTGCCGTCGGTGGCTACCTGGTGGTGCGGTGAACAGCCTGCGCTGGACTACGTGGTCGAACATCTCGATACGCTGGTGGTCAAGGGCGTATATCCGAATCAACATTTCGACGCAGTGTTTGGTCGTGATCTGGACACAGCCGCACGTGAGGCGCTGGTGCGCCGCCTGCGCGCCCGTCCCAATGCTTACGTAGCGCAGGAGCGCGTGCAGTTTTCCCAAGCTCCGGCCTGGCGCGGCAGTGCGCCGCAGCTCAACGCGCGGTCAGTAGGCATCCGTGTGTATGCCATCGCCACCGCAGGCGGCTATCGCGTGTTACCCGGTGGTATGGCGCGGATCGCCTCCGATGCCGCCATCGATGTGGTGTCGACGCAGCGCGGTGGCGGCAGTAAGGACATTTGGGTGTTGCCGGGTGTCAGCGGTGGCGAGGACGATGCGGGCGACAGCGTGCCAGTGGATCTGGGCGTGCGTCGCGATGAGCTGCCGTCCAGTCTGGTCGAGAACCTGTTCTGGTTGGGCCGCTATGCAGAGCGCTGCGAAGACAAAACGCGTCTACTGCGCGCTACGTTTGCGGTACGCGCCGAGCCAGCGATCTGGAAACCCACACTGGCCGCATGCCGTGCAATGGGGCTGCTCGAAGAGGAGCGAGATCCAGTGCAGAGTCTGTTCGATGCCTCGCATCCGATGGGGCTGGCTGCGGATCTGACTCGCTTGGCATGGGCTGCATCCCATTCCCGCAGTCGCTTGTCGCTGGAGCATTGGCGCTCGCTGACAGTGTTACAGCGTCAGTTCAACGAAGCCGAAGCCGACGAGCGCGGTGATCCGCGTGAGGCGTTGGATCATCTGTTGCTCGGCTTGGCAGCGTTTGCAGGCTTTACGCTGGATGACATGACCCAAGACGATGGTTGGCGTCTGCTGATGTTGGGTCGGCAGCTTGAGCGTTTGCAGTTTCTCAGTGGCTTGCTAGCGCAGCGGCTAGGCAATGGCCGCAAGGTGCCGCGCGCCGAATTGGATTGGCTGCTGGATGTGGGTGGTAGCACGATCACCTATCGCACGCGCCACATGGCTCAGCCGCAGTTGGCGCCGACGGTGCAGTTGCTAGTGTTCGACGAGAGCAATCCGCGCGCGCTGGCCTTTCACTGGCGCGGTGTACGACGCACCTTGGAGCGACTCTCCGAATCTTTGGGTGGTGGCGTCGAGGATTTGCTCAGCGTATCCATACGGCAGTTGCAAAACATTGAGCTGCACCAACTCGACGACAGCCTTG
>Ga0214919_10010102_pt1 | contig 12036 bp, 15 predicted proteins | sample LL1503_MetaG_FD_177994 | JGI IMG/M metagenome (GOLD analysis project Ga0214919, IMG submission 177994) | Freshwater microbial communities from Lake Lanier, Atlanta, Georgia, United States - LL-1503 | ecosystem: Environmental > Aquatic > Freshwater > Lake | place: USA: Georgia | collected...
GTGGGCGCCTTGCGTGTTCCTAACGGCGGCGAGATGAGTCGTGGCGAAATCGACAGTTACACCGAGTTTGTGAAAATTTACGGTGCCAAGGGTTTGGCTTGGATCAAAGTCAATGATGTGAGTGCTGGGCGCGAGGGTTTACAGTCACCCATCGTGAAAAATATTCATGATGCAGCCATTGCCGAAATCTTGAAACGCAGCGGCGCACACAACGGCGACCTGTTGTTCTTCGGTGCCGACAAAGCCAAGGTGGTGAACGATGCTATCGGCGCTTTGCGCTTGAAAGTCGGACACAGCGAGTTTGGCAAAAAGCAAGGCTTGCTGGAAAACCGTTGGGCTCCTTTGTGGGTGGTCGACTTTCCCATGTTTGAGTACGACGAAGAGGCACAGCGTTACAACGCGGTACACCATCCGTTCACCGCACCCAAAGACGGCCACGAAGACTGGATGGTCACGGCGCCGGAAAAATGCGTGGCCAAAGGCTATGACATGGTGTTGAATGGCTGGGAAATTGGTGGCGGTTCGGTGCGTATTCACCGCGCCGATGTGCAACAAAAAGTGTTTGATGCCCTCAAAATCACGCCCGAGGAAGCGCAAATCAAGTTTGGCTTTTTGCTTGATGCGTTGCAATACGGCGCGCCGCCTCACGGTGGACTGGCATTTGGCCTAGACCGCATAGTGACCTTGATGACTGGAGCCGAATCGATCCGCGATGTGATCGCTTTCCCCAAAACCCAGCGTGCCCAGTGCTTGCTGACGCAAGCGCCGTCTCTGGTGGACGAGAAACAATTGCGCGAACTGCATATCCGCTTGCGCAACCTCGACGCCAAAGTGGCTTGACACCATGAGCAAATCCACAGCAGATCAAGGCGTTCCCATCTCGGTCAAAATCCGCGAGCGTGTGCTGGCCTCTAAACAACGCTTTCATGCGAACGACAACATTGCCGAGTTCATAGAACCGGGTGAACTGGAAGCCATGTTGCAAGAAGTCGAAGACAAAATGAAAGCCGTGCTTGAAAGTCTGGTGATTGACACCGCCAACGACCACAACACCACCGACACCGCCAAACGCTTGGCCAAGATGTACGTCAAAGAAGTGTTTAACGGGCGCTATGTCAAGTCACCCGAAATCACCGAGTTTCCCAACGCTGAGCGTTTGAATGAGTTGATGATCGTCGGCCCGATTACCGTGCGCAGCGCCTGCAGCCACCACTTTTGTCCTGTCATCGGCAAAATTTGGATTGGTGTGCTGCCGAATAAAAATACCAACGTCATTGGTTTGTCCAAGTACGCGAGACTGGCCGAATGGGTGATGGGCAGGCCGCAAATTCAGGAAGAGGCTGTGGTGCAACTCGCCGATTTGATTCAACATAAAACCCGACCCGATGGTCTGGCGTTGGTGATGGAAGCCACACACTTTTGCATGGCCTGGCGCGGTGTCAAAGACATGGACAGCCGCATGATCAACTCTGTCATGCGCGGCGCATTTCTCAAAGACCCGATTTTGCGGCGCGAATTTCTGGCGCTGATACCGCAAAAAAATTAACCCATGGCGGCCTTGTCAGCCTCTGACTGCGCCCGATGACACGTTTATTAGGCTGCGATTTCAGCAGCAGTCCCTCCAAACGCAAACACATCGTCTTGGCCTGGGGTGAAGCCTCTGGCGAGCGTGTGGTGTTAAAGCAGTTGCAATTTCTCCCTACGCTGGAGACTTTCAGCCAAAGTCTGCACACGCCCGGCCCGTGGGTGGGCGGTTTCGATCTGCCCTTTGGATTGCCGCGTGAATTGGTGGCCACTCTAGGTTGGCCGATGCAGTGGTTGGCTTGCATGCAACATTTTGCGCAACTCAGCCGCGAGGACATACGTACGCAGTTCGCCCAGTTTTGCAACAGCAGACCAGCCGGTGCCAAGTTTGCACACCGCGCCACTGACTTGCCGGCTGGCTCCAGCCCCTCGATGAAATGGGTCAATCCTCCTGTGGCATTCATGTTGCACGCGGGTGTGCCTTTGTTGAGCCAAGCCGGTGTGCATTTCCCTGGCTTGCACGATGGCGATAAGCAGCGCGTGGCCTTAGAGGCGTACCCAGGTATGTGGGCGCGGCGGGTGCTACAGCGACAAAGTTATAAAAATGATGCCGCGGCCAAACAAACCGGCGAACGCTGGGTAGCACGTAAAAATTTGTTACACGCCTTGGTTTGGGGACACGATGACTTGCCCGTGCGTTTGAAATTGAGCTCGGCCATGGCCGATGCTTTGGTGGAAGACGCCAGTGGTGACAGCATGGATGCAGTGATTTGCATGATGCAAGCCGCGTGGTCGCAGCAGCAGTTCGAACAAGGCGACCCCATGTATGGTTTACCGCCTGATATGGACCCCCTTGAGGGCTGGATCGTCAATGCATGAATGAAGTCATGTTCACGCAAGTTCTGGAAACGCCGCGCATGTGGTTGCGCTGTCCCATGCCAGGTAACGGGGAGGCGCTTTACTTGGGCGTGCAACAAACGTTGGCGCAATTGCAGACATGGCCGGACTCCTTGCCTTGGGCGCAACAACCACAATCGCCCGACATCTCGGAAGACTATTGCCAGACGTGTTATGCCGCCTGGGTGATGGGATTGCGCTGGCCGCTGCTGATGTGGGACAAAGCGACGGGGCAGCTAGCGGGCAACATCGGTTTTCATCAGATCGACCATGACACGCATACTTGGGAGTTGGGCTATTGGTGCTGCCTGTCTTTTCAGGGGCAAGGACGCATGAGTGAGGCCGTTTCTGTATTGACTGCTTATGTGGTCTTGCATTGGCCACAGGTGCTTATGCTGTGCCGAATTGATAAACGCAATTTCGCCAGCTTGCGTGTGGTGCAAAAAGCAGGATTTCGTTGCGAGAAAGAAGAGGACTTGGTGTCAGACAGCGGTTCACGGTATCTGGTACAGCATCATGTGCTGGGGCGTGATTGGCAGACCGGGCAGTCGGATTGACGTTGCAGTCGCATCTCTGTCCAACTCAGGTCACGACCGTCAAGCATTTGTAATCGCCCGGCCAACGATGGCCCCAGATGGGTTAACAACTTCAATGCTTCAGCCGCTTGCAGGCTGCCAATCACACCGACCAAGGGTGCCAACACACCCATCGTGGCACAACTGACCTCTTCGGGAATATCCTCAGGGGGAAACACGCAGGCATAGCAGGGTGAGGTGGCATCGCGCACATCGTAGGTGGTGAGTTGCCCGTCAAGACGAATGATGGCACCGCTCACCAAAGGTACCTGATGCGCCACACAAGCCGCATTGAATGCTTGGCGGGTTTGAAAATTGTCGGTGCAATCCAGCGCCACATCTGTGTCAGCCATCAGTTGATGCAGTAAGACGGCATCGGCGCGTTGCGAGATGATGCGCACATCGATGTCAGGATTGAGTGCCAGCATGCTCACCCGAGCGGATTCGACCTTGAGTTGACCTATGCGCGCCGTGGTGTGGGCAATTTGTCTTTGCAGATTGGTTAAATCAACCGTGTCGTGGTCTATAAGGGTGATACGCCCGACACCAGACGCCGCCAAGTACATGGCAGCCGCACTGCCCAAGCCGCCTGCGCCGAGCACCAGCGCATGGCTTTGCAGCAAACAATCCTGCCCGGTGTCGCCGAGTTCATCGAGAAGAATATGGCGAGAGTATCTGAGCAGTTGGGCGTCATTCACCCTTTACTGTTCCTTTTTTTCAGCAGGACGCTCGCTCAGTGTTTTGCTGATTTTGACCGGTTGGTGTTTCAAATGGTTGAGCGCTTGCTGCAACTGGAAGTCTTCAGGACTGCCAAATTCAGGCGTTTTGCGATCAGCCACAGGTTTTTTGGATTCTTCTTCCAAACGCTTGAGCGCTTCTTCGCGCGCTTTTTCACGCGTCGGGTCTTTCACTTCCACGCCTTGTCCACTGTTGAGGTGCTTTTCCAAATCGGCTTCGCGGGTACGCAATGCCGCGTAAGGGCTGCCTTCAGGTGTGTCATCTACCAATAGCTCAGGCATGATGCCTTTGGCTTGGATGGAGCGGCCGCTGGGGGTGTAGTAGCGGGCCGTGGTGATTTTCAAGGCCGTGTCTGCACCGAGTTGACGGATGGTTTGTACCGAGCCTTTACCAAATGTTTGGCTGCCCAACAAAATCGCTCGCTTGTGGTCTTGCAGTGCACCAGCGACGATCTCACTGGCTGAGGCCGAACCTTCATTGACCAGCACAATCATCGGAACTTTCTTGTAAAAGTTTTGGGTTTTGCTGGCCAATGTGCCCACCGTGTCTGAACCGCCGCGGCGCAGGTAAAAGTCTGGTGCAGCCTTGAAAACGAATTTGCTTTCTTCCAACTGCCCATTGGTAGACACCACGGTCACGTTGTCAGGCAAGAACACAGCAGAGATGGCAACGGCCGCATCCAGTAAACCGCCTGGGTCATTGCGCAGATCAAGTACCAGCCCCTTCATTTTCGGGTCTTGTTTGTACAGTTCTTCAAGTTTGCGCGTCAAGTCATCGACCGTGCGTTCTTGGAATTGACTCACGCGTATCCAGCCGTAACCGTTTTCAATCATCTTGCTCTTGACACTGACGGTTTTGATTTCTTCGCGAACGATGGTGACAGGGAAGGTACGGTTTTCGTCTTTGCGGAAAATGGTCAGAACGACTTTGGTTCTGGGTTCGCCGCGCATGCGTTTGACCGCATCATTCAAGGTCATGCCTTTGACCATGGCGTCATCGATCTTGGTGATCAAGTCTCCCGGCTTTAAGCCAGCGCGGTCAGCAGGGGAGCCTTCGATAGGAGAGACAACTTTGACCAGTCCTTCTTCCTGAGAAATTTCAATGCCTACCCCGACGAATTTGCCAGTGGTGCCCTCGCGGAATTCTTTGTAGGATTTTTTGTCGAAATATTGGGAGTGAGGATCCAGACTCGAGACCATGCCTGAGATGGCATCGTTGATGAGTTTCTTCTCATCCACTGGTTCAACGTAATCGGATTTCACCATGCTAAATACTGCCGCGAGTTGCTGTAACTCTTCCAATGGCAATGGCGTCATGTTGGCGCGAGCCACGGTTTGGAGTGAGACTGTTGTCAGTGCACCGGTGAGTGCGCCTACCGTTAACCAACCTGCAATTTTGAGATTCTGGCCCATAGCTACCCTGTTATATAAATGATTGCTGTTGTTGCAATTTAGGAAGATAGTTTACTGCCTATACGCATGACAAAGTCTCTTGGAATCGACATAACCCCATGGGGCTTGAATCGCATGCATAGCATCAGTGTCAAAGGTAGTAATGCCGGATGGGCTGCAGTTGCTCGTTCAGTTCATAAACCAAAGGTTCTCCATTTGGAATATTCAGACCCACAATGTCTTGCTCAGAGATGCCGTCAAGGTACTTCACCATGGCCCGGATGGAGTTGCCGTGTGCACTGACCAACACACGTTTACCGCTGCGTATGGCTGGCGCCAGCGCCTCGTTCCAAAAGGGCATGACCCGTTGTACCGTGTCTTTGAGGCATTCGGTCAATGGCACTTGATCGGGTTGTAATTTGGCATAGCGCGGGTCGTGCCGTTCGCAACGTGCATCGTCAGGCGTGAGAGATGGCGGCGGCACGTCATAGCTGCGTCGCCAGGCCAACACTTGCTCGTCGCCATATTTTTGTGCGGTTTCAGCTTTATTCAAACCTTGTAATGCGCCGTAATGTCTTTCATTCAAACGCCAGTGATGAGCAACGGGTAGGTAAGACCTGTCCATGCTGTCCAAGGTATGCCACATGGTGTGAATCGCGCGCTTGAGTAAGCTGGTGTAGCCCAAGTCAAAGTCATAGCCTTCGGCTTTGAGTTTGAAGCCAGCTTGTTTGGCTTGCGCTACGCCGGTAGGTGTTAACGCCACATCCGCCCATCCGGTGAAACGGTTTTCTAGATTCCAAAGAGATTCACCGTGGCGAATTAAAACGAGCTTATACATAAAAGAAAAACCTTATGGAGAGAGTTTGTGCAAAAGGATTCTAGAATGTGTCAACTTTGTCATAAAGGCCTTGCGCGTGAATTTTCTGATTGAAAACTGGTTACTGGTGTTGGTGGCCCTGACTTCAGGTGTGGCTTTGTTAATCCCGAATCTGCAAGCCATGGGCACCCCGGGTTTATCCCCGACACAGGCTGTATTGATGATCAACCGTGAAAAGGCCAATGTAGTGGATGTGCGAAGCGCCGAAGAATTTGCCAGCGGACACCTGATTGGTTCGCGCCATGTGGCCATGGAAAACATCAACAGCGATCTGGCCAAAGCCGTGACCGACAAAAAACGGCCTCTGATTTTGGTCTGTGCCAGTGGCATGCGTTCGCAAAAAGCCCAGCGTATCGCCAGCCAACTCGGTTATGAACAAGTCCACAGTTTGGGCGGTGGATTGAAAAACTGGCAGGAAGCCAATCTGCCATTGGAAAAAAAAGCCTGAATACATTTCTAGACTGAACCACCATGACCCCTGTCAAGATGTACACCACTGCCGTTTGTCCTTATTGCATTCGTGCCAAGCAAATTCTCAAGTCGCGTGGCGTGCAACACATTGAAGAAGTGCGCATTGATTTGTCTGATGATGAGCGAGATCGCATGATGGCGCTCACAGGCCGGCGCACGGTTCCGCAAATTTTCATCGGCGATACACATGTAGGCGGATGCGATGACTTGATGGCTCTCGACAGCAAAGGCGGTTTGCAGCCATTGCTTCAGCCAAACTGACATAATTCACTCCATGTAATTTCACCCGCTTTGGCTTGAAGGCACAGCGGCATTTTTTTTGTTTCAGGAAGCCGACATGGCAGATAACTTAGAACCGGTGTTTCTTATCCAACGCGTTTACCTCAAGGATTTATCGCTTGAGCAACCCAACTCCCCCAGTATTTTGTTGTCCCAGGATCCGCCTGCGGTGGATATACAAATTGGGCTTGGCAATGAACAAATCGGTGAAGGCGTGTATGAAATCACCGTCACAGCAACCATCACTGCAAAAATCGCCGAACAAACTTTGTTTCTGGTGGAAGCCAAGCAAGCAGGTATTTTCGAAATCCGCCACATGCCCGAAGGACAACTTCAGCCCATCACAGGCATAGCTTGTCCGCAAATCATTTACCCGTATTTGCGCAGCAACGTGGCCGATGTGATTCAACGCGCAGGCTTTCCGCCGGTGCACATGGCGGAAATCAATTTCCAAGCCATGTATGACCAGCAAGAGCGCATGAAAGCCGAGCAAAAACTCCAGTGAAACTGCTGATACTGGGGGCAGGCGCATGGGGCACGGCATTGGCTGTGCAGGCCTGCCACCGGCATCAAGTCACTTTATGGGGCAGGCAGGCAGCACATATCCAAGACTTGCTCAGTCACCGTGTCAACCAGCGTTATTTGCCCGGGTGCCCGCTGCCGGAGCAACTGCACTTAAGTCATCTCCCTTTGTCCGAACTGATTTCGGATCACGATTTACTGTTGCTGGCAGTTCCCATGGCCGGCTTGCGTCAACTACTGACAGACATCAAAGATGTGGCGCCGTCGTTGCCCGTGGCATGGTTGTGTAAAGGGTTTGAGGCTGTGACGAAAGGGGAATCCGCCGCTTACGGCCTGATGGCGCACGAAGTACAGCAACAAGTGGCGCCTGGTTTGCAGGCGGGTGTATTGAGCGGACCGAGTTTTGCACAGGAAGTCGCCCGTGGTTTGCCAGCCGCCTTGGTGGCAGCCAGCCGCCATGCACATGTCAGAGACATGCTGGTGCAGACCTTTCATGCAGACAAGTTGCGTGTCTACGCAAACGACGATGTGGTCGGTGTTGAAACAGGCGGTGCTGTGAAAAATGTCATGGCCATAGCCACTGGTTTGTGTGATGGATTGCAGTTGGGTATGAATGCACGCGCTGCCTTGATCACCCGTGGTTTGGCCGAGATGACACGCTTGGGTGTGGCTTTGGGCGCCAGAGCAGAAACCTTCATGGGATTGAGCGGTCTTGGCGATCTGGTGCTGACTGCGACCGGAGATTTGTCGCGCAATCGCCAAGTCGGCATGGCGCTGGCTCAGGGCAAGACATTGCCCCAAGTATTGCAGTCGCTGGGTCATGTGGCCGAAGGGGTTTACAGCGCCAGAACAGTGGTTCAACGCGCCTTATTGCTCGGCGTAGACATGCCGATTGCCCATACCGTGGTGTCCGTGTTGGACGGTCAGGTGGCAGCCAAGGATGCGGTGGCTGTCTTAATGGGGCGTGGTTCCAAGGGTGAGTTCTAGGTTGTCAATCAAGCGGGTCTTGCCCAATTTAGCAGCACCCAGTACCACCAACGGCTGTGCGCTGACAGTTGTCACGGGTGATAAATCTGATTGATGGCGCAAACTGATGTAGTCGGGCTGCCAACCTCTGTCGCGCAAGAGTGCCATGGCCGAGGCCTGTGCAGCCGCCACATCGAATGAGCCACTGGCAAAACCCATGCGTGCGGCTTGCGCCAACTGTTTCAAGGCCATAGACAGTTGCACCGCTTCCACTCTTTCAGCGGCACTCAAGTAGCCGTTACGAGAACTCAGCGCCAGTCCATCAGCAGCACGGGTGGTGGCAACGCCCACGACACGCACCGGCAAAGCCAGTTGCGCCACCATGTGCTTGATGATCATCAGTTGTTGGTAGTCTTTTTGCCCAAACACAGCAAAACCACCGCTGTGTGCAAACACACAGTGAAACAGTTTCAAGACCACGGTGCACACGCCGGTGAAAAAGCCCGGTCTGAATTGGCCCTCGAGTATGTCTGCCAATGTCGGGTCAGGCTGCACTTTGAAGGTTTGTGCTTGCGGGTACAACACCTCTTCGTCCGGGGCGAACAACAGATCGCAACCGATACTGCGCAATTGCTTGCAATCGCTGTCAAACGTGCGCGGGTAACTGGCAAAGTCCTCGTGCGGTAAAAACTGTAAACGGTTGACGAAAATGCTGGCGACGGTCACGTCACCCAGGGTTTTGGCCGTGCGGATTAAATCCAAATGCCCGTCGTGTAAATTGCCCATGGTGGGCACGAAAGCGGGTTGTTTGAAGTTTGACAAATGCTGACGCAACTCGGTCAGCGTACGCGCAATCAACATGAAAAATTACCAGGCGTGAAGTTCATTCACTGGAAATTTTTTGTTTTTGACAGCTTCTACAAAAGCTTGAATGGCGCCCAATATGCTGCCGTTATCGGTCATGAAATTATGGGCAAACTTGGGTACCTTGCCTTGGGTTACGCCCAGCATGTCATGCAACACCAGAATTTGTCCGGCGGTGTCCACGCCCGCACCGATGCCCACAGTCGCGCAAGTTGTCAGTGCGCGGGTGATTTCACCCGAGAGCACGGCCGGCACCATTTCCAGCACCAAGGCTTGTGCGCCTGCGTTTTGCAACAGCAACGAATCGTTCATCAATTGTTGGGCTGCGGCGTCGCTGCGACCTTGCACCCTGTAGCCGCCGAGCGTGTTGACGCTTTGTGGGGTCAGACCCAAATGGCCGCATACAGGAATGCCGCGTGTGACCAAAAATTCCACTGTGGGTGCCAGCCAAGTACCGCCTTCTAACTTGACCATGTGTGCACCTGCTTGCATCAACACCGCCGCGCTTTTGAACGCTTGTTCGGGTGTGGCGTAACTGCCAAAAGGCATGTCGCCCAACACGATCGGTCGGCCATTTTGTTTTTGCAAACCGCGCGACACGCATTCCGTGTGGTAACGCATGGCTTCCAGCGTCACAGGCAAGGTGCTGTTATGCCCTTGGCACACCATGCCCAGTGAATCTCCCACCAAAATGATTTCTACACCTGCCAAATCTGCCACGGCCGCAAAAGTGGCGTCATAAGCGGTGAGCATGGTGATTTTTTCGCCCTCAGCCAGCATTTTCATCAGGCTGTGCATGGTCATGGCTGGACGTTTGCTGGCTGCAGGGGCAGAGGGTTGAACGCTCATGGCAAAGTTCCTTCAGTGTTTCATTGGGCTGGCGCGTACGCCAGTCGGACATAGATGGGCGCGTAGGCTTCGGCTTGGGTGATGTCGACCAGCATTTCCTTGGCTAACTCAAGCAGGGCAATGAAGGTCACAAGCAACACAGGCACACCTTGTTCAGGGTCGAACAATTGTTCAAATTCAACAAAACGCTGACCTTGTAATTTTTTTAACACCAGGCTCATGTGCTCGCGAACCGACAACTCTTGGCGGCTGATTTTGTGGTGCTGAATCAACTTGGCGCGACGCAGTATATCTGCCCATGCGGCTTGCAGATCAGGCACGTCCACATGAGGAAAACGCGGCTGCAAGGATTGTTCGATATAGACCTGAGCTCGCAAAAAGTCTCGCCCATATTGAGGCACTTCATGTAGGCGTGCAGCAGCCAATTTCAGTTGTTCGTATTCGAGTAATCGGCGCACCAGTTCGGCTCGCGGGTCTTCTGGCTCTGCGCCTTCGGCCACTTTTTTGGGTGGCAGCAGCATGCGTGATTTGATTTCGATCAGCATGGCCGCCATCAGCAAATATTCGGCGGCGAGTTCCAAATTGGTTTTTCGGATTTCCTCTACATAGCTGAGGTACTGGCGGGTCAAGCCAGCCATTGGAATATCAAGGATATTGAAGTTTTGTTTGCGAATCAGGTACAAAAGCAAATCCAGCGGGCCTTCAAAGGCTTCCAGAAAAATTTGTAGCGCATCAGGTGGAATGTATAAATCCTGAGGCATGGCAAACAGTGGTTCGCCATACAAACGTGCGACCGCTACATGGTCTATGACCGAGGGCATATGTGGCAGATCGGCATTCGGCCCAGAGGGCCAGTTCGCCATGGTGGGCGTGTTCACTTGGGTGTGTCAGTCAGGTAAACATAGGGCTTTTGGGCGACGCGACCGGCCTTGAATTCGGTTTGATCTTGTCGGCTCACCTGTTGATCCCACAACAGGGCGCGACCTTGTCGTTGCTCTGCCTCCAACGTGGGTTTAGCGGCTTTGAGTTGCTGCAAAAAATCGGTGGTTTCAGAAGTGTAAGCAGGGCGGCTGAACAATGACATAAGCGATGGATTCCAAGTAAGAGCAAGATTCTACCCAGTGGCAAACGGGGCAACGGTTTGTCAGTGCGACACTTCATGCGCGGCCCAGAGCCGTGCCAGCAAGCCTATTCGCATCAGTCAGTCCAAGCCGGCGGCCATTGCAGTTTTTTGCCATGCCTTTTTTCGAGTTCTGCGATGTCTTGCGGGTGGTCCAAATCGGTGACAAAGTGCAGGTTGTCGCTCACAAGTTGATGGGTTTGAGCCGCATGGTTTTGCCGCCATTCTTTGCAACCATAGGAGCTGTCATTGGCCAAAATATCCGCTCGGGCGTGCGCACTGAGCAGTACCGGGTTGCCGGGTTGGCCGTTCACCCAAGGGAAAAGCATTTGCGTGTTGGATGATCGCTCAGCGAATGCTTGCATCAGCAGTTGTATGTCTTGGGTGGTGACCAGCGGTTGATCGGCCAGAGACATCACCACCGTATCCATGTGGGCGTTCACGGCCTGTAAACCTAGGCGCTGTGAGGACACCAGCCCCAAGTCGGGGTTGGGGTTGTAAATTGTTTGCAATGGCAGTCCTTGCAGTGCTGCTTCGATGTCAGCTGCATAGTGACCAAGAACCACCACCAGTTGCGTCACGCCGGCCTCCAGCAGTTGGCGGGCGTTGCGCCGAATCAGCGGTTCGCCGTTCAGTTCTAACAGCGATTTAGGCTTGTGCCCCATGCGCGAACCCGAACCAGCGGCCAGCAACACTGCCGCGTAGTGCACAGGTGTGTTCATGCGAAGCGATTCAATGGATGCGCATGCCGGGCGTCGCACCCGGCCAAGGCGCGAGCACGTAGATGCCGGGATGTGTTTTTTCGTCTGCATGAGAGGCAGCCAACACCATGCCCTCAGACACACCGAACTTCATTTTGCGCGGTGCGAGGTTGGCCACCATGACCGTGTGTTTGCCGATCAACTCCTCGGGCTTGTAGACACTGGCAATGCCGCTGAACACATTGCGCATGTGGCCTTCGCC
>Ga0214919_10010103_pt1 | contig 12036 bp, 10 predicted proteins | sample LL1503_MetaG_FD_177994 | JGI IMG/M metagenome (GOLD analysis project Ga0214919, IMG submission 177994) | Freshwater microbial communities from Lake Lanier, Atlanta, Georgia, United States - LL-1503 | ecosystem: Environmental > Aquatic > Freshwater > Lake | place: USA: Georgia | collected...
ACAGGACCCGACCGCCACCTCACTCGACGAAGACGGATTCACAAGGTTGCGAACATAGACACGATACAGCCGCAACCATCAAGGAAGTATGGGCGATAACCTGCAATGACCGTTGTAACTGGCGGTTTATAATTTTAGGAGGGGTGCGAGAGCGGCCGAATCGGCACGCTTGGAAAGCGTGTGAGGCGCAAGTCTCCGTGGGTTCGAATCCCACCTCCTCCGCCATGGGTATTAGTCACGAACAAGCGATGCAGATGGCACTTGAGCAAGCCCGCCTTGCTGGCGAGATGGGTGATGTACCAGTTGGAGCGGTCATTATTTGTGATGGCCAAATTATCGCCGCTCGGCACAATGAACGTGAAGCAACCAACGACCCCACAGCACATGCTGAAATTCTGGCCCTCCGCGACGCTGCATCACACCTTGGTCGATGGCGCCTAAATGACTGTGATCTAGTGGTGACCTTGGAGCCTTGCGTGATGTGCGCTGGAGCTCTTGTTAATGCTCGGATAAAAACCGTTGTATTCTCAACTCCAGACTTAAAGGGCGGCGCGGTTGGCAGCCTTTACAACGTTTGCAGCGATCCACGGCTTAACCACAACCCAATTGTCTTACAAGGGATGTTACGAGAAAAATCTCGAACAGACATTATTTCATTTTTCCAAAGCATACGAGATGGAGATTTTCAATCTAAAAGCTAAGGACACCTTCCCAGTAGTCAATGTGGTCGATTTCCTTGAGCCAATATTCGCATTTAATAGTTTAAACAATGTTCTTAAAATACGTATACCACTAAGGTTGATAGATCGGCTTTTTCGAATTAATGCAAAATTATTTGGAACGATTGGTGCAACTATGAAGGACCAATTCCTAGCTCTTTATTCCATTCTGGAAGACTTACTGGCAACTCAATTCTTTCAAACTGATTGAAAAATCTATTTTGAGTTTTTATCGTCACATAAAAACCATGAACCATTATTGACTATGGTTACTGGAATGTTGATCGATGTGGTATCGCTTTTACTAATTTCTGCAATCTCAATCTTGAACGGCAATTATATAATTGCGAGATTTTCGTTAGTTATGACGGAAAATTTTATTTTAAATGCAGTACATAGTTTTGTCTTGGGGATAATCGTATTTGTCTATCTTTTTAATTTACTTGGGTTAATACAACTTCTCTATCCAGGGATAATTGAAGCGATCATTTTAATGAATGTAGTTCTACATTTTGGTCGGGTTATAAGAGTTCATTATAAAGCCAAAGATATTCCCAATCGCTCGGTGAAATTCAAAAATAAAATTCCCCTAACTGGTGTCAACTGGAAGGAAGCAACGCGCGGCATGGTGAGTGTCGGTATCGGTGCATATTTGCCCTTTACCAAAATTGATAACGCGATATTTGGTTATGACTCACTGGCCTATCACGTGTATCAACCATATAGGGCCTTATACATTACTCATGGTCTAGATGCCAGAGATCTGATTCCCAATGCAGGTATTTCTCTCGCAATGAACTCCATCTATGGGTATCTTTCGACGTTGGGCAGTCCGCAATCTGTGATGTACTTCCAATTTCTACTTTTCATAGTTCTGTGTGTATTGCTCTACCAAATGTTCATAAATTATTCCATCGTGTTTCGAGTCTCTACTTTCATTTTAAGCATGGCTCTTCTTTTGGCATTAGGACCTACCACAATCTCTTCTCCTGGCACCGATCTTCAAATGTGTCTCATTCTTGTCATTTGCGCCGATTGCTTTTTAAGAATACGTAGGCAAGAAAAAGTGTCTCTAAATCAACTGATTTATGCCGCAGTCCTCATTGGATTTTTACCAATCGTTAAACTTTTCTCTATTCCTTATGTTTTAGTTTTTGTAGTTTTAATTCTGACCGAAATTCGCAGGAAGTTGCTACCAGTATCTAAATCAAGAATGATCACATTGATTGGGATAGTGATTGCACCATCAAGTGTGTGGTTTGTAAAAAATTGGGTTCAAGCGGGCAACCCATTTTTCCCAACATTCAGGAAACTTTTCGGCGGTGTTGGATATGCGCGTGGGGTGTGGACCGAAGAGGATGATTTGGGACAGTCGTTTGCACAGTCAATTCAGGTTATTCGGTCGTGTAAACCATCCTCTTTCGTGTCTAGTTGTGGAGGTCTCTCCCAATATGCAATCTATGGTGCGATAGCGGGATTAATTTTTATTTCAATATTTTTACTTAGAACTCCAAAGCAAAGCAAATTGATAGCAACTTTGTTATTTGCAGTCATGCTTGGAATGGTCGCTGTATTAGGCATTACTCCAAGATATTTTGTTGGAATTTTGGTATTTCAAATTTGTTGGAATACGCAATATAAAGATCAGGAGAAGAGAAGTGAAAACAAGATAAATCGAAATTTCTTCAAGGAATTTCTTGGTAATCTGCTATTCGTCGCATTGCTTGGCGTGACGGTCTCATATTTTGGAATTATGTCGGGGTGGAGTAACAACTGGAAAACCAATGCCGCAAGTTCAAATGAGAGATACAGATCGTATACGGGTCAAAGCGAACTCGATTTGTTGGTTGACTTTATGCAGAAGTCGGAAAGTTATTTGACAAGTAGAATTTGTCTTATTGGCGATGGCCGAGCCTTTGTCTTTTGGCCATTAGATGTTCAAGTGATTCCCAGAGATAATAGAAACCCATTTATTTCACAGCTTGTTCACAACGAATCAGACGTCACTCGCAAATTTGAAAGTATCGGATGTGATTATTTGATTTATACGAACCAATGGGATCGAAGTCGACAATTATCTCAATTAGAGATTAACTATATCGAAGATAGGTTTCGTGAAGTTCGATATCAAAGTGAGAATTTCACATTAATCCGATTGAGTTAAATGTCTCACTCAGAAAAGGGGATCAAGTTGCTCTCTGTAGACAATCGCAATGTATTGAATTGTTTGTGTCGGTCATGAAGGTATGTGTCAATTTATGTAGATAATTCAAGTCTAAATTCGGCTACAATTTTGAAGTGGCAGACAATCGTTATTTTGAGGAAATTGGAAAGAATTTTTCCGCGTGGAGCGATCCGTACGACGTTTCACAAAGGATTTTGTTATTTGAAAGATTACTGCGAAAAGTTTCAAATTTTGAACATGCAATTGAGATTGGATGCGGTTTTGGTGGCATGACCGAATACTTTGTACGTCTCTTCAAAGACTTAACAGTTCTTGATGTTTCGTTGGATCTTGCCAGTAACACCGGGAACAAATATGGAGTTCCACATCTAATTGGCGACGCGACGCACCTTGAGATTTCGGACAACTGCTACGGGGTCGTTGTTTCATCTGAATGCATAGAACACACTGGAGACCCAATTGAGGCAGTGCGCCAAATGTATCGAATTCTAAAACCAGGTGGTTAGCTAGTGATTTCCACACCAAACAAGATTTGGGGGCCACTATTAAAAGTGGGTCAATTTTTGAACGTAAGAAAATTTAAAGATAAGGAGATCTTTGTAACACCCCATGAAATGAAACAGATCCTAAGGGAACTTGGCTGTGTTGAATTTTGGTTTGATGGCTGCCACTTATTGCCGTGGCAAATACCATTCATAAAACCAATACTGTCAAGAATGGATAAGTTTGGATCCAGACTCTGGTGGATAACCATCAATTTTGGGTTTGTCGCAAAGAAACCCGGATGAGCTGGGATCTAGCATCTGTTAATATAACTCTATGACGAATACTCACAAACTCGATGAGTTCACGAATGGTTTCCAAATCAGTCAAGAAAAAGGAATCGAACTGTCAATTGTAACCCCATTTTTTAACGAAGAGCATGCTTTGTTTGCATTTTGTACGTGTTTACGTGCTGCTTTAGATAATTTCAAGATGAGATATGAAGTGATTTTTGTCGACGATGGAAGTAGCGACCGCTCACAAGAAGTATTAGGAAGTATTGAGTGGCCTCAATGCAAGATTCTAAGTCTTCTACATAATGTTGGACATCAAACAGCGCTGGAAGCTGGATACAGTGTTGCTCAGGGAAATTGGATTGCATCATTGGATGCTGATTTACAGCACCCTCCTTCGGTTATCCAGTCGCTATATGACAAAGCAATAAGTGAAGAATTGGATGTCGTTTACGCCGTACGTACAAATCGCGACGAAGACACCCTATTCAAAAGAGTCACTGCAAAAGTCTTTTACAGAGTTATCCGTTGGATAAGTGGTGTCGCTATTATTCCAAATGCGGCAGACTTTAGGATTATCTCTAGGCGTGTACTTTCAATAATTAATCAACTCCCAGAGGAAAAGGTTTTTAGATTACTATTACCAGCGTTGGGATTCAGATTCGGCGTAGTTGAATTCGTTGCTAATCCCAGAGTGGCAGGGAGTAGTAAATATTCAATAAAAAAGATGATCGGGTTAGCACTTAGTGGTGCTATCGGATTTTCCTTGATTCCTTTAAGGATTGCTTCAATTTGTGGAATGCTCCTATCATTCTGTGGATTCCTTTATATGTTTTATGTTTTGTATTGTGCTTGGACGGACGTTTCAGTCAGTGGCTGGGCTTCAATAATTATTTGCATTCTAGTTATTGGTGGGATGCAACTTTTTGCGCTTGGGCTTTTAGGAGAGTATGTAGGTCGAATATTTATAGCGCTTAAGCAACGGCCTCGATTTATTATTGATTCATTTATCTCAAAGTAATCTATTCAAATCGCGAGATGCATAAATTGAAAAAGATAAGAAGAGTAACGTCACTTGCAAAACCAATTTTGGTTTTCATTGTAGGTTTTGTATTTTATTTAGCACAGTCTCGCGGAGCCAAGCAAAATTCTGGATTCATAGACCCGAATATATACTCCGGACTAGCGATCAGGTATAAAGGTCTCATCTCAGAGTTGGGTGTTGACTACTACTCAACGCGCGTCTGGCATCTTCTTCCTTTGAAAATTGCTTTTGAATGGTTTGGCTATCTTGGACCCGTCGTTCACCTCGGCGTTCTTGCGGGGTTGACATCAATGATCACATACAAGATTTTGGATGAAGTATTACCCAATCAAGGTCCAGTTTTAAAGTTTGGTTATTCTCTACTGGCTATATGTGTACCGTCATATTTTTTTGACTCAATGTGGACCGATGAAGGAATAAGTTATATCGTTTCAATTTTGGCATGCCTGTATTTTGCATCGAATTTTATGAAATCGCGTCGATATCTTTTTGCAAGTGGATTCATGGCAGCAGTCACGGTTAACATACATCTAAAGGGCGCAGGGTTAATCGCTGTTATTGGTTTGTCAATTCTTTTAACTGGGGTTTTAAACAAAATAGACTTAAAACACGTCCTGCTATACCTTGGTGGAGGCTCAACAGCGGGCGTTATTGTCACTGAATTAATTTTTCAGTTTATGAACCCTAAAGGTTTTTTGCCTATCAGTTGGTATTACCAGGTTTCATTATTTTTAAAACTTAGTCGTGGTACTAATGGTGAGTGGCTTGGGTTATGGCAATTGATTCAACTCGGTCGATTTCCGGTATTCGTATTGGCTCCGATAATTGGAGCGTTGTACCTCACTGCGGTTGCACGCAAATTTTTACCACTTGAAGGTAAGACGGTTCCTTCGCAAATTCAGGTTTATTGGTTCTTTGGAATTTTGGGAACAATAATGTTGTTCATATATCAAGAAGTATTAAAGTTTCCCGTAGTAACCACTTTTTGGTATTACGGTACGTTTAACATAGTTTTGGCCTCGCTTGGGGTTTCTATTTTATGGCTACATTACGAAGGAGATTTCAAAGGTTTCCAAATCTCCAGCATTCTATTCTGGGTTCTTCCACTCGCAACAATATTGCCAGTGTGGGTGATCCTGCCAGGTAGTTCACTTCATGTATCACAACATCGCCATCAGATAGTTCTTATCGGTGTCAAACTTTTGCTCGGCATAATTGTATTGTTATCAATTTTATTGGCGACTGGACGAACAAAGAAGATCGCTTTAGTCATGCTATTGCTGATTAATTGTCTTGCCATCTCACAATACGGAAATCGCGCGGTTCCATTCAGGTGGAGAGCCATCGGAGATTTTGGTATTGAGAGGTCCCTTTTCCAAGACCAAATTTGGCTTTCGGATATATGGAGCAAAGTGAATGGTAGTAATGCGCAAAATGATGTAGCAATTTGGTACGAGAACGATCCAGACGGGTATCTTGGGTCGATTCAATCTGCACTAATTTTTGCGGATACACGACTTACCCTTGCAAATACCATAGATAATACGAGCATTTCCGGTTGGGAAGCCGCTAATGGCAATCTTGCAGCAGTGATATATATTTTTCAATATGGTCCTAGCTACAATAATGTTGGAAGCGATGAGACAATAAATATATTTGCTCACGAGGGGTGTATTGCGTACCACCGAATAAGCGGGGGGCCTCCGAATAGGCCCGTCCTTATTTCACCGTCCTGGAAAATTGGTGCACTTGTGCTGTGGTGCGAAAGCAAATCCTCTTGAAGGATTCCAACTCATGAGAAGTGAGCACGTGCCACGGTTTCCCAGAACTGGCATAATAATTCCGACTCTTGGTACCCGGCTGTCGTTGTTGAAACAATGCTTAAACTCGACTAGACATAGTGGGAAAGTGCATGTAATCATCGTTGCGCCGGCAAATTCATCTCTGAGTAATGAAGATTTCAGAGAGATGATTGATCTAGTTGTTGAAGATCCCGGAACAGGGTTGGCAGATGCGATAAATGCCGGCATTAGTGCATTGCCAGACACAATTGAATTTTGCAGCTGGATTGGTGACGATGATTTGTTGGAGCCAGATTCCATCAGTGTCTGTGAGGCCATACTCGACTCTGATTCTGAGGCAGTGATGGTATTTGGTAGGTGCAAATACATTACTTCTGATGGTGAACTCATTGGATTAAATAAATCTGGCCAGTGGGCGGTACCACTGTTACGAATTGGCCCCTGTCTGATACCCCAACCAGGCTCATTGTTTAGGCGAAAAGCCTTTGATGAAATTGGTGGATTGGATTGCAAGTACGGCTGGGCCTTTGATTTTGATTTGTTTATTCGACTATCAAAAATAGGAAAGTTAGTGCATACAAAAAGGGCTCTCGCATGTTTTAGATGGCACAGTGACTCTCTCACTGTTGGTCAGAGGCGTAATTCGGTTCGCGAAGCAAGCTTGGTACGTCGGGCACATCTACCAAAGTGGTTAGTCCTGGCTTCGTTTTTCTGGGAGATACCAGTCAAATTTTTCACATTGCATGCCGGACGTTTAGTTGCTTATAAAGCTTCTAAAAATCTAGGTCATTAACTTCTATTTTTGCCAATACACATTGAGTTCGCTCCAAGGAAGCTCCCTGACCCATTGTCGTTCAGTTTGTTTTTGAATTTCCCACAACGGACCAGGTATTAAGGCGATGACCAGCGAACCTCCCTTATCCAAATAGGTTCTGACAGCTTTCGCAACGCCATAGTCATCACCAGTTTTGAACAGGGTTGGATCTACGGAGGTCTCCAGAATTTGGGATCTCCAGCGTCGAGCTAGTTCGTCATCACCGTGCTCTTTGTATTGGAATGCCGAAGCAAATCTAGAGCAGATGTATGCATAGATATTCATCTCAGTCGAATTAGATAGACACAATATCTGGCTGGTTTTGCTATCCGATGCCAATTTGATTAGATCCTCTTGGTAGTTCCATACTGGAGTTCTTGAAACTTCCATAACGCTATTTCTTGGAAATGAATTTATTCCGAAGGATATTTGAAGCATTGAAAAAGTCACTACAACTGGTACTGAGATCAAAAAAATCCAATTTTTAGACTGAATCAAAAGATAAGCGACTAGTAGTGATGTAGTTAATGGAATGCCTATTGCTGCGATGAGTACAGCGAATTTTTGTACTGAGTATCCAGGAAGTTCGGAGTTTGCGTTCAGCGATAAAACCCAGACGGCCAAGAGTTCGAATACAAGAATAATTGCAAAAACCGATTGCAAAGCATATGTCCGGACAGCGTTCGTAGAAAAAAGTAATCCCAGTAGTGACAGTCCCAAAACCAAGCCTGTAATCGAATATGTTCCCCCATCTGCATTGATAAGAGTTGACGCTGAATATCCGGTGGGGAATTGCAAAAGTCGCCAAGCGGATACTGCAGTTGAGAGAATCAAGACCAAAAGAACTGCAGTGCTTATAAATGACTTGATCGAAATTATGTGATTTTCGGAATCAGGATTAATTTTTTGCCAATTTTTGATGGTCCAAAATGCTCTCCGGCCAAATATCAAGGTAATAAGGATCAATGAAACGGGAATAAGTGGAAACCAGATTGAGCCGATCATCAGAACAATGACCGATTGTGCAAACATCTGTACCTTTTTGACTGCTTTGTCATCGGGTTTGTGAAGATTTGAATCAGAAAACTCATGGAGCATCCAGAAGGTGATCCAAATCGCCATAATGACCGTAATTAGTCCTAGATGACCGTATTTTGACATCAATATTCCCAGCACGACGGTGGTGGGAATTCCGGAAAGCGCCAAAAGTCCAATTTTGGCATCAAAATTATTTGGAAGATGAGCCAGCAGACTTGAAAAGAATTGAGCGCAGACGATGACAGTTATGAAAGTTGCGATCAAAATGCAGAAAATATAAGTATTGAAAATGGAAATCAACACCAATTGAATTTCGTTTTTGTTGGCTCCCCATTTACTGACAGTCGCAAAGAACGAGATTAGCGTTGAAAGAAAACCATCTGATCCATATTGGAAATTAGATGCCTGCGTCGCGGTTGCATTGAACCGCATAAAACCGCTTGCTGCGTGTATCCACGATGCGTTGTCTTCGGCACCAAGGTTGGCTAGAAGGATTGAAGATGGGGCATGAGTTATGGGCCGAAGTAGCATGCTTGTTGCGAGGAGGGGTAAAGAAGCAGCTAGTTCCAAAACGGAGAACGCTGTATGAACAGGTTTTAGTATCCGTTGCATTAAAAGTTGAACAAGAATCGTTCCTAAACAAGTAGCAATAAATATGAAGTTTGGGGTGTCGAAACTCCTGCCCGGGAACGACAAGGATCCGATTACCGTCGCTACCGTGACGCCAGCAAAGACCGCAAATAGTCCTCGTGCCACACTTTTTGAAATTAAGAACGATGCAAGTAATACTGCAGCTGCTGCAATTTGAGAAAGGGCTGATAACTGCAATGCAACCACGAATGAAGAAGTAGTGACAACTGCCGCAGCAATGCGGACCAATCGCAAGTGTTGACCGAAGAAGTTTTCGACTGAATTAAAAATCCCATGTCTTTGACTATCAACAGAGGGGACCATGATCGCCCCAATACTACCAAGAATTTTGGATGTGACGGTTGATTATTGTAGAACTCGCAGCAACACCATCTCGCTATCACCATCTTGCAGTTGGTTGAGGTGGCTGGTTAAGTCCTTTATTGGATCTTCAGTAACAGTGAAAAATGAATATCCCAAGGACTGTAAACTTTGTTCGACGGATTGGATTTCATCACCCAGTTGTCTAAATACCGAAGGCGTGAATTCGACGATGAGTGTTGGGTGATCGCGTGCAAGTGATTCCAGACTTCCATTGAGCACCTTGATTTCAAAGCCATCGACATCAATTTTTATCAAGTTAATACCGGTTAAATCTTGTTCAGCACAGATTGAATCCAGTGATCGGACATCAACGATCTCTGAGATTGCTGTGTTTTTACCGCTCAATTTATAACTCGCCTGAAATGACATCTGTTGAGCGAGTTCATCGCGATCAGAGAGAGCGACTTTTATGATTTGCACGCGTTCTTGGATTTGGTGATTGAGCTCAAGGTTTCGTTTAAGTCGATTAATAGCCCACTGGTTTGGTTCAATTGCAACAACTTTCCCCGCCCCCCCAACATATTCAGCTGAATGAAGTGTGTGATAGCCGATATTTGCCCCAACATCAATGACAGTGTTGTTTTCATGGACATATTTTTTAAATAGATTCTCGACATCTTGTTCGAACGTAGAAGCAAAATAGAGTGATGAATCGATAATTTCACGGAGATCTAATTCAAAAGTTACTTGACCAATCTTCTTTATTTTCATTGAGCTTGAAGTAAGACGGGTCGCCCAGTACAGAATCTTGGCAAGTCGTCGGCCGTTCTCTGCATTGTGGAAACGTGAACTTCGGTACTTAGTCATTAGAAACTTGATCATGGTTGTGTGCCTTAAGTAGGTGTAATTATTGGTTATTTTTTGAGCGCGGACTCAAGGTTGTTAGTGAACCAGTCGTAGGTGCGTTCAAGCCCATCTCGCAAATCGGTGGAGTGTTTCCAACCGAGGTTGTGCAGCTTGTCAACATTGAGCAGCTTGCGCGGAGTGCCATCTGGCTTGGAGGTGTCAAATTGGAGAGTCGCATCTGGATGGACAATGGAACCGATCATTTCGGCAAGCTCACTGATAGCAATATCGGTGCCAGTACCAATGTTTACATGACCAAGTTGGTTGTAGTTTTCCATGAGAAAGACGCACGCATCTGCCAAGTCATCAACATGCAGGAATTCACGCCGAGGGTTTCCACTTCCCCAAATGTCCACCACATCTCGTCCAGCTGTTTTTGCTTCATGGAACTTGCGAAGTAGTGCAGGAAGTACGTGACCCGAATCTAGATTGAAATTGTCGTTTGGGCCATAGAGGTTTGTTGGCATCGCTGAAATGAAATTGCACCCGTATTGAACACGGTAGGCATCACACATCTTGATTCCAGCAATCTTTGCAATTGCATACGCTTCGTTTGTGGGCTCAAGAGTGCCTGTGAGCAGTTCTTCTTCCGAAATTGGCTGTTGAGCATTTCGTGGGTAGATACAACTCGAACCTAAATACAGCAGTTTTTCAGTTTCAAACTTACGGGCAGCTTCAATAACATTCGCGTGAATCATTAAGTTGTCATAGATAAATTGCGCTGGGTAGGTGCTGTTGGCCAAAATACCACCAACTTTTCCCGCTACTAGATAGACACGAGTCGGACGATTTTCTTTAAACCAGAGCTCGACTGCTTGCTGGTTGCGAAGGTCTAAATCTTCATGTTTTGCCGAAAGAATATTTGTATATCCGCCAGAGTGAAGTCGGCGTAAAATTGCCGAACCGACCAAACCACGATGTCCTGCAACAAATATTGGTTGATTTAAATTGCCCATCGGCAGGCTATTCTATGCTCATTAATTGCATCCCGTTTTAATGATGAGGGAACGAATATAAATACGAATACCGGTAAGACCAGGGTTGCTCTTGCATTGCTCAACCCTCAATACATCCGTTCGTGGGTTGATACTGGCCTGCTTCGAAAACTTCTTGACACCGAAGAAATCGATGTCACAGTTTTTGCGCCCCAGTATGTACTTGAACGTTGGGTGGACGCTGATCAATATGAAACAGCCATCATTGAGTCGATTGAACCCACAAGGGCAGCGACCAAACTGGTGGCTTTGAGTTGGGTGGCATTGCGTTCAAGGTCTTCAACTTTTCGTTTTGCACTTGAGCGCAATTTTTTGTCGGATTACCGGCTCTTTACGTTTCGCATTGGAATGAAAAAGGGACTCATTCAGTTTCTACGAAACATTCGCACAATTGCGGTGAATACAAAGGCTAAACGCAAAACCGTCATGTATTTTTTCCCACCATTTCGAATTCTTTCTCGAAGGAACAGACAGAAGCTCGAAAATGGGCACAGGCTCCCTCCGCAAATTGCAAATGGCAATTTTGATTGGCTTGTGGTGCCGTGTAATGCGCTCAATGAGTTAATAACCGATTATTTAGCCCATGCAAAGCAGATCGGTCTTCGCTCGCTTTTGGCGCTCGATAACTGGGACAACCTCACAAGCAAGTCGGCTTTTGTTGTCCAACCTGATGTGGTGACAGTTATGGGGGAAAAGTGCGTTCAGTATGCGATCGAGATCCACGATTCAGACCCAAAAACGGTCTTGCCGATTGGGTTACCCCGGTTTGATGTGTATCGATCTCTGAAGAAAAATGGTGGCG
>Ga0214919_10010105_pt1 | contig 12034 bp, 7 predicted proteins | sample LL1503_MetaG_FD_177994 | JGI IMG/M metagenome (GOLD analysis project Ga0214919, IMG submission 177994) | Freshwater microbial communities from Lake Lanier, Atlanta, Georgia, United States - LL-1503 | ecosystem: Environmental > Aquatic > Freshwater > Lake | place: USA: Georgia | collected 2015-03-15
GTAAAGTTGCGAGCCCAGATCAGCCAATTCCCGTGCTTGAGGAGAAAGGGATGCGAGATCTTCATTCAAAGAGTTGGAAGCCGGTTTGGGGGGTGGCGTGACGAGTTCCTGATGAGCGGGTTCCTGCGGCGAGGGCTTTTGGTCGGCAGCATGTTGGAATTTCTCGCTGGGTTCCTGGGATGAGGCTGGTTGTTTTTCAGTGGGCTCCTCAGCCACGGACTTTTCTTCCTCCTGCGGGGAAGCGGATGGTGATGGGCTCTCGGGCGCTTGTTTTGATGAGGGCTGGGCGGTTGCTTCTTTTCTCTCTTGTGGATGATTTTCGTTTGCTGAAGCGACCAAAGTGGCGGCGGGCGTTTGGTCGGCAACAGGCTGAGATTCCTCGACGAGGTCCGGGGATGTAGCTGGTGGTGTTTCAGTTGGCTCCTCAGCCACGGACTTTTCCTCCTCCTGCGGGGAAGCGGATGGTGATGGGCTCACGGGCGCTTGATTTGATGAGGGCTGAGAGGTTGCTTCTTTTATCTCTTTTGGATGGTTTTCGTTTGCTGAAACGACCAAAGAGGAGGCGGGTGGATGACCGATTTTGAAATAGATCTGCTTGGATTCGACTTCACGCAAAATGGTCAGCAATGTCTGTACGCTTTCCGGGCTCATTGGAGTGGCCGAAAGAGCGTAGAAAACCACGTTGCTCTGGTCCCCAGCTTTGGCGCTGAATTGCAAGTTGTAGCCAGAAGCAATCGAGACCGATCCGGTACCGTCGGGTTTTGTGAAAAAAATCGATCCATTGGAAGTTTGAATGACCCCGCGAAACTCATTGGCTTTCTCTGCGGGGAACACTGTGAAACGCCAAGTTGTTCCCCGTATATCGGCCGTTCCAATAGGCGAAACGATCTCTAATTTAGAACCCTGACAGAGTTTTTTTGAGTTTCCGACAATTGTGCCTTCGCTAAGGAGCAACTTGCACTTGGACATGGAGGGTTCCGTGGCGAGCTTGTTCCAAGACTCCGCACTTGCAATGCCAAACTCGGACTCGGGAGCATCTGGGGCTGGGTTTTCGACTTCCTGAGCCAGAAAAAACGTCCCGTCAATGAAAACAAACTTGCATGGATCTTGAAGGAATTCTCCGACAGTCAGTTTTGAGTTCTCAAGGAGCTGTATGAGAGCGCCATTAGACATGGCCAAATCGACATGACCTTCCCCTCCCGTGAGGATGGTTGCGTTGGATTGGATTTTTTCTCCCTTTTGCAGGGGGCGAGGATTATCGCCTTCTTTTTCAACTATGAGCGGATTCCCGGCGAAGTCGGCAACGATAGTCAATCCGGGCTTCGCTACAGAGTTGGCGTCAGTGGATTGGCCAATCAATGAAATGAAAGTCAGGAATACGAAAATAAAGAAAACGACGTGGGTGTTTTTGGGTGCGGGCATTTTCAACGAGGAGCAAAAAAATAGCCATGCCTGCAACTGAAGCAAACCGCAATAAAAGAATCCCTAATGGTCGAGCTTTCGATTTATCGCAGATTAAGGCGGGCTAATTCCGATATATCAAAGCGGCTTGTCTACGCGGCTAGGCTGATAACAAATTCTTTTTGAGTGGGGTTATCGAAATTCTCAACATCAACTATTGCTGATGGGCGGCGTTGGCGTTGGCGTTGGCGTTGGCGTTGGCGTTGGCGTTGGCGGAGTAGATGTTGGTGTGGGGGTAGAGGTCGGCGCGGGAGTCGCGGTCGGCGCGGGAGTCGCAGTCGGCGCCGGTGTGGGGTTGGAATTAGGCTTAATATCTGGAGCAGGCTCAACTTTTTCCTTTTGGGTTGTATCCCCTAAGTTGGTATCAAATGTTTCAGCAGCATCCCCTTGGATCGAGTCGTAATTGGTTGCGGAAGCGAGGATTTCGGGTGTTCCTTGAATTGCGGTGAAGTAATTTTGGCGTCCTGCAACCTCGACCACCATCGACAGCAGTGCTTGAACGATCTCCGGGCTCATTTTGGTGGTTGAGAGCGCGGTAAAGTTTACGGTGTTTTTGCCCGTCACGATGGCCGCGAAATCCAACCTGAATCCTCCAGCGACCGACACGGATCCCGATCCATCTGGTTTTGTAAAAACCACGTTTCCCTCAGCTACTTCTAGGGAGCCTTTGAAGTTTTTTGAATTACCGATGCGGGTGACACTAAGGCGCCAAGTGGTACCGCGGATTCCCGCCGTTCCTATGGGCGTTACGATATCCATGTTGGAACCTGGGCGGAGTTTTTTGGAGTTCGCCACCATGGTGCCTTCTTCTAGGACGAATTTGGACTTCGACATCGTGGGTTCGCTGTGGAGTTCGTTCCATTTCTCTTCGCTTGCATTGAGTGTCATTAGAGCGGCCTTGTCTGCGCCAAACTTTTCGACATCCCTAGGGAGAAGGACTGCCCCGTTCGTAAAAACAAAATCATATGAATCTTGAAGAAACTCGCCGACAATGAATTTCGAGTTCTCCTGAATTTGCATCAATGCTCCGTTGGACATGGCCAAATCGACGCGGTCCCCAGCTTTGGTGAGCACAGTCCCTCCTACGGGGATTTTTTCTCCTTTTTTAAGGAGGGTGGGTTTCGCACCCTCTTTTTCAATGAGTTGGGGGCTTCCTGCAAGATCTACAGCGACAGTGATGCCGGGTTTGATTTGTGCTGTATACCTGGTCGAAGCCTCTTTTTTATCCGGCGATTGCGCGCTAGCGGCAAAGACAAAAAAGCAAACAAAAAAGAGGAGGAATATCAGGTAGCGAACTCCTGAAAAACGGGCGTTTGGGAAAGAACTCATATTCGTAAGAGGTAGAAACAAGGTGATAGCAAAGGGTATAAATCGCAATAAAAAAGAGCTTCTAAAAATCGAATTGTAGCCGGATTATTCGAAATCTGGACAGTCGATGGAGGGCTATTTTCTTCGGCCGACAATGATCTTTTGGCCAATTGTTTTTAAAACCTGGATCGGCGTACCTGCTGGTATGAACTCGCCCTCGGTGAGGACGTCAAAGTGATCTTGGCCGATTTGCGCTCGTCCCGATGGGCGCAAAGCTGTGAGAGCGATACCTTCGTTGCCTGGAGCAAGGGGCGAAATTGCGCCGGTGTCTGTGATTCCTTGGGCAATGGATGGGCCTGCTTCCAATTTAGAAGAGAGGGAAAGTCTTCGAAAAATCGGAAGTGATGGCAAAAAGCGCGAAGCCAGAGCCATGAAAATGCAGGCAAGCAGGATGGCGATGCTGATGTTCAATATCGGGGTATGAAAAAAATCATAGGAAAAGTGAACTGGTTGCGCGGGGTAGAAGTCGGCCATGGCCAGGAAAAGAGAGATAAGGATCATGACCGTGCCGCCGAGCGCCATCACGACAACACCCGGAAAGAAAACTAATTCCAAAAGGATAAAAATGACTCCCATGGCAAAGAGCGCGAGCATTTCAAATCCCGTGAGTCCGGCGATGTAGTGGCCACTAAAAAATAGTAAAAAGCAGATCCCGGAAAGAATGCCCGGAACGCCGAACCCTGGAACTTTTAATTCCAAATAGGCGCCCAGTACCCCGCCAAGCAGCAAAAAGGGAGCGAGAAGGGTGATCCATTGAGCTATGGTTTCAAATCCGGAGGGCTCTTGTGAAAGCAACTTATCGACAGGCAGGTCGCACTGGGTTGCCATGTCCTCGATGTCAGTTGCGATGCCGCTGGCCAAAAGGGGGCGCCCGCCGCACGGTCGAGTCGCTTCTTGAGCACTCAGTGTGAGAAGAGCGCCTTTAGGGTTGATGATTTCATCCCCGATTTTGACTTCTTTATCGAGGTTCATGAATCCGTCAACGAGCTCGGCGTGATAGCCGTTTTTTTGCGCTACGCTTCTAAAGTATCCGGAGTAATAGGAAACGATCTTGGCATTCATCGTCTGCGGGATTTCCTGTCCCGATCCCGCCACTGGAGCGGCGGCTCCGATCGCGCTTACGGGAGCCATAAAGATTTTTTTTGTTCCCAGCGCGATGAGGGCCCCTGCGGATCCGGCGTTGGTATTTACGTAGGTGTACGTGGGGATTGGACTTTTACCTAGCATTTGAACGATCTTTTCCGTGGCTTTGAGGTCGCCGCCCGGGGTGTCCATATTCAAAATCAGGGCAGCGGCGGCAACGGATTCTGCATTTTTTAGAACCCGACGGAGAAAGAAAAACTGCGCCTCGCTGATTGGTCCGGTCACAGGCAGGACGATGACGGAACCTTTCTGGATGGGCTTTTCGGATGCAAATACGCTCGATATGGACAGGGATAGAAGAAGAAAAAGAAGCGCACTTTTCATAGACCTGAAATCTCACTCGCGCATGGGACTGTCGCAAGGTATTTTGAATTTGTGGGACTCATCTCCGAAGAAACCATTCAGAGCGTAACGGAAGCCAGCGACATCGTTGACTTGATCGGTTCGTATTTTCCGCTCAAGCGGGCGGGAACGAGCTTTCGTGCCGTTTGCCCATTCCATCAGGAGAAGACACCGTCATTTCACGTCAATCCCGCTCGTCAATCTTTCCACTGCTTCGGGTGTGGGGCTGGTGGAGGGGTGCTTCGATTTGTGATGGACTACGAGCACGTGGACTTTCCTTCCGCTGTGCGCAGGTTGGCTCAGCGCGCAGGAATCCCGATTCTTGAAGACACGGCTTCGGCCGAGGACGGGCAAAAACAGGGGCAGCGCCAGCGTCTTCTGGCCATTCATGCGGAGGCCGCCGCTTGGTTTCACAAAGCTTTAGTGAAATCTCCCGCTGGGGCCCAAGCAAGGGAATACTTGAAGTCGAGGGGTATCACATCCGAGGTCGCGAAATCCTGGCAACTTGGCTACGCTCCAGATTCTTGGGACGCTTTATTAGAGCACCTCCGTGGCTGTCGATTCTCCGATGGGGAGATCATGCTGAGCGGGCTGGCCTCCTCGAAAGAGGATAGGACTGGAGATAGAATTTATAGTCGATTCCGCCACCGTGTCATGTTTCCGATACGTAATGATTACGGCGAGGTTATCGCATTTAGCGGGCGCACACTGGAGTCAGATCCAAAAGCGGCTAAATATGTGAACTCGCCGGAGACGGCTCTTTTTACAAAGGGGAAGGTGCTCTACGGATTGGATAAATCGAAGCGCGATCTCATTGAGAAAAACACGGCCATCGTTTGCGAAGGGCAGTTGGATCTTATCTCGGCCTATGAGGCAGGTATTCGCCACGTGATCGCCCCACAAGGCACGGCGTTCACCTCAGATCAGGCCCGTCTTTTGAGGCGATATGTGGAAACGGTGCTTCTGTGTTTCGACTCAGACACGGCTGGAAAAAAAGCCACTTCGAGTTCACTGCCATCGCTTCTTTCACAGGGTTTGAGCGTTAAGGTCGTTGTACTGCCTGCGGGCGAAGATCCCGATTCTCTTATTCGTCGGAATGGCGCCGCTGCCTTTCTGGCACTGGTTGAAAAGGCGGCCGATTATTTTGACCACAGCTTAGAGGAGGCGGTCCTAAGCGGAGAATTGAATACCCCCGCCGGAAAATCCAAGCTCGTGCGCCACATCGCCCCGCCGCTCGCATTGGTGCAAGACGCTGTGCTTCGGGAGGCGATCCTTGGTCGCATTTCATCAAGGCTCTCGCTTCCCCACGCCGTGATCAGGTCAGCCATGAAGGCGCCGAGTCAGGACACCGGCAACGAAGGAGGAGTGGTTCCCCTCGATGAGCCGGTTCAAAAAATCACGCTTTCGGCAGGGATGCATATGCTTTGCCAGATCGCGCTAGCCAGCTCTGAAGTGCGGGAGTGGCTGCGTGCTCAAGCTCCCGCCGCTTCATTTGAGCCCGGCGGCGCTTTGGTGGACAAACTCACCCAAGCCGAATTTGATGGAGGCACCCTCCCGTCCTCACTTCTCTCAACACTGAGCGCGTCGGAGGAGCGCACCCTGTCATCGCTCGACACGCGTCGTCCTATGCCAGCTCCTCTCGATCGCGCCAAACTGACATGGCAGGGGCTTGTCATCCAGCAACTCACCCAAAAGATGGAAGGGCTGAAAAGTCAACTCGTCGATCCATCCGTTCCTGTGGGCGAAAGAGAAAAAATTCAAAAACAAATACTTGACCTTAAAATCCGTGTGGCAGATGTTCAGCGGCCCTTTTGAACTGGCCTAATTGAAAGCAGCTTGAAAACTAAAAACACCTCTTCGAAGAGCCAATCCCGCTTGGCACCTAAATCCAAATCAAAAACTCCGTCCGCGAAGGCTTCCAAGCCGGCGGGGGCAAAAGTGAAGCCTGCGAAACAGGTTAAGCCTGCCGCGAAGGTTGCTGCTAAGAAGCCGCTTCCGTCAAAGCCAAAGCCCAAAGCCGCAGCGAAACGGCCTGTATCGAAAAAGCCGCTTCCTCCGTCCAAAAAGGTCGTTCCTGTCAAAAAAGCGCTTCCGAAGAAACCTGCTTCGAAAACCGCAGCCAAGCCCGCGCCCAAAGTTGCCGCCAAGAAGCCTGCGCCGAAAGCGGCAGCCAAGCCCGCGTCCAAAGTCGCAACCAAGCCTGCAACGAAAGTCGCAGCTAAGCCTACGCCCAAAGTTGCTGCCAAGAAGCCTGCACCGAAAGCGGCAGCCAAGCCCGCGTCCAAAGTCGCAGCCAAGCCCGCGTCGAAAGCCGCTGCCCAGTCTTCAACCAAAGTGGGCAAGCTTCCTGAGGAACCGACTTTCAACAAAAAACCCGCTCTCACTAGCAAGCAAATCGCCAAGGAAACCAAGGCGGCCAAGGCGTTGCTTTTCGCAGCCCCTTCGTCTGGGCCGCTCGACATACCTAAGCTGATTCAGGATAAAGTCCGTGAGTTGATTAAGCTCGCAAAAGAGCAAGGTTATGTCACTTTTGAAGATCTGGATGAGCATCTGCCAGAAGGGGTTAATAATCCCGACCACATCGATGCCATCATCACCCAACTTCGTGGCGTCGAGATTGAGATAATCGACTCTTCGGATGTGGATCGCGTCAAAGAGGTTCGCAAAGACAACGAGGAAGAAGAGGAGAAGGAAGAGAAAGCCGACTCTAAACTCGATATTCTCGACGATCCAGTACGTATGTATCTCAAGCAGATGGGGCAAGTTCCCCTTCTGACCCGTGAGCAGGAGGTAGAAATCTCCAAACGCATCGAAGATGCTGAGCTTAAAGTTCAAGAGTTGCTTTATGGTTTTGGATTTGTAGCTCGCGCCCACATCGATCTTGCCCAGAAGCTCATGGATCAACGTGAGCGTTTCGATCGGGTCATTCTCGATAAAAAGATCGAGAGTCGCGAGAGATACATGAAGTTGCTTCCGCGTCTATGTCAGCAGGTCAAGCGCCAGACGGATGCCGTTTCCCGCATTTACGCCGACCTCATGCTGACCAGCGGGCCTGCGGTGGAGAAACGCAAAAAATTTGAGCGGTCCCTTCAGACCCTTCAGAATCTCTACCCCAAATTTTTCTACAAACAAAAGATCATCGAAGATTTTGTTCAGTTGGTGGACGACAATCATCGTGCGCTGCAAAATGTTCAGAAGGAGCTCGCCAAACACGCGAAAGATCCAAGTCCGAAACTCCGTCGCCAGCATACAGCGGAGGTAAAAGAAATGCAGAAGCGTTTCTGGCTTTCTCCGGCAGAGTTGACGACCAACCATGACCAACTCAAGCTTTGGCACCGCCGCGCATTGAAGGCGAAAACGGAAATGGTGGAGGCCAACCTTCGGCTCGTGATTTCGATCGCAAAAAAATACACCAACCGTGGCCTCTCCTTCCTTGATCTGATTCAAGAAGGCAACATGGGCCTCATGAAAGCGGTCGAGAAGTTTGAGTACCGTAGAGGATACAAATTTTCCACATACGCGACATGGTGGATTCGCCAAGCGATCACACGCTCGATTGCCGACCAAGCCCGCACCATTCGTATTCCGGTGCACATGATCGAAACGATCAACAAGCTCATCCGCGTACAGAAGCAACTCGTTCAAGAGTACGGTCGGGAACCCTCCCCAGAGGAAATCTCCGACGAAATTCAGCTTCCCGTCGAGCGCGTGCGTGCCGTTCTCAAGATGGCCCAGCAACCTATCTCGCTTCAAGCGCCTGTGGGTGATAGCGACGACACCAGCTTCGGTGATTTCATCGAAGACAAAGGTGCCGACAATCCCGCCGATATGGCGGCGATCGTTTTGCTGAAGGATAAAATTAAAGATGTCCTCGACAGTCTCACCGAGCGTGAGCGTCAGGTCTTGGAGCAACGCTTCGGCCTAGTGGACGGCTACAGTCGCACGCTGGAAGAGGTGGGTCGCCAATTTAAAGTTACACGTGAGCGTATCCGCCAAATTGAGGCCAAGGCCCTTCGCAAGATGCGTCATCCAACCCGCATACGCCAGTTGGAAGGTTTCCTTGATGCCCACGAGGTCTAAGTTTTTTCGCAACTTTTCAGCTAAGCTGGGGTTTGATTCATTGTGAAACAAGAACCGATTGAAAATGACGCCCTATGGAGGGCGTTGGGTGAGGCGACACCGCCCTTGGTATCGCCTTTTTTTGCTAGGAATGTTTTGCGTGCAACGAGGCAGCAGAGTGGGCGTTCGGTTTTTCTACCGGCGGTTTTACTTCGTTGGCTCGGCGCCCTCGCGTTTTCGTGTGTGACAGTCGGTTTTTTTGTCTCGCTGGCTCATTATCCCCAGCATGAAAGCCGAGATTTAGTATCCGTGGAGATTTTCGACATCGCCGCTGGGCTCAATGAACTCGCGCCAGTGCCGGAAATCACGTTGGCCTCACTTGCCTTCCAAGACGGAGGGTTTTAGTTCGAACTTTGCCTCGTGCTCGAGGGCTTGCTTGAGTCGCTCCTTGTATTCAGCGCGTGGAATTTCCCTAGCTCCGAAAGTGGCCAAATGGGGGGTCACCCATTGCAGATCAAGAAGGGTGAAACTGCCTTTTTGCATCATCTCGACTAGGTAGCAGAGGGCGACTTTCGATGCGCCGCCCACTCGGTGGAACATGGATTCCCCGAAGAAGGCCGCGCCAATGCTCACGCCATAAAGTCCACCTGCGAGTTGGCCTTCCCTCCAGATCTCAACGGAGTGGGCATGACCACCTCGATGCAGTTCCACATAGCTGTGAAAAATGCACTCATCGATCCAGGTTTCCTCACGGTCCGCGCAGGCGATCATCACTTCCTCGAAATTGGTATCCACCCGAATTTCCCACAGCGGGTCGCGAAGCGTTTTTTTTGTGCCGTGGGGAATTCGGAATTCCTCAAGTGGGAGTATGCCGCGAGGATCCGGATCGTAGAGACGGATTTCATCATCCATCGCCATGGGAAAAATCCCCTCGCGATAGAAATCCAGCAGCATCTCGGGTGGAATCATGTTTGCCATGGCGGAGTGAATGATTATGCTAGCGAGCTATGAAAGGCGTGATCTTTTTTTTAATGCTTCTAACACCTGTTTTTTTAACCTCCTGCGCTGTTTCCGAGCAGAGTGTCGAAGACGTGGGTGATAAATTTCAAGAGGGTATTCAAGGGCGGGGCACAATCGTTCCTCACAATGCTACCACTGATTCCTTTGGACCCGAGTTCCGTTAATTCTTTTCATGGCCACCAAACCTGCCGGGGATAAAATCCTCATTCTCGATTTCGGATCGCAATACACTCAAGTGATTGCCCGCCGCGTACGCGAGTGCCAAGTCTATTCCGAAATCATTCCTTACACGACCAAGGCCGCTGCCATAGCGAAGCTCAAACCCGCCGGAATCATTCTCTCGGGAGGCCCAGCCAGCGTTTACGCGCCGAAGGCGCCGCAGGTCGATCGCGCCATCTATAAACTCGGCATTCCCGTGCTCGGTATTTGCTACGGCATGCAGCTCATCGCTCACGGGCTCGGCGGCAAGGTAGAACGCTCCACCGAGCGTGAGTATGGCCCTGGCAAGCTCAAGGGGGATCCCAAGTGCGCACTTTTCCACAAACTCCCTGCGACGCTGGATGTCTGGAATAGCCACGGTGATAAGATCACTCAGATGCCTGTCGGGTTTCGTCCACTTGGCCGAACGGAAAATTCCCCGCATGCCGTCATTGGCGACACCGACCGCAATATCTACGGACTGCAGTTTCACCCCGAGGTCGTCCACACGCCGCGCGGAAGCGAGATTCTCGCGAACTTTGTTCACCGCATTTGTGGGTGCAAATCCAATTGGACGATGGAATCCTTCATTGATCGCACGTGCCGCGAGATTCGCGAACAAGTGGGCGATGGACGTGTCATCTTGGGCTTGAGCGGCGGGGTTGATTCCTCCGTCGCAGCGGCCCTGATACACAAGGCCGTTGGCGACAAATTGACCTGTATCTTCGTCAATAACGGTCTTCTCCGAGCCAATGAGGCTGCTGCTGTGGAAAAACTCTTTGCTGGGGAATTTCGTATTCGGATGCGCACGGTCGATGCCTCGGATCAGTTTCTCAAAAAGCTCAAAGGCGTCACCGATCCCGAAAAAAAGCGCAAGATCATCGGTGCGGAATTCATCAAAGTTTTTGAGGCCGCTGCGCGTGACCTCAAAAAGTCGGATCCCGGACACTACCGTTTCCTCGCGCAGGGAACTCTCTATCCCGATGTGATCGAGAGTGTGTCGATCTCCGGAAATCCGGCCGCTTTGATCAAGAGCCATCACAATGTGGGTGGTCTTCCCGAGCGCATGAAGTTTGAGCTTGTTGAGCCCCTTCGCCAGCTTTTCAAAGACGAAGTCCGTCGCGTCGGTGAGGAACTTGGACTCTCGAAAGAAATCGTCCATCGTCAGCCTTTCCCTGGCCCCGGTCTAGCCGTTCGAGTTCTCGGTGCGATTGATGCCGAGCGCCTGCGGATCGTTCGCGAAGCCGATGCCATCGTCATCGATGAAATGAAATCATCGGGCTGGTATTACAAAGTCTGGCAATCCTTCGCCGTTCTTCTGCCTGTTCGTTCAGTAGGCGTGATGGGCGATGAGCGCACCTATGATTTCACGATCGCTCTTCGTATCGTGAGTAGCCATGATGGCATGACGGCCGACTGGGTTCGGATGCCGCACGAGCTTCTCGCGCGGATTTCCGCTCGAGTGATCAATGAGGTCAAAGGCGTGAACCGAGTTTGCTACGATATCTCAAGTAAGCCGCCAGCCACGATCGAGTGGGAATAGGAGAGGCGACAGGGCTTAAAGGAGCCCTAAAAAGACAGGTGTGAATTCAACTTCACCCCGTCAAAGAGTCCCTTGTCCGTCAGTTTAAAGGCCGGACTCCTTTCGCGGGTGTATTGAAACGCCTCTATTTTAGTGGGGGGAGGTCTTCGGTGATGTCCTCATTACACGCAATCGGCCTTGCCAGCGTTGCGGGCGGGTGGTTTCGTAGATCGTAGAATGGCGACACCGGACATATTTTCCGCAGAAGACCTAGTCTCAACCCCGGCCATATTCGCGGGCTTCGAGCCTCCTGTGCGTCTGGCTGTGATCGGCGATCCCGTAGCCCACTCAAAGTCGCCCGGCTTTCAAAATGCCGCTCTCCACGCCTGCGGCATTCGGGCCTCTTACACGCGGCTTCATGTCCCGCCCTCTCGGTTCATTGAGGTGCTTCGTGCCTTGCCCGCCGCTGGTTTTTTGGGAGCGAATGTGACGATCCCCCACAAGGCTTCCGCTCTGGCTGGCGTGGATGTGGCCGATGCTTACGCGCGAGCTTCGGGCAGTGTGAATACAATCGTTGTCAACGGTGACAAGCTTCATGGATTCAATACAGACGGGCCTGGGCTCTCACGAGCGATTCGTGAGGAGTTTTCCCTCGATCTGCGTGATCTGCGCGTTGTTCTTCTCGGGGCCGGTGGCGGGGCTGGACGCGCGATCGCGGTTCAATGCGCGATGGAGCGGTGTGCTCGTCTGGTTCTGGTGAATCGAACACTCGAAAAGGCACGACTTTTGGCCGCTGAACTTGCGCCCTATTTTCTCTCCGAGCGACTTTCCGGAGCTGTGGATCGATTGGTGGCGATTCCGTTTGAGGAAGAAGATCTGAGGCGTGAGTTGGAAAATGCCGACATCGTTATCAACGCCACC
>Ga0214919_10010108_pt1 | contig 12033 bp, 12 predicted proteins | sample LL1503_MetaG_FD_177994 | JGI IMG/M metagenome (GOLD analysis project Ga0214919, IMG submission 177994) | Freshwater microbial communities from Lake Lanier, Atlanta, Georgia, United States - LL-1503 | ecosystem: Environmental > Aquatic > Freshwater > Lake | place: USA: Georgia | collected...
AGCTCAAAAATTAGTCAATCGATTCAATACCTGGGCAACGCCGACTTTATTACTGTTGACTTGCTTAACTCCGAAATCCCCCGTCGAGAGTGCTCTTTTAATGCCATTCTCAATGGTCGTTGATTTCACGATTTTATAAATATTCGTCATATTAATGATGGAATTATAGTCTTCCGTCGACCGCCACGAACCCGTATTGATTTCTCTTATAATCTGTTTTTGCATATCTTTCACCATCTTGTTGAAATAATTGCGAAATAAATTATTCAATAAGATCCCTGTGGTATCAACGCGTTTATTCATATACGAATCGCGGTCATCTGGTATTTCTAGACCAAGCGAACATTTCAACAGCTTATTTGTCATATAACCCAAGAAATAAATCTTCTGTAAACTTGTACGACAATGTGGAAAGATATCATTATCAAGGACATCTAAGGCAAATTCATGCTTCTTTTGAATGCCCGTCTCTTTATCCATATTGATCGGCGTATACATGACGTTGCCAATCAAGTACTTAATCGCCGCCTCCTGTGTGAGGCATTTATTGGCTTCGACAATCGACCCCTGCAGACTCGCCATTAATAAGTCATTACTCATATCCAAGACAATTATTTCACAAATATCTTTATCGCTAATTATGCCTAAGGCGCGAAAGATAATGAATAAGGGAATAGGATTTTTTACGCGGGGTAACTGGATAAACAAACCATAGCCGAACCCGTTATTTTTAGAAGCCACAGTAATAGAGATTTGCTTCGGCGAAATACATTTGAAATCAGGCACGGATTTAATTTCCGCTAACCAACTCCATTTGTTATTATTTTTAGAGACATTAAAACATTGGACGCGATTTTCGGCTGCTCTCTCCTGCCCAATACACGTCTTCTCCGAGCCATTAATAATAAAGTAACCGCCAGAATCGAGTTTACACTCGCCAGTCACCGTATGCGGAATATGTTTATAGTGTTCTAAAATGCACACGGAAGATTTCAGCATAATTGGCAGCTTTCCAATATTGATATTCGGGAAGATTTTGTAAAAGGTTTCTTCCAACTCTAACATTTTACCACGACGAACAATGTATTTGATTTTAATATCGAGGCTCATATTACCTGAATAACTGAAATTACGCTCACGCGCCACCTTGGGAAACATTGTGCTAGTGGAACCGTTATTTTCATGGGCTTCGGGATTATATAATTTAAAATTTTCAAAAATAATAAACATTTCCAGAATATATTTGCCGACGTCTTTTACATAATCCTGTTCAGATCTTATAGGAACAGGATTAAACATGTCTATCGTTTGCGGAATTTGTTGACTGACGAACAAATTAAACGATTCTATTTGGTGTTTTACTAATTGCTTCAAATGTTTGCCTTTGAAATAGGAACCGATAATATCCCAGGGTTCTTCGATATATTCTTCGGGATTGATTTCATTTATACTTGGTGAAGCCATTTTATATGTGTTATCATTGGTCATTAAGCTAGTTTATAAATCAATTTATTTTTAAATTCATTTAATTATATATATACTTTACGATAATGCATTTATAGCTGAAGTTAAAAATTTTTCTCCATTAGCACCAAGTACAGCTATATTATTTGCTATAGTTGGATCCGAATTTAAATACGAATATGCTATTATACTATCTTTTGCGGATAATTGTATATTTCCTATGGCAGTATTTAGAGACGCAACCGCTTGAGTAGAATTATTGCTATTAATGTTAGATATTGCACTAGAGACCTGTTGTATTGCTGCTGTAATATAATTCATGGAAACTCTTGCATAATCAATAGAATTATTATTATTTGCATCAATACCATAAGCTATCAAGTTATTTGTAAATACTTGTAATTGATTTAGATAATTACTAGCATTAGTTATAAAACCTAGAGCGATTTTATTTTTATCTGGCGGTGGTGCTGGTGCGGGTGCTGGTGCTGGCACAGGTGCTTTGCAATTCAATCCATAAGTCGCTACTACGCTTTTATCATTTATAAGAATATTACTTCCGTCTATATTACACCCATCTATTCCAGGTAAATCCGTGACAAGATTATTATCAATAGTATTATTATAAATACCCAACTGTCCATTGTTCAATAAAGCACCCATATTAGCTGAAGTGCTAGTTTTAAATGCGAGAGAAGTCATTGTTTTTGTAGAGACTCCGCCTGTTTTTGCCAAGGATATGTCTTTTGACAAATAACAACTTGATTGCCCGCTGGTGCCTTTATTTATTGCAAAACCACTATAGCCTAAATCAGAAGCGCGCATTTTGCATGTTTGAACTGTAACGTCTTTCATGTCAGACTGCAACTCCAACCCTGATGCTCCTGCCGATTTATAACACCCCTCTTTTTTATAAGAAATACCATAGAAATTATCATAAGCCGCATTATTAAGGGTGTTTGTTTTAATGGAATTTCTTGTTTCATCGATAAATACAGGATATTCTTTATCATAGCGCTCAATTTTCTTATCAAAATCATTGCTTAGGGTTGTTGTATCTGTTGTTTGTGCGCTATTTTTATTAGCAGTTATCGTAGTAAACCCTTCTATGTTATTTATACGTTTATTCATTGTTTTTACACTAGTTTTTAAATCATTTGACCTTTCTCTCTGTAATGTCCTACCTTGTTCTAAGAAATTTGGTTTGAAATATTGTTTCTTACAACCTTCGTTGGAGCCTGCAAACGAAGTAGGTGCAAACGAAGTAGGTGCAAACGAAGTAGGTCCATCTACTATGTTTGCAAACGAAGTAGGTCCATCTACTATGTTTGCAAACGAAGTAGGTGCAAACGAAGTAGGTACATTTATTATACCATTAAAAAAACTTCTCAAATAATTCATACTATTATTATAATATAATATTTATATTTATACTAATTTAACATTCTATACAATAATGATGATGAGTCATAAGTAATATTAGTTCTTATAACAGATACACTATCACTTATCCAAGCCATTATTTTAGCCCTATAAAAATATAATAATAATACTATTGCTAAAAATAATACTATATTTTCTATGGGATCTTGTTCTGTTGAAATAACAAATTTATAAAATAATATAGAGAGAATTATAATAATTACAAAATATAAATACATAAAATTCGTACTGGTTATTTGTTGTATCCGTAACATTTCATTTCTTCCATCTAAATCACTCATATCATGCATTAGATTCTTGATGCGGGTTCCGTCTGCAACCATTTTATTATTAAAGTAATTTAAATCATTCCTTTTTTGGTGTATGGCTTCTTTATATTCGACATGTTTGTTATCTGAATTTATTTTATTAATTTTATCAGACATTTCTTTTGCTAACAATTGAATTTCTTGATTCATAGTTTCAAGTTGCATTAATATTCTCTGTATGTCCGTAGTATTTTGTGATTCTAAAGCAGTTATATAATTAGCATGAATTCTCTCATATTCGGCGACTAAATCCTTCAGATTTTTTTCATCAACACTTACTTCCACTAAAACATTCTCAGTACTCATTATATAACACTTTTATAAAAAGTGTGGCAAAAACAACCTTTAAAAAAGGTTGAGCCAAAAAACACTTTTTAAGAAAAAGTGTAGCAAAAACAACCTTTAAAAAAGGTTGAGCCAAAAAACACTTTTTAAGAAAAAGTGTAGCAAAAACAACCTTTAAAAAAGGTTGAGCCAAAAACAACACTTTTTAAGAAAAAGTGTAGCAAAAAACACTTTTTCTTAAAAAGTGTAGCAAAAACAACCTTTAAAACACTTTTTAAGAAAAAGTGTAGCAAATACATACTGAGTCAAAAGGTACTGCGGCAAAAACATTTTTTATTCTGGATATATTTCGATATATTCCGTTAAATTTTTAGCAATGTATATACATAAATATGTCATTATGTATATAATTATGTTAGCGAACATGCTGTCAAACATTATTTATATTTACTGCGTTTATATTTACTGCGTTTATATATTTACTGCGTTTATATTTACTGCGTTTATATATTTACTGCATTTATATACTAATATATTTCAATTTTACATATAATTATTACTTATAGCTCTTGCTAAAAGATAAATAACCATTAAACATATAATAACAAGTAAAGTATTCATCACTAAATCAGATGTGAGAATGTAAAAAAATAAAGATATAAGAGTTATTAATACAATAAACCACATTAAATAATGGTATTGATTTGATTTGCGAATTAAACCAGTGTTCTCTTTCATTCCATTAATAGTTTCCATTTCATTTGCCACGCCATTTGCCGCGCCTAATTTATTAATATAATTATTCAGATTTGCTTGTTTTTCTTTAATATGATGTCGCATTGTATCATCATTTACATGCAAAGAACCTATTTCTTCATTAATGTTTTTCGCCTGTTGCATGAGTTTATCGTTCAACTGTGATAATTGCGTCATAATTGTTTTGTTTACCGCAGGATCAGCCGTATGATATAATGCACTCGAATTTAAATTTTGCTGCAGTGAAGAATACTCACTCAATGTTTTATTAAAGTCTGCTTCATTTTGCGATAGATTATCTGTTATATGCTTATTTTTTGCCATAGTAGAATCGTCGCCATTAAAAGCTTCATTAATTGAGGTTACTCCTGGCATGGAGGTAAGTTCTAAAAAAGGTAAACGATTAAAAGTGTTTGTTTCTGTAGAGCGTTCATAATTTTTAAAATCCTTTCCTTGTTTTAAATCAGCATTTTTATATTTATTTATTCCTAAATTTGCAAAGAGAGAAGATAACATTTAGTATACTTTAAGAAAAAAGTATTATATAAATTTAACGTCTCACATAAATCATATATAAGAGAACCATAGCCAAGAGCCAATTTGCTGATAATTGATGGTTGTATAAAGTTTTGGAATCTGTCAGTCTACCGCTTGCGGCATTATCACTATTTGTTAGTAAATTTAGCTCCTCTTGCAATTTTTTATTCTCTTCTTCTAAAATAAATATTTTATCATCAATTACTTTGATATTTTTATCTAGGTCATCGGTTGATTTTGACAAGCTATTTTTGGTAATAAAAATATCTTCTTGTAATTTCTCTAAATTGCTAATATTCTGTTTATATATATTGCTAAACTTCGGGTTGGCTTTATAACTTGGATAGGTTTTTACAATCTCTCCAATAATAATATTATAGCTTTGATTTATTTGTTTTTGCATTTCTTTGTAAGAAGAAGGGGTTTCCATATATACAACCATTAGAAAAGGTTGAGCCAAAGAAAGACACTTTTAGGAAAAGTGTAGCAAAAAAACACTTTTAGGAAAAGTGTAGCAAAAAACATTCACACACTTTTATATAAAATTGAATAAATATTATATAAAAAAGCATACACCATACAGCATACAGCATACAGCATACAAGAAAGATGTCATTGGAAGAATTATTTCACTCGATGCCCTATGAAATCAAGGAGAAAATATTGTGGTTTACGTACAAAACACAACCGAAGAATTTAATGGCGGAAATAAGGGAATTTACACAAGCGAAAGAATATTTACAGGAATTCACAATAATTATTGATAATTGTAATCATAATGATAGTGATAATGATGAATTTATCGAAACAACCGATAATATATACGACAACTTATGGGGTGGTTTATATTTTATAAAAAATACATTTTATAAAAATATGCTTATCAAGGATTGGAAATATAAAGAAATATTTACGCATACAGAAACAGCACATAAAAATGAACATAAAATGTTTAGGCTTTTGAATTGGGAACAAAGTTTTTCGGTGTATTTCTGGATGTGCATTTATCACTAAAATTAAAATTAAAATTAATATTTATATTTATATAACATGACACGCAAAAAAATATATAAATCAAATAAATCAAATAAATATAATAAACAGAAAAAAGAGAAAAAAGAGAAAAAAGAGAAAAAAAACAAAACACCTAAAAAATATATAACTCGCAAAAAACTAAAATATAAAAAACGTAAAGTAACGACAAAAAAAACACAGAGAGGTGGCAATTTGCCGATTTTTTGTTATGAAAACACATCGGTATGCATCTCTTTAAGTCATCATTCGGATGAAATAAAAGACAAATTTGTTGGATTCGAAAATGTAACTCAGTATAACAAAATAGGACAAGGAGCAAATGGCTTTACGACTAATATTCAGTATAATATTAGTGATAGTGGAAAAAATTTACAATTATCTAATGTATTGAAATCTAGCTTCCCTAGTTCCGATGAATACGATAATTTAATGTATGAATATTTGGTTGGAACATTTATTAATAAATATAATAAAATATATCCATGTTTTGTAGAAACATATGGGTTATACCAATATAAAGGTAAACATACGACATATTGCAAAGGTTGTAAGAACAAAATAAGTGGAGATAATCCCTGTTGTGAAGACTATCCAACCTATACAGAATTTGAAACGGAGCATCCGATAAGCATGAAATACGGAAAATACAAAGGATCATTAAATGAAATTTTAGATCATATAAATACTGAAGCATTAGATTTGTCAAAAATATATGAATTATTATCGGATTATGGTTGTAATTCGTCCGATTCATTAGCCATATTAATTAATAATATACCGTCCGTTCCTTTTATTACACAGTGCAATAACTTAATTGAAGAAAATGCACAATTTAACAAAAATGAGTCATTATATGTTTTATTTCAAATTTATATTCCATTGTCTTTATTAGGTAATAAATTTACGCATTATGATTTGAACATGAGCAATATTTTGTTACAAAAATTAAAGGTAAATGAATATATTGAATATAATTATTATGTAAATGGCGAAATAATAACATTTAAGAGTCAATACATTGCCAAAATAATTGATTATGGTCGATCTTATTTTCATGATGATGATGATTCACATATAAATACGGAAAATATAATAAAATTAATATTAAGTAATGAAATATGTGTTCCAAATAAGTGGGATGAGGACGGGGATTTGAAAGAACGCATTAAAACCCAACTAATTAAAGGGGACTGGTTTGAGAATGACGAGAAAATATATGAACTATTAAAACCTGAATTTCCCTATAACATATTTAAACTGCAGGAGACATCTAATATAAGTGCTGATTTGTATTTGTTAATTGAGGTAGTATATCTATTAAATACAAACTTTTATGAAATTCTATGGGCTAAACAATTATTTGATAAGATAAGGTGGGACGGAGAATATGACACAAAAAAAATAATGGGGATGGAACACGTTATAATAAATCCAGAAGCGATACAAGAATCAGGAGAAGATGGCAAAATTAATAATATACATGACGCTGCTAAATTTTTTGTTGATCAAGTAAAAAAAGAAACAAATGCTGAAAGCAACAAGACTTATTTTGCAGGAAAAAATAAAATAGGTACTTTGCATATTTATTTAGATAAACCAATGAAATTTGTTGAAGGAACTGGTGATACAGCCACATAAGTGCAGCGTGTAATGTAAAACCTGTAGTTTAATTCATAGAGTGATTTATTTTGCTAGGTACATATCCTATAAAACTCCGTCTTAATTGCCGTCTTACTCGGTCTCACGATCTTACATATGTCGCCAGGGCGTATGCCAATCAATTGAGCTACTGGACTAAACCGCGATAAATCTGGCATTTGTCTATCGGTCATAATATTATATTTTCGTCTAATCTCTATAGCTTCTTCTTTTGTCAAGACTGTATGCGGCGGCACTAAAACATGATCTAATATATTATACTGCAGACGTTTCATACTAATCACATTCACGAATACTCCGTCTTGTTTCCAAATATGTCGCAATGTCTTTTCAATTGTATCATTCGGCTCGTCATTAATAATAATAATTAAGTCGTCGGTTTTTACTAGGATTTCTTCTAAAGTAAACAAATCCTCAATGTATTCATATATTTTTGCTGGTTGCAAATTCTTCTCAATTTGTGAAGTCTTCCCTGTATGGTACTTTACATAAGTTTTCTTACTGCCGTCGTCTTTTTTAAATAACATATCCATTTGTTTAGCTTGATACATAGCATTGACTTCGTGGATACTAAAACTTTCATAGTCTGCTACATTGAATCCTTGTCTTTTCAAGAAATCGACGACATGTTTGCGGGATTTAAAGATTTCGTTAATGTGACTGCTTTGTGCCATTTTGTCTTATGTATAATATAAAATTATATTTTAAGTTGGTTCAATTTTATAATATATAAAATTGAAATTAAAAACATGTAATATATATACAAGAAGAAATGTTGGCTCTTTCCAAGTCTATGATTGCAGAAACTAGTTTTATTATACACAACCCTGGAATGTTTGAAAACTTAAAGCACGAATCTATTGACCGATTATATTCAGTTGTATTAGATCTTCCAAAATACAAAGAAGACTTTGAGCAATTAATTTTAAATTTTAGAATCGAGAACATGCTATATTTGATGAATACAATATACCGCGACAATGAGTTTAAATTATCTACGCATTATAGAGTTTATAATGCGTATTTTGATGAGATAGAAGAATTAACGCATAAATATATTACATGTTAAATGTTGCTATTATTTTTACAGATATCAATGAGATGTTTTTGTAAATCTGAGCTATTTTTCATAAATTCTAAAATAATATCTTTAAAATCCGCATTGTCTTTTATTAATTGTTCAATAACTTTATCCTTAGTCTCTGTAATATTTTTTTCACTTATTACATGATTAATATCTTGATAAGGTTTGTCAAAACATATTTTTTTATGCTTCCATAACCCTACATATGATTTGTATTCCTTTGAGCATGTACTGCATATATGCTTTGATTGGTCTGTTAATAACTCATTTTTACCTAATATTAACTTCTGATGCTTCACTGTTGAAATATGTTTAGTATAATCCTTTTTATTGCTCGTAGATATGTGACAAGTATCACACTTGTAAACTGCTGGGATTGTATATTTCACTGTGATTAAATATTTATCATGATCACTATTTGAACAATAATAATTACATAATGTGCATGAAAATTTATATTGAGACTTTTCCTGTTCAATAATATTTTCTGAGTTAACTTGAAGTATTTTTAAATGTTTCTTAGTTTTATTATGTTGTTCAAATACTTTACTACTATTACAATATATTTTACAAGTAGAACAAAAGAAAGTTTCTTTGTCTTTTTTATCCTTTACAGGTAGACTAACTTTCAGTTTTGGCATAGGTTCAATGCTATTCAATGTTGCATTTAGAGAGATAAAATATTCTTGTTCTTTTTTTCTAGCTTCATAATGGTCTTTACAATCAAAAAAATTAATGATGTCCATTTTCCAATTATTCCAACCACCATTAGCTCGTATTACCTGATATACTTTACAATTATGATTAGGTGATTTAATGTTAATGCAACAGTCTTTATGTGATTGTTTTCTTTGGACAAAATTAGTGGTATGTCCTACATATACATCATTAATAGCAGCATCTTTGCAAAATATTTTATAAATTATTGTATTTGAATAGTCTATTTCAGTCTTAGGCATCTTGTATTAATATATAATATAATATTTATATTATATTATTTAATGTTAAGTACTATCATTTTATTGCATTATACGTCAGGAATTTATTAAAGTACTAGTTTATCAATTATTACTTTTATCAATAACAATTTCCTTAGCAATCCGCCGAATGATTTTATTCTCATTATCTATAATTTCTCCACTACCGCCTGTGGATTCTTTAATAAGTTTCATATACCTCTCATTAACATGCGAATCGCAATCTTTGCTTTCTGGATAGGTATCACTCCACAAGGCTGCTAATTTCATGTTTCGGAAGGAAATAGTTTTAATCGCATACCTTATTTTTGGGTTGTTTCTCTCCTCTCTTTCCCATTTATTATCGTCTTTCACATATAATATTTCTCTTTTTGCATCACTACAATGAATCGGCCGTTTATAAATATCCATGCTATTTAGTTTATCTACAAATATTTTTGTTATCCCTTCGACATAGCCTAGGTCACCTACGCTCTCTAAATCTGACAGCTGGAGGTCGAAAGAATTTGCAAAATCACTAATATTCATCGCGTCCTTGCATTGCTCGTTTAAGAAGAATTGTAAGTTAAAAGTTTTGTTATTTGAATTGATATTATTAGAATTAATAGTACTTGTATTTTTACACACATCTACGAGTGTTTTATGTAAATCACCATATTGTTTTTGTAACTCTGTATTACTTTTTACCATTTCTATTATAAGATTAGTTAAAGTGTTAATTTCATTAGACGATGTGTCAAATACATGATTCTTAATGGATTCTGTTTCAGTCATATTACATTTTTTATTGTGATACCATAATCCTACACGTGATTTATATTCTTTGTTACAGAACTCGCAATTTATGATTGGTGATGCTGTGGCATTTTCTTCGTTAGAAAGCAGCTTGTTTTTGTTAGACAAATGTTTATTGGTTAAAAGGTGTTGTTCGTAGTTACTTTTTTTGCTGCAATTAAATGCGCATTTTTCACATTCATATTTATTGGCTGTTTTTGATTGCTTTTTCTTTAACATTGTTATATAATGCCTTAATATATTAACTTTCTAAACCTTTTCTAATAAAAATGTATCATCACAAATGTTTTTACAAAATAATAAAAACAAGACCATCTTCTAGCAAATCACGTTTTTGAAAAAATATAAGCCATATTAATAAGTACTTTTAGAAATTGGACATTTTTAAAATGTCCAAAATGAAAAAAAAATTGACAAACCCAGAATGAAAAATTTTGAATATATTATGTATATCAATTAATACTTTTATCAATAACAATTTCCTTAGCAATCCGCCGAATGATTTTATTCTCATTATCTATAATTTCTCCACTACCTCCTGTTGATTCTTTAATAAGTTTCATATACCTCTCATTAACGTGCGAATCGCAATCCTTGCTTTCTGGATAGGTATCACTCCACAAGGCTGCTAATTTCATATTTCGGAAGGAAATAGTTTTAATCGCGTACCTTATTTTTGGATTGGTTCTCTCCTCTTTTTCCCATTTATTATCATCTTTAACATATAAAGTTTCTCTCTTTGCGTCACTACAATGAATCGGTCGTTTATAAATATCCATGCTATTTAGTTTATCTACAAATATTTTTGTTATACCTTCGACATAGCCGAGGTCACCTACGCTCTCTAAATCTGACAACTCAAGGTGAAAAGAATTTGCAAAATCACTAATATTCATTGCGTCCTTGCATTGCTCGTTCAAGAAGAATTGTAAGTTAAAAGTTTTATTATTTGAATTGATATTACTATTACTAATTGTTGTAGTATTTGTTTTACATATATCAACTAATTGTTTTTGCAAATCATTATTACTTTTCATTAATTCTAACATCATAGAGGTAAGAATATTAAAATCTGGTTTTACTAATGTTTCATTAATATCTTTTTCTAAATCTATTTTACATTTTTTTTTATGATTGAATAATGACGCTCTATGGTTATATGACTTCCCACAAGAGCATATGAAGGTATTGAGAGAATCTTGTTGTATTTTGGTTGTATTTGTTGTATTCTTATGTTTTCTAGTGATAAGATGTTTCTCATAATCACTTTTCTTACTACACTTATAATCACAGCTTTTACAGATAAATACTTTGGCGAGTTTCTCAGTCTGGTTCGTTGACATTTTGATTGTATATATTACAAATATTAAATTTTCCCTAAATCTTTTTTATTATTTATTAAAAATCTTATCATCACAAATATTTTTACAAAATAATAAAAACAAGACCATCTTCTAGCAAATCACGTTTTTGAAAAAAAACAAGCCATATTAATAGTACCTTTTAGAAATTGGACATTTTAAAAATGTCCAAAATGAAAAAAAAATTGACAAACCCAGAATGAAAAATTTCATGAATTTTATAAAAAATAATTTTCAAAAAACCCCAAGGAATTTATAAAATTGAAATGGACTAATTTTTATAGTATAGTAGTATTACCCACAAGCAATCAAGCCATTTAAAGTTATTT
>Ga0214919_10010109_pt1 | contig 12032 bp, 11 predicted proteins | sample LL1503_MetaG_FD_177994 | JGI IMG/M metagenome (GOLD analysis project Ga0214919, IMG submission 177994) | Freshwater microbial communities from Lake Lanier, Atlanta, Georgia, United States - LL-1503 | ecosystem: Environmental > Aquatic > Freshwater > Lake | place: USA: Georgia | collected...
GGGCGGATTCTACTGTATGGGCCAAGGATGATAGTCATATCATTAAGATATTGATGCCAGAAGATTTGGGCACTAAAGCAGAACAAGTATTTCGTAAGTTTTATGAATTTGCTATGTCACATCAAGATTTAGAATGTATGCCAAGATTTAATGAGGTAAACACAGTTGATATTAATGGTAAAGATTATACACAGATTGAGATGGAAAGATTAAATCCCATAGTAAAAGGCACTTTTATGGAAGGTGTTATCTGGTTCTTCAGCGATTTTTGTCAGGCGCAGGAGTCATGGGATAAAGTAGACCATGCTATGGGATTATCAGATACATGGGAATGGTATCCGTATGCTAAGAGTTCAAAGTCTATTGCTAATATTTATATTAGACAATGGCAAGATTTAATGTATGATAAAAAATCATACTCCATGTACAGACAGCTATATAATGTAATGAAGTTATTATATAACACAGGAACAATTAACAAATTTGGATGGGATTTGCATACGGCAAATGTCATGCAAAGGAGTAACGGACAACCAGTAATTATTGACCCATGGTTTAGCGAAGGAACATCATAATGTTAACAGTAACAGAAGCAGCACAAACAAAGATAACCGACATTTTACTAGAGGAAAACAACCCTGCAATGAGACTACGCATGTATGTACAGGGCGGGGGATGCTCAGGAATGAGTTATGGATTCACACTAGATGAAATACAAAATGAAGATGATTTTGAAATTCCAATGGAATCTTCTAGTGTATTAGTTGATGCAATGTCAATGCAATACGTATCTGGTGCGACAATTGACTATAAAGATGACTTATCTGGCAGTCAATTTGTGATTAAAAACCCCAATGCAGAGACAACTTGCGGGTGCGGGAGTAGCTTTAGTCCCGGGTAAAGGTGATTTAGTCCTTATTGATAAATACATAATAAGGATTAAATCATGGCAATTTCAGGTCAACAGACTATAAGAGTTGGATTACCCAACGAATCAGCGAATAGTGATTCATTATACACCGCATTTAACAAAACAATAACCAATTTTAACACGTTATTTGCGTGTGCCAGTCCAACAATTACATTTGTAAATGGTCTAGGTACTAATGCAAATTCAACAACAAATGTAGTAAGAATTGAGAATACCGGTGTAGTTAATATTGTTGCAGGAACTAATATTACTGTCAGTGAAAAAGACGCAAATGGTAATGTAACAATCAATTCAACCGGTGGTGGAAGTGGTGCCGGCGGGACAGTAACTAGTATTGGGGTAACTGCTAATTCTAATATAATTTTAGTTACTAACAGCCCAATTACAAGTGCCGGAAATATTGCAATTACATTAGCTAATACTGGGGTCACACCGGGAAATTACACTTATCCAACCATGCAAGTTGACCAATTTGGTCGTGTAATAACCATATCAAATGCTGCATCGGTGGGAACAGTTACTAGTGTAGGGTTAGTTGCATCTGGTACCGGATTATTAATATCAGGTGGACCAATACAAAGCAATGGTAATATTACTATTACTAATACAGGTGTAACTAGATTAACAGCAGGCACCGGTATAAATCTAAGTGGAAATACTGGAAATATTACTATCAGTTCTACTACAACAGGCGGAACAGTAACCAGTGTTGGAGTATCTAGTAATACATTAACTGTTACAAATCCTACAATAACAACTACTGGAACTATCAATATTGAATCGCCAATCGGCAGCAGCAGCGAGAATTTAGCATCCGGCGCAGCAGCAAACTTAAGTGTAACAGCAAGTTACTTTACTACGACAACTGCAAGCACAGCAACATTAGCTGCCGGAACTGCGGGTCTAATCAAAACGTTTATGATGGTAGCAGACGGCGGCGACATGGTTATCACAGTATCAAATGCTGGATGGAAAGCATCAGGCACAGGAACAATAACATTTAATGACATTGGTGACGGATGCACATTGCAATATATTAATAGTAAATGGTTTTGCATAGGTCAAAACGGCGTAACATTCGGATAAAATAATAATAAGGAATAGTAAATGGCTACTTCAGCAATTAAAATAACAGCACTAGCAAATATAGGGGCAGGGTTAACTCCTAATACTTTATTGCCAATGGTAAACATGGTTGGTGTCCCTGCAACAGAAAAGGGCAATGTACAAGCATTGGGCAATGTAATACTAGCTGGCGCCGGTGGCGCAAATTTTGTTGCAGCTGGATTGGCTAACTTAGCATATTCAGTAGTTAATGCAGCACAACCAAACATTACATCAGTTGGTACATTAACTAGTGTAGTTGTAACTGGTAATGTTAGGGTAGGCAATGTAATTGCCACTGGTAATATTGTTGCTACAGGAAATAGTAATTTAGGTAATAAAGTAACAGCAAATTATTTTGCAGGTGATGGTAGTTTATTGTCAAATGTATTGACTGCTAAACAATTAGTTAACGGTGGCAGCAATGTTGTTGTCACAAACAATGGTCCAGTATTGATTAGTGTTTCCACTGTTCCTAACATAGTTAAAGTAACTGATACTGGTGCTAATGTTCTTGGAACATTTCAAGTATCCGGTAATGCTAATGTAGGTAATTTGGGTGTGGGTGTTATAATTGGTGCTGGTACAGCATACTTGAGTAATATTAGTACAACTGGGTATGCTTCTATTACTACTTTAAATGTTGGTGCTGATGCAAACTTAGGCTATATTAGTAATGTTACTATTACAGGTGGTAATGCCGGGGAATTATTAACAACAGACGGTTCAGGAAATTTAGCTTGGACTACTGGAGTTTCAGGAAGCGGTGGTGCAACAGGCGCTACTGGTATCACAGGTGCTACTGGATTGACTGGTACTACCGGTGCTACTGGATTAACAGGTACTACAGGTGCTACTGGTATTACAGGATCATCAGGATCAACTGGTGCGACAGGTTTAATAGGCACAACTGGTGCTACTGGCTTAGATGGTACAACAGGTGCTACTGGCTTAACAGGCACAACCGGTGCAACTGGTCAAGTCGGTCTTACTGGATCAACAGGTTCTACTGGTGTTACTGGCAACGAGGGTTCGACAGGTGCAACCGGTTTAGGAGCAACGGGTTCCACTGGACCAACGGGTAATCAAGGGGCAACCGGGCCAGCTGGTACTAGTGTAACAATTATCGGTAGTATTCCTAATGCATATGTTAATCCTCCAAACAACCCACAAACAACAATAAATGCAGCATATCCAAGTGCAGCAAATGGAGATGGTGTAATTGATCTCTCAACCGGCGATCTGTGGGTTAAATCTAGCGGAACATGGAATGATGTAGGACAAATAGTAGGCCCGCAAGGTTCTACCGGTGCAACTGGATTAACAGGCAGCACCGGATTAACAGGAACTACTGGTTCTACTGGATTAGATGGGGCAACTGGTTCTACCGGATTAACAGGAACTACTGGTTCTACTGGATTGACAGGAACTACAGGTGCTACTGGGTTGACAGGAACTACAGGTGCTACTGGGTTGACAGGAACTACAGGTTCTACTGGGTTAACTGGTACTACAGGTGCAACTGGAATAACCGGTGATCAAGGAACAACAGGTGCTACAGGCGTACCAGGTACAACTGGTGCAACTGGATTAATTGGGACAACTGGCGCCACTGGATTAACAGGTGATCAAGGAACAACGGGTGCTACTGGATTAGGCGGAGCAACAGGTGCCACAGGCATAGGCTCTACTGGCGCAACTGGCGTAGGTGCAGATGGCGCTACAGGGGCCACTGGAGAAACAGGCGCTACTGGTGCCGGTAATGATGGTGCGACTGGCATAACAGGTAATGATGGCGCTACAGGGGCCACTGGAGCAACCGGGTACGTTGGTACCACAGGTGCAACCGGTGCTACTGGATATATAGGAACAACAGGAGCGACAGGTGCAACTGGATACGACGGAGCAACAGGTGCAACTGGTTCAGGCGCTACAGGTGCGACAGGTGCAACTGGCCCAACTGCTAACACAGGCAATGTAACATTTAGCGATCAAGCGGTCATAGGAACCGGCGACGAGTTTGGCGGTAGCGGATTGTATTTGGCGCCCGGCGCGAATAGTGTAGGTAATGTGCAATATCTCAGAGTACGCGGCGGTGATGTTCTCACACACATTCACCTTGACACAGGCGATAACGGTTATTTTGATCAATACTTTGGTGATGATAGCAAATATGTCAAATTAGAATCTGGTGGTAACATATCAATTGGAACAAACACTTATAACTGGGCGTTTGCTACAGGTGGTGGAACAATATTCCCAACATTAACAGTTCAGCGCGGTGATGATCCTAGTGAAACAATCACTGGTCAAACATTGTTGTTTGGTGATGCTACACAAGAAGCAATTATCTCAACCCCAGATGGTAATGATACAGATGGTATAAACAGCCAACGACTAGTTATCAATCCAGGACAAGGTTATGACTCAGGCGAAGGTGGCGACATTTATCTATGGGCTGGTCGCGGCGGCAATGCTAGTGGATCAGGTGGCGATATCAAGATCCGCGGTGGTCAAGGTATGGCCGACGGTACTGGTGGTTACATTCGTATAGAAGGTGGCGACACGCAAGCAAACGGATATCCAGGACACATAGATATTACTGGTGGTCAAGGTGGTAACTCAGAAGGTGGATATGTGCATCTTACCGGTGGTCAAGGTGCGACAGCCGGTGGACCAGCAGTTATAACAGGCGGATACGGTAGTAATGTTGGTGGTGATGCAAACATTGTTGGTGGTTACGGTGGTACTAATCAAGGCGGCAATATCAATATCACGGCCGGTGGTTCAGCATTAGGTTTAACAGGATACGGCAATGTCAACATTAGTGCAGGCGCATCAAATTGGACATTTGATAACACTGGTAACTTAGTACTACCATCAGGTGGTTCTATCTACAGTCAATCATCTACACCAAGTGGTGCACCGGGTAATACTATTACTCTTCAACCAGCCGGTTCTGGTGTAACTACAAATCAGAAGTTATTAATATATCCAACAGCAGAGGATGGTGATCACATTCACTTGACTAGTGGCAACTTGTATGAAACTGAGTTGTTCTTAGGTAGTGATAACTTATATGTTAAGTTAGCAAACACAGGCAGTGTTGTTATTAACAGTAATGATAGCAACGGTAATGTCGGGACTTGGACTTTTGGTACAAACGGTAATCTAACATTGCCGGGTAATCTAGTAATCAATGGTCTTACAAATGTGTTTGGATCAAATGTTGCATTATTAGAATCAAATCCTGATTTACCATTATTATCAATATCAAGTGGTAGTAACGGTGGAGTATCAAGTTTTTGGGTAGAAGATATTGGTAATGTCGGCACTAGTAATATTGCGGCAGTATATACTAATCCTACTCCAGGATCAAAGATTGTTAGAATAGCAGTAGGACAAAATGGTAATAGCCCATATCTATGGGACTTTGAAACTACTGGTGTATCAAAATCTCCAGTATTAACGGTAGACACATTACCAACAGCAACAGCAGGTATGAGAGCATTTGTAAGTGATTCTAATATAGCACCAACCGGAAACTTTGGTGTAACAATCGGCAACGGTGGCTCATATACAACTTCAGTCTGGAGTAATGGTTCTAGTTGGATGATAGGTTAATATGAAACAAGACCCAAGTACAATAGTTGATATTGAGCAAGATCCTGGACTACATCGTAATCCACTTGTTCAAAAAATAACTAAACCATTAATAACTATACCTAAATATCATTGGACAAGAGACAAAGTAGATAAGCGTGATTATCTGTATGCCCCAACTGTTGCAAAAATATCTACGTATGTTGATTTAAGACCCCATTGCTCATCAATAGAGGATCAAGGCAGATTAGGTAGTTGTACTGGCAATGCAATTGCAGGTGCAATAGAACTATTAATGAAACGCAATAATAAGTTTGCTGATATCAGTAGATTGTTCATTTACTACTATGAAAGATTATTAGAAAATACAGTTAACTACGATAGTGGTGCTTATATACGTGATGGAATAAAAGCCTGTTATACTTATGGTATAGCAACTGAAAATCTATGGCCATATGATATTAGTAAATTTAGAAATAGACCAAGCATAGATGCAGTAAATGATGCTAGTAAAAGAAAAGTTAAATTATATGAACGTGTTACCGACTTCAACGGAGTAATAAATGCAATTGATAATAGATACCCGGTTACTATTGGGTTTGATGTTTACTCAAGTTTTGATAGTCCTACAGTAGCAAGAACAGGTATTATGCCATATCCTAATATTAAGAAAGAAAAATTATTAGGTGGACATGCTGTTTTAATTGTTGGATATAATAAAAACAACGATACATTCATAGTAAGAAACAGTTGGGGCAAGTATTGGGGCGACAATGGTTACTTCTATATGCCCTTTCAAGTAATAAAAAATAATACAATGAGTGGTGACTTCTGGGTTATAAAATCAATAAGCACGTAAAAAGATAAATATATAGATATAAAGGAACAACCTCATGGTAGCACCATTAACAATAGGACCAGGAATAGATATAGGCGGCGGGATAAAAGTTGGCCCTAATACATCATTAACAACTACAGCTGCCCAATCATACTCTGCTGGAGCAAGTATGAATACTTTTAGAGTATTAAACCGCGGAGGTAACTGGGATGAGTTTTTTGCAAACTGGACTAATGGTACTTGGTCATGCGATCAATTTCCTGGATCAGTGGTTGTCAATATGACAAATCCAGGTGATGATAGTCCTATTATCACAATCACAGGCGGTACATTTGTTCTAAATAGTTACTACAGTTTTACAGGATTAGTTTAATTATGTCACAACCATTTACAATCGGACCAGGAATTACAATTGGAGAAGGAATTGAGATTGGAATTCCTCCGGAATTAATGTTGAGTTTAGATGCTGCTGGGTATACAAGCGGACCGTGGATAGATAGTGTTTCAAGTCGTTCATTTACATTATACGGCGGAGTAACATATAGTGGTAGTAATGGTGGCGCTTTATCATTTGACCCAGCAAGTGGTCAATATGCTCAATGTACTTCAAGTTTAGCTGATTTAAGTACATGGTCAGTTGAAGTATGGCATTACTATACTGGTACTAATACCGGAGCAAGCCCTTGCATCGTTACTGAATTATATCCAGGTAGCACCGGAAAAATTAATTATTTTATGGGTGCTTTAGATAGTAGTACTACTAATTTAGAAACAGGATACTTTAATGGCGGATTCCAAATAACTCCGGGCGGATATACACTAACAGCAGGTAACTGGTATCAGATCGTAGGAACATATGATGGTGCAACAGTTAAACTATATGTCAATAACACATTAGTTGGACAAGCTACCGCATCCGGCAGTCAACCAATATCTAGTCAAGGTGGTATCAATATAATGCGCCGTTGGGACAATCCAGAATACTGGGGCGGTAAGTTAGGCATAGTTAATGTATACAAAGGTTCATTAAGTGCAGGATTAATTAATTCTAGTTGGAACGGAAACAAAGCACGATTCGGGCTATAATTATTTTTCGGCAACAGAAGGCCTAGATTAAATATCTAAATGAATAACAAATTTCGATTTCATATACTAGGTTTACCGCATACGGTTACAAGCAAAGAGTACAATGCGTGTGCTTACACGCAGAAGGTTGTCAAATTTGGCAAGATGATGAAAGCCCGTGGGCATACAATCATTCATTATGGACATGAAGATAGCGATTTAGTTTGCGATGAACATGTAACTGTAATCACAAATGAAGATTGGAAAATTGCGTACGGCGATTATGATTGGCGTAAGAACTTCTTCAAGTTCAGTACAGACGACCACGCTTATCAAACATTTTACAAGAATGCTATTGTAGAAGTTGGAAAACGCAAACAAAAGAATGACTTCATATTACCCTTCTGGGGATCAGGAGTACGACCAATCTGTGATGCTCATCCAGATATGATTGTAGTAGAACCTGGTATAGGCTATGCAGGTGGGCATTGGGCACGTTGGAAGATATTTGAAAGTTATGCTATCTATCATGCTTACTATGGATTACCTGCTGTTGGTACATGTAAACAAGATTGGTATGATGCCGTTATACCTAACTACTTTGATCCAGATGATTTTGAATTCAAAGAAAAGAAACAAGATTACTTCTTGTTCTTAGGAAGAGTATACGATGGGAAAGGTATTCAAATAGCAATACAAACAACACAAGCCATTGGTGCTAAACTAATCATTGCAGGACAAAACCCAGACAACTTAAAATTTCCACCTCATGTAGAGTTTGTTGGTTACGCTGATGTAGCAAAACGCAAAGAGTTAATGAGTAACGCTAAAGGTGCATTTGTTGCTTCTATGTATGTAGAGCCGTTTGGTGGTGTGCAAATGGAATTATTATTTAGCGGTACTCCTACTATCACAACTGATTGGGGTTCATTTGCTGAAAATAATATTCATGGATATACTGGATATCGTTGTAGAACATTTGATCAATTTGTTTGGGCAGCCGAGAACATAGAACGAATCGATCCTAGAAATTGTAGAGCATATGCTGAAAACTTTACATTAGATAAAGTAGCAAAGACATATGAAGAATACTTCCAAATGGTATTGGATGTACATACCGGTAAGGGCTGGTATCAACGACATGAGAGAGATAATTTAGATTGGTTAAAGAAAGATTTGCCTGTCTTCCCTGAAAGAGAATATGTTCCCTCAAGCAAATTCTTAGCAAATGCTGTAAGCAAACTACCTACTGATACAAACTTTTTAATCATTGGTGCAATGGATGGTGTTAAACATGACGGCACAACTCCTCATGTAAGAGAGCATAAAGAATGGACTGGATTATTAGTAGAACCAGTTAGAGATCAGTTTGAACGATTAAAAGAAAACTTTGCAGGATATACTAATTTACAATTTGAAAATTCAGCAATCACTAACGAAGCCGGAACAATGGAGATAAAAAGAATCCCATTACAATACATTGGCAAAGAAGTTCCTGATTGGGCAGATGGAATCAGTACATTGAAAGATGGATTACTGATTGATCAATATCAAAACTTCATGGTCAAAGAACCAGTAAACTGTATAACGTTTAAAGATTTAAAAGACAAATACAGTATCAACAAAATAGACTTACTACAAATAGATTGTGAAGGATATGATTATGATATATTCAAACAAGTATGGGGTGAGGGATTTAGACCTACAATCGTAAAGATTGAAGTAGTGAACATGCCTAAAGAAGATTTAGATGAATTAACTAATACATTGTCATCTACTGGATATGATGTTAGACATATAAGTGATGACATAGTTGGCTTATTAGAAAAATGAGAATAGCATTTTTTATTCAGAATGAATGGGCGTTTGGTTCTATTCATTCTGAGTTAACAAAACTATTATATCCATATAGTATTGATGCATCCATCTTAGATTGGACAATAAAGTATACTACAGAAGAATTACTAGCATACAATAAACAGATAGACTTAATCGTAACTATCCCACAAGCACTTCCGTTCTTACACAGTCGCGGAGTATCATTAGAAAAGTGTATAGTTGTGTTACATAGTGAATTAGATATACTATATTACACCGCTAACATAGCACCTCACCATCAAGCAGAAGTAAAACATTTAGGTGCAGTAAGTTTATGGTTGATCAGTAGAGGCAGAGAACTTGGTATCACTAGAGATATAAACTATCTACCCTTAGGTGTTAATTATAAAAGATATTATAACCCACCTAGTAATGAATTAAAAACAATTGGGTATGCTGGTATATTTCATGACCGTGATGTGATGATTGCAAATAAGTATCATGACCATCCTGGATTACATAAACGTGCATATCTAATTAAAGAGGTAGCAGAAAAATTAAATTTAAATTTTGTTATTGCCAATAGATATCACAATAGTTATGTAACAATGACCGGGTTCTATCCAGCAGTAGATTGTATAATGTCAGCGTCCATGAAAGAAGGTGCCGGATTACCTATGCTTGAAGGTGGCGCTGCTGGTAAATTGATATTAACTACTAAAGTTGGACACTTTGCAGAAAAGATAACTGATACAGGTGCAATTGCATTACCCTTTGATGAAGATGAATTTAAAGAACAAGCAGAGGCTATATTAACTTATTACATTGAGAACCCAACTGAGTATAGAAACAAATGTTTATCTATACAAGAACATGCAAAAAGTTATGACTGGACTAACTTTATACATCATTGGGCAAAATTAATAAAATCTTAACATGAAAAAAATAGTATTTTATATGGAGCCCACTTGGGCATATGGATCAATTCATTATGAATTATGTAAGTATCTTTGGGGATATGGATTCAATTGTCAATTGCTTCCCTGGAATCAAAGTTACACCTTGCCAGAGATGCAGGAGTTAATTGACACTACAGATTTGATTGTTACCACTCCACATGGATGGAGATTGTTAGGATATAATTATAAAGTGTTTACTCCAGAACAATGTGTAATCATTAGTCATTCAAAATTAGATATGGATGAATTAATTCATTATCACGGTAGAGGTGATTTTGATAAGTTTCATAAGTACGGAGCCGTTAGTAATTGGTTAGCCGATGTTAGTTTACAGTTAGGGATTACTAGACCTGCATTTGTTACTCCATTAGGAATAAACACTCATACATATTATAGTAAGCCAAACGATTCGTTACAGACAGTTGGTTGTATGAATATCGGACAAGTAGGGGTTCATCAAAATATAAAACGACCATGGTTATTAGAATCAGCCGCACAACAAGCAGGATTGACACTTAAGGCAGCAGCCCCATATCATCATTCCTTTATTACTATGCCGGGCTTTTATAAATCAGTAGATGCTATATTAGTTGCTAGCACAGAAGAGGGTGCAGGATTACCTGTATTAGAAGCAGGTGCTGCTGGCAAATTAGTTATTAGCACACCGGTTGGTCATTGGAACAGAGTGGGTGATGTAGGTGCATGTGCCGTCCCAATTCCTGAATTCGAATTTATAGAAAAGACAGTAGAACTATTAAGTTACTACAAATCAAACCCTGAAAAATATCGTCAAAGATGTTTAGAGATACAACATCACGCACAGTCATATGATTGGAAATATGTGATTGATAAGTGGGTTGAAATTTTAAGTTAAAAAAAAGCCCCTTTCGGGGCTTCTTTGTGTTTACTGTCTTACTCTGAAATTTCATAAGACAAGCTACTTAAATTCATAAGCATATAATCAGTATACTTTGACATACACATTGCAGGAATCTCCAAGAACGGATCCTCTAGATAGAAAGGACAACCTGATTTCCATGTCAAGTTTTCTTTAAAATATTTTAATTCACGCAAATCCTCAATCTTAGATGGATCAAAGTTTCTACGAGGATTGAACTTACGAGCAAATGTATTCAATACTGACATATATTAATCCTTAATTACGTTCCATTGCAGCGGCTTCAGCGATTACAGCATAGACTTGTTCTAATGTTTGGCACATAATCTTAGCAGTTTTCCAATCGTTGTCCGAATCATTTCCGGACACTTCAACCATATAACCATTGTCATACATATTGACAGTTAGGCTATCACTACATTTTACGAGTTTATCAGAGAGTTTCATATTGTTTCCTTATTATAAGTAGGGGCATATAGCCCCTCTTTTTATTTAGCAGCTACACCAGCTTCAGCAAGCACTTGCTCTACTGAAACTTCTTTAGTAGCCTTCTTAGCACGTGCCTTGATAGCATCAATGCTAGGCTTAGTCTTTGTGACCTTAACCTTTACGTTACCCTTACTTGCTTCCTTTGTTTTGTCAGCAAGAGTATCCGCGATAGTTGCCTGATCAGCGGGTGATTGAAAGTTGGCATGTGTAGCCAAATAGTTGAGAGCCTCAATTTTTGTCATCTCACTGGGCAAGTCAACAAAGTCAACACGAGTGTGTCCACCTTTAGTGAATTGCTTGATACGGCGAACCATATCATCAGTAAAA
>Ga0214919_10010110_pt1 | contig 12028 bp, 5 predicted proteins | sample LL1503_MetaG_FD_177994 | JGI IMG/M metagenome (GOLD analysis project Ga0214919, IMG submission 177994) | Freshwater microbial communities from Lake Lanier, Atlanta, Georgia, United States - LL-1503 | ecosystem: Environmental > Aquatic > Freshwater > Lake | place: USA: Georgia | collected 2015-03-15
CCATCGCCGCCCCGATACTCGTTACCACCTTCGGCGCGGCCTTCTGCGCGTTTGAAATAAGGGAGTACGTCGGCATAGCCCCAACCGGTTGCGCCCTCATCCTCTTTCCAGCGCTCAAAATCGAGCGCGTTGCCGCGGACGTAGACGAGGCCGTTGATGGACGATGAACCGCCCAAACCCTTGCCGCGCGGGCAATTCAGGCGTCGGTTATTCAAATGCGGCTCGGGTTCACTTTCATAACCCCAGTTCCACCTTTTGGTGTTCATGGGATATGCAAGTGCTGCGGGCATCTGAATGAATATCGAACGGTCACTGCCACCATATTCAAGCAACACCACCTGATGCGTGCCATCGGCGCTCAGCCGGTCCGCCAGCACACAACCCGCAGACCCCGCGCCGACGATGATATAGTCGGCAGCCTCAATAGGGGGCATCGATTGGCTCCATGGCAACATAGACGCTCTTGAGCTGGGTATAATGTTCAATCGCCGCCTTGCCGTTTTCGCGGCCAAGACCGGACTGCTTGTTGCCGCCAAATGGCATTTCAATAGGCGTAATATTGTAGGTGTTGATCCAGCAAGTGCCCGCTTCTAGCGCCGCGATAACACGGTGCGCGCGGGGCAAGTTATTCGTGAAAATACCCGCAGCCAGACCAAAATCTGTGTTGTTGGCCCGCGCAATAACCTCTGCTTCATCTTCAAAATCGAGCACCGCCATTACGGGACCGAAAATCTCTTCGCGGACGATGGCCATCTCGTCAGTACAGCCGGTGAAGATGGTCGGTTCCACAAAGGACCCCTGCGCCAGATTTCCATTTATCACCCGCTTACCGCCGGTCAGCAGGGTGGCGCCCTGCTGCTGACCAAGCGCGATATATCTCAGTACTTTTTCCATATGCGCCCGAGAAATCAGCGCGCCCATTTGAGTTGCAGGGTCCAAGGGATCGCCAATCACCATCGCCTCAGTGCGCGCCTTCAATTTTGCAAGAAACGCATCCCGGACATTTTTATGAACAAATACCCGCGTACCGTTGGTGCAAACCTCGCCCGCAGAATAGAAATTCGCGAGCAGAGCGCCGGAAACGGCCTCGTTCAGATCTGCGTCCTCAAAGACGATGAGCGCTGATTTTCCGCCAAGTTCAAAGGTTACATATTTTAGAGTGCCCGCAGCATCGACCATAACCTTTTTGCCCGTGCCGACTTCGCCTGTTAGCGACACTTTGGCGATACCAGGATGCAGGCTCAGCAAGCGGCCTGTCTCCGCTTTTCCTTGCACCACTTGGAATAGTGCATCCGGCAGGCCAGCATCGCGATAGGCCTTTTCCAGCTCAATCGCGGTCAGCGGGGTCAGCTCGGCCGGTTTGAAGATCATAGCGTTTCCGCAAGCCAGCGCTGGTCCGGATTTCCAGCATGCGATCTGGATGGGGTAGTTCCAAGCGCCAATGCCAGCGACCACACCCAAGGGTTCGCGCCGCGAATAGCCGAATGCACCCGTGCCAAGATCATGATGTTCACCTGTTGGCATCGACGATCTTCCGAAACGGGGATCTCGCATCATCGATGGAGGCGCGTACGGCCACATCACTCATGTTTAATGCGTACAGTGTATCTTCTATAACAACTAAGGCAAGAAGGTTGAAAGCAGCCGCATTGCTGCGGGTCAGGGAGCCCAGCCAGATGCGAGGATCACCCGACTTCGTGGGTGGCCGATAAAGTGAAACTCTCGACTTTTCGAGCGCAGTAGGTCGCACGAAGTAAACGTCGCGAAGTATCTTGTGTTCTTGACCTTGTGGTTGCGTAAAAAAATCATGGTAGCCACGCTGGCTCAGATACTCTCGTAGGGCACTTGTTGCATCCATTATCGACTTGTCGAGCCCATTAGGCGTTGGCACCAATAGGGCAGCCTCGAGCCCGTACTTGGCCAGTAGCGCCAACGCATCGCCTACCGAATAATCACTCCGGGCCAGCACGTCTTAATGCTTCCTCAAGTAAATGCCGGAAATGCTTCCCAACGCGTTCGGCCAGGCCGACCGGGACAGCATTACCGATTTGAGTATATTTTGGGACCTCACGATCAAATATTCCTTCCCGCGGGTTACCGGCACGTCGAATGCCGCCGGTAGTGCGCTTGCCCATGAACCTGTACCAATCTGGAAAAAGTTGCAACCTCGCCCATTCCCGCACCGTCAATGTTCTAGGCTGTGCGTAGTGAACGTAGTCATCGGGCATAGAAGTGACAGTAATATAAGCCCCCCTATTGCCCCAGCGTTTGGGGAGAACCCGTTGCGAGAATTTTTTTGTTTCTGCGCCCTTTGGTATTTCACCGTTGTGGGCAAGCATGTATTGGAATTTCTCGACGATACGCGGGGCGTGCTTCGAGTAATCGTGGTCTGTTAATTCCGCGACCTGACGCTTTTCGTGTAACGGTGCCGCCCCACGCAGGTGCTTTTGGATAGCCGTTTTGGGCGCCGATGGATATTTTGTGGTTCCAAAACTTCCTGAAGGAAAGCTCCTAGAGATAAGGATTTTGTTGATTTTCGGGTCAACAAGGTCGCTTAGCAAGTCTTCGAGGTCAGGGCATTCCGATGGTTCGCCTTTTGGAAGAAAACCGCACATGACAGCATCTTCTGGATCGGCGCTGGGATGCAAAAGCTTTGAACTATTGACGATGTCTTTTCGGATACCAACCAAAAGCACGCGCGGTCGGTTCTGTGGGACCCCGTAATCACGAGCTGACACAAGCGACCAGCGCACCTCGTATCCGGGAATATTTCGGAACTCAGCTAGTACATCGGGCCAGATCTTTCGATCGCTGTCTTGGGCCCATTTAGAGGTCAATAACCCTCGAACGTTTTCGAACAAAAAAATGCGCGGCCGGATACGAGCTATAATTTTGGCCATTCGCTGGTAAAGTTGATTGGATGGAATGTCTTTCTTATCAACGGAGTATGATCGGCGGTGTCCCATGCCTGAGTACCCCTGACAAGGCGGGCCACCAGCCAATAGATCCAATGTACTTCCACCCTCACTATTGTAATCATTAGGTGCATCAAAAGTTAGGCCGAGCGCTGACAGATCGGCGATAAGCTGCTCCAGCCGTTCGTCCCTTAGGTCGTGGGCATCGCTGCAACGTAAGTTCAGTTGGTCAGCAAATGGCTTACCCCCTACGTCATGGTGCCGGTTGGCCAAGTAAGTTGCCATCGCATCCGGACTTAGCTCGTTTACAAATACGGGCGTGAAGCCCGCATTTTCCATGCCGAGTGAAAGTCCACCGCACCCTGCGAATAGGTCAATCATGGAAAATTCGAAGCTATTTTTCATTCGCACTCTTTGCTTTGCTTTTTGATTGGCTCGTCTCTCATGGCGCCAACTTGGCCAAAAGTCCAGGCCTTTTTCGTAGCTATACTCAAATCGTCGGAGTTTTAGAAACTGGATAAGGGCTCTTTCTAACGTCGGGCAAACAAAGCATCAAAATTAGATCGGTTGTTTTTTAGATTTATCTCTTTGCAAAAGGCTCCGAATTGCATGATCATGTCTTTTGCGGAGGAGTGATGTACAACGAGATTAACAGCGCCTTGAATGAGGTATTTCTGAGCGGAAGGTTCGAAACGCGCCCATTATATCTTGTATTAGATCATAGAGGTCGCGCCCTTCTAACGGAACGAATGTCCAACTTGCTTGGTGTGGACATCAACACTGTAGAGGAAAAATGTTGCAGGGTTGTCGGGGAGTCACTTGTAAAATCAGGTGATCCCTACCGCGGTTTAGAGGCGCGACTTCTTAGTTGGCTGGCGCAAGGTAGGAAGGGGCCTCCGCCTTTTACAGCGTTACTATTCGTATTATCTCACGCCGCCGAATTAATGGTAGGAGACGGTGAGTTTTCTGCCAGTAACTATTATCAACGTCTCGCCGACATTACCGGAGTGCCTAGGGGGCGCCTATCTCAGTTCGGCATAACGACGGAAAAGTTTTGGAGAACTTTCAGCAATTGGCTTGCAGATACAGACTTTTCGATGGGGCGCCCAACCGCACGACCGGTTAACACGAACAAATACGTCGGGTTAGCGATGTCGCAAGCCATCGTCAGCGAAGAAGATAGGCAACGTTTTCACCACCTGTTCGAGAAATACAGATTTACCAGCACCGACGCGATAACTGAAGAAGAAATTGCTCAGTATCTAGGTAACTGGATTCATACCACTCGCCCAACGCGCCAACTCAAAGCTGCTTGGGCGAAGGCAGAGTTGCGACCTAGAATTTGCGAAGCAGCAATTGCCGAGTTACGCGAGTGGACTGACGATCTGGAGGGAAACTCAGGTAACGCCGGGGGGGGTGACACGCGGCTCTCCATGGCCGTAAGCTTTCAGCATGACCTTTTATCGAGAACGGCAGTGCTCTGGCATGGTCGGGACGGTGAAATAGATAAGGTCATAATTGATCCGACTGCGGACAACGGTCCGTGCACATTGGATAACGCAAGGTTTGCCTCGTTTGCAACTGTCGAGCCTAGGTCCGCTATCCCGATCGACCGTGTACTTGATTACGGCATGAGGCTGATCGGGGCCGGCGGGCAAAGTTTAAAATGGGCTGCTCGCGCAGTCATCCCACTCGTGAAATCGGAGAAGGGTAATTTTTGGACCGAAGTTAACAGGGTTACGATGGGCATTGAACATATCGTTCTTGCACGTGCGGACAATGCCGTTCGGCTCGGGGTAGAAGCTGCCCTTGAAGAAATAGCGCAGCAAGGTTTTACGCTTTCGACTGATGGTGAGGTGAAAGGATTACCTAGAGGTTGGTTACTCTACGAGGGAGTCAAGGTTGTAAGACAGCTTGAGCACGGTGCCGGAAATGGGTTTCACCTCGCTCTGTCTCCCCTCGGAGCAACTAGTGGCCTACAGGTAGTTAATGGTTTGAAAATCGGGCAGGGGATTTGGCACGAGCAGCGTCCTCCTTGTCTTGTTTTTGACGCCCGGCAGGGTGGCATGCGGCTATCTATCTGGGATGGGATTTCCTCCGAGGGCGACACCCTAACTAGTGTAGAGTCAAATTCAGAAGAAATAGAAATTGATCTCGCCGAATGCCCGCCAGCAAGTGGCAACATCTACGCTCAAGGAAGAATTAACGACGAAATTATTGGATCCGTCACGCTCCTCCTTCGATCAGCTCAGCGTCCCCGCCCACTTGACCGCGAAGGCAGCGGAGTTTGGAGACACATGGATGCCTATCGTACAAGCATTTCAACTAATGCAGAAGAGGCAGTTATAGGGGTATGGGCGCCATCACTTGATGTTGCACCACCCAATACTGCTATGCAACAATTTGGGATGTTAGGTGGGTGGGCAGCCACTGCCGAGGATCCTTGGATCCCCGAACCGAAAGTAGCGGAAACGCAGAGCAACGCGCGTGTCGGAATGTCTGTGAACGAGATATTGGCACTGCCGTGTTCTATCCGTGGCCTACACCGTTACAGGTACGAGACGGAGCGGGCTGGGGCTGCAAGGAGGGTGCTGTTAAATGGGGAATGCCAAGACTGTGGTGACGCGATCCTTTACACACGCCGTACTGCAGCCCTTCCTGGGCGTGTATCCCGACCTACCGTTCCACGCACGGCGTTTACGGCTCCAATCGAAACCCAGCTACCTCTTGATCTTTGGTTAGACGCTGCTTGTTTCTGGGGTTCTGGATCGCTCGCAACGTTCGAAGCTCTAGCTGGAGCTGAAGGGATAGATGGTTGGCGAGCAGGCGCAGCCCTCAAAGATTTCTCGTTACTTGGACATTGCGACCTCGGGTACTCGAAATCACGACGACTTTATGCTTGGAGCGTGGGGCCCCCCAGCTTAGCCTTCATCAACAAAAGTGAGGCAGTTCTTTGCGGCTTTCGAAACGCGCAGTTGATCAGTGATCTTACCGAGTTAGCGCATAGTCGAGGAGCAGAGGTAAAAATCAGTACTCAGCCCTCCCAACCTCAACTGATCAAAGTTGTAGGCCTTGATTACGGATCTGCGGGTGAAGCCTTTGACGTGTTAGAGGACTATCACGGTCGAAGTGTGAACCTAGTTTCGAACCCTTCAAAGCTTTTGGCAGATTTCTGTCGGGCGCGAGAAGGCCTCCTCGCTGCGTTCGCGCCAGCATCTATCGGCGCCCACGAAACACTTCAAAAGTTCGACCTAGTATCGTTGAGGTGGCGGCCGAGTAATTCTGCTCGGGAACCCGGCGCGTACAAAATCAGTTACGCAGGAACAAATTATGTTTACGTGGCTAGTTCCGGGCAAGCTTATCGGGCGAACTACGAACTCGTGAAACTTGCAGCCGCACGTATGGCCGGGATTAAGCTTCACGCTTATGACCCGAGTACACGGGTCTTTTCAAGCGTAATTGGTTGTGAACCTTCCGGCCTGCCTGGGCGAGCCCTCGCCTTATGTTCGGGAACATTGCCTCGGGTGGAAAATGGCCTATCCATGTTCCGCGAAGTACCCCCCGAAGTGGCCATATCTGTATTAGAATTCCTTTACACCGGAGCATTACCGACATGACATCTAGAAACCCACGAACAGTCATGAACTATGTTCGGGATGCTTACTTGCGTTACTATGACACGGCATTCTGGATGCGTGATGAGTCTATCATGGCTGAACGTAAAGAGCTCTTGCTCGAACCTGGTGTAATGGCTCAGGAGCCACTGCTCGAGGCAGTTCCAGTTTATCCGTCAACTCGACCTGTTGAAGCGGCCTGTGCAGATGCAGGTTTGTCAAGTTTTACCGCTGATCGCTTGGGGCGGCTGGTTTTTGGTAATCCTGACATTTCTCTTCGCGAGCATCAAGCACAGGCCTTGAAATATGCTCTAGCTGGCGATGAAGAAGGTCGAAAAAATGTTGTCGTAACGTCAGGGACAGGTTCCGGAAAAACCGAGAGTTTCTTGCTACCGTTACTGGCGAATTTTCTGGAAAAGCGCAGCACGATCCCCAGCGGGCTAAAGGTAAATGACTGGTGGTCAAGCCCGCTGCCTAACGACAACAGGCATTGGGAACACGTGAGGACTGGCGTCAATGACGGCGTTCGACCAGCAGTGCGAGCAATGATACTCTATCCAACTAATGCACTTGTTGAAGACCAAATATCGCGGCTACGCCAAGCAGCCATCAGGGGGCGCGAAATAGTTGGGTCTCCGTTGTTTTACTTCGGCCGTTATACTGGCTCTACCATCGGCGGAACAAGGTTACCTAGTGTACCCCTGAGAGCGCCCGATAGGCAGCGTGTTAACAAGGTTGGGCGTGAAATCAAAGTTATTGCCCGAGAATCCGTCCAGCTTCGGGAAGCCTTGCTGAAGCAAAATTTAGGGCAGGGTGAGTTTATTGAGGCGCTTGCCCAATTTGCCGAGCCAACCTGCGGTGAGATGCTTACCCGCTGGGATATGATCGCGTGCCCTCCCGACATTTTGATCACCAACACTAGCATGCTGAACATAATGTTATTGCGCGAACTCGAGGCGCCAATTTTCCAATCGACCAAGCAATGGCTCGAGGAGAACAAAGACGCCACGTTCACCTTAGTTGTTGATGAGCTTCACGGATACCGCGGCACGCAGGGCACCGAAGTTGCGCTTGTCGTAAGGAACTTGCTCGACCGCCTCGGATTGGCGCCAGATTCAAAACAGCTTCGGTGCATCGGAACGAGCGCCTCTCTCGATGGCGAGACAGGTCGTGATTATTTGCAGCAATTCTTCGGTGTGGACCGGTCCACGTTCGTTGTCCTTCCTGGCAACCCTGGCGTATTTGATGCCAAGATCCCAGTTGACCGCGAGGCGGTCGCATTAGAACTTACCGGCTTGCTTTCTGAGGAGGCTGACGTTGCTAAGCAGAGTGCAGATAGGCTTGCGAAGCTTTTTTCACCTCGTGAGACTTTAGCAGCCGCTTGCCGGATCGCCGGAACAGGTAAGGACGGTATCGTAAGGCCGGCTCGGCTCTCGGCAATCGAAGATGTCATATTTGGCGATAAGCCTTTAGATGGAGGCCTCGACGCGATACTGGCCGCTGCGAAATTTGAAGGTCGTGGCGATTGGAGCGCGCCGAAACCAACGTTTAGATCGCATGCGTTTATGCGACAGGTACAAGGAGTGTGGGCTTGCTCAAATCCCATATGCACGGAGGTAAAAAAAGAGTTTCAGGGTGACGGCCGAACCATAGGCCGGCTTTATAAGACGGCGGTTACCAAATGTGCTTGTGGTGGGCAGGTCTTGGAGTTGATGTATTGTTATGATTGCGGCGAAGCGTTTCTCGGAGGTTTTGTGGTACCTTCCCCCGGCGACCGGGAATGGGGCGAAACCGTGTTCCTTGAACCAACCCGGCCCGGCACTGGCGTTACGCCACCTGGATTGGTTTATGAAAGGCCACACGCCCAGTTCAGATGGTATTGGCCCGGTGGTGTTATAAATTCAGACCGTCGGTCTTGGACCCATCAAGGTCCCAATGAAAATGATAGGAGAAGCAAGACTTTCTCTTTTGGCCCAGGATTTTTTGACACCCGACTTGGTATGTTGAGACCCGCCGAAAATGGGGACCAGACAGGAGTTATATTCTGCCCGCCTCCCGGCGAAGACAGAGTAGCTGGGCTTCCGGAATGTTGTCCGCGATGTGGCAGCGAAAAGAAATACTTCAATTCTCAGAACCTAGAGCAATTTTACTCGGGCACTGTTCAAACGCCCATCCGCGGACTCCGGACCGGTTTAAATGCCACTACGCAGCTGGTTGCGGATCGCTCGGCGATCGCGATCAGCGAGGATGGCAGGCCGGAAAAGATGATAGCATTCACCGACAGTCGCGACGACGCCGCAGACCTTGCGGCCGGGCTTGAGCTATATCACTTTCGAGACTTAGTAAGGCAAGTCCTCCAGCAGAACCTGTCGCCTCTGACGGTGCCGTCGTCGGAAATTTTAGTTGCGCTGGCGATCGCAAGCCGAGGACGGGATCTAACGGAGAGCGAGCGCTCCCAAGTAGAACAAGCCGAGGGGGCAGTTAAGGGATGCTGGAAATCCGCTCGGCTGAAGGCTGCGGGCGATGATGATGAGGATGATCAGAAGCTTTTATCCACACTCGATCACGCGAGCGATAGCCGAGGTAAGAGTTGGTCTTTGCTTGTTTCTGCAGTCCGTGACCGCATGGTTGAAAAAGGGATAAACCCAGCTGGACCAGAAGATTCCTTGCAGATGCACAGGGGTGCCCCATGGTGGCGTTTTTTCGACCGGCCGGCAGGTGCGAGTTGGGAGCAACTTGCCACCGAGATCCGTAATGGGGGCGTTGAGTACTACACTGAGCTGTGTTCTCGGAAGATCGCGGAGTCATTGTTTGACCGTGCTGGTCGGGACATTGAGTCTATGGGCCTAGGCTACGTAGGGGTGGCGGGCGACCATTCTGCAGCCCTGAGCATGAGTATGGAGCAGTCCGACGCGCTGTTAGCGAACGTTGTACGTATTCTTGGTCACGCTAAACTGTTTACCGGAAGTGGCAAGTACCGGGACGCCACTGACGCCCCTGCTGCCACGAGAATTTATATAGAAAAATGTTCGCCTTTCTTGAAGATGGACTCGACTGTTCTTGTAGAACGAGTTCGCGACCGGCTTATAGAACTGGCTATAATCAACGATAACTGGGTACTACGCACGGACAATTATGCTAATTCAAAGTTGGAACTAAGGCCTGCCGGTAGCGTCTTGTCGCAGCGGTGTACTTCCTGCTCGCGCGTTGGGTTGGTTTTCCCCGTACCGGTTTGCACGACCGACTTTTGTATGTCTTCGACGTTTGAACTAATTCAGTCCGTCGGCGAAGACTATTATTCATGGGCCGCAAGAGAGGCGCCGCACCGCCTAAGTACGTGGGAGCTAACGGGACAAACGAAGCCTCTCGAGGAACAACGTCGACGACAACGGCTCTTCAAAGGTCAGGCATTTGTAGGCGACGAAACAGAGCAGACACACGGTATCGATGCTTTGTCAGTAACGACAACTATGGAGGTAGGTGTCGATATAGGGTCTCTGAAGCTTGTGGTAATGGCGAACATGCCGCCGCAGCGGTTCAACTATCAGCAACGCGTCGGCCGTGCAGGCCGAGCGGGTCAGGCTTTCTCTTATGCCGTCACGATTTCGCGAGGCGCCGCCCATGATGACTACTATTTTAATAACCCTGAGCGGATGACGGGGGATGTACCGCCACAGCCGAAACTCGATCTCTCTAGAGCTGAGATCCTTCAACGTGTGGCATCAAGCGAGTGCTTACGCCGCGCTTTCGCAAGCTTGTCCGATGCGCCGGAACGGGTTGCCGATAGTACGCATGGCGCCTTTGGGTTAGTGAGCGAATGGAGAGAGAAGCACCGAGAACCCGTATTAACTTGGTTGGCAGAAAATGAAGCTCCAGAGCAGATTGTTAGCCGTTTGCGAGTGTTTGCACCGCTAGACGCAGAACAGGTCTCTGCAGTCGAAGATTTTTTAGTTAGCGGCTTAGTTTGTGCCATTGATGATGCTGTAGACGATAGCCGTTACGTACAAGACGAGCTCAGCCAGAGGCTTGCGGTGGCCGGCGTATTGCCAATGTTTGGATTTCCAACACAAGTGCGTTCGCTTTTTTGGGACAAAGCGGGGCTAAGCGCCGATGATGCCGCGATAAGTGACCGGGCAATCGATCACGCGATCTGGGCATTTGCCCCCGGTGCTGAAATACCAAAAGACAAGAGGTTGTACACCGCGTGTGGATTTGTCGCCAAACAGGACGGTTTCAGGGGGACGTTCAACGAGCCGGATCCGTTGGGATTGGCGTTACCCTACACCCGTTGCATCGAGAAGGATTGTGGCGCGATCTCGTTCGGCAGCGCTGCTTCCTGCAGCGTGTGCGGCAACGAAAGCCTCGACTTTGATCTTTACCAGCCACGCGGTTTTATGGGATCTTGGAAGGTCAGAAACTACGACGGCCAAAGAAGCAGAGGGCCGGCTCTCCCGCCACCCGTGCTAGCCTTTGAGCCCGATTACAGCGATGAGGCGGCGTGCGGTCCGCTCAACTTGGCATTCAAGAAAGACGCGATTGCACTCGTCAATGACAACGAGGGGAAACTTTACGAATTCTCCACTATTGATTATAACCGGGTAGTCGTGAAAGAGGCCGCTTACCGCGATAAATCCATTACCAAGGAATGGAGCAACTCTCAATTCGACTTCCGGGGCGCAATCGGCGCGGTTTTCACGACCGATGTAATGAGTTGTGTATTCAAAAATGCTAACGGGATCGGGATGAATGGCATTCTCGACGTCGTAGACCAGCCGTCTGCGCGACCAGCTCTCGCCTCTTTTGCGGAATTCTTGAAACAAGCGGTCGCATTTGAGCTTGATGTCTCGCCAGACGAGTTCCGTGTTGGTCGGCAGCTAATGACATTGGAGAGTACAAGAACCGAGCAGTTGTTCCTTGCCGACGCCTTAGAAAATGGGGCCGGCTACTCGCGCATGGCCTCGGATCCAAAACACCTTCGCGCTTGGCTCACGAGCCACTTCGACAGGGAAAGCGTAAGATGGGCTGCGCGGTTCCACTCGGAGAGCTGTGACCGGTCTTGTCCTGATTGCCTGCGGAACTATGGCAACCGATTTAGTCATGGTATGCTCGATTGGCGTCTGGCTCTTGACTTGGCAGAAGTGACCCTTGGTATGCCCATGGACCTGTCGAGATGGTTGAAGGGAACCGATGACCCGGTAATAGCGGCCTTCGCGGTTCTAGCTCGCCAGAGTGGAATGGAACTGGAAATCGCCGAGCACGAGGGCTTGGTAACGATCTGTCGTGGGGAACGCGGGATCGTCCTCGGTCATCCGTTATGGCACACCACAGAAGGCTTAGCTCAACCTGCACAACACAAGGCATTGGCATCTCTTCGGTCTTCGCTCGGAGTTTATTCTAACCCCCGGCTGGTCGATTCCCGTGACTTTGCGGCCAGACCGGTCACTTACCTGCTCGGTTTCCAGACGTGATTGAACTAATTGGGATCGACGGGAAACATGA
>Ga0214919_10010111_pt1 | contig 12026 bp, 8 predicted proteins | sample LL1503_MetaG_FD_177994 | JGI IMG/M metagenome (GOLD analysis project Ga0214919, IMG submission 177994) | Freshwater microbial communities from Lake Lanier, Atlanta, Georgia, United States - LL-1503 | ecosystem: Environmental > Aquatic > Freshwater > Lake | place: USA: Georgia | collected 2015-03-15
CGTTGATTAAACGTGAAGTCGCCTCGGATATTGCCCTCGACCCAAGGTTCCTGCCGGCCTTTAGAAACCGTGTAAACGTCGTTCGAAACCCGCTTGAAAAAACTCTCCACCGGGAGGTTGGCAGTGTCTATATGCTTGAGCAAGAAGCTGGTGCTCAACCCACCAACAACACCGCCTCCCCAACCTGCGCCACGCCCACCACCAGGACATGAGTGGCGTTGTCATCGTCCACGTGCAGGTAAGCCCCCTCACCCAAGGGCATCCAGCCAATGGACTCGGCTTCGATGGACTCTATGCTGGCGTGGGCTGCACCGTGGATGGTGAGCGCATCAGGCTGCATGGCGGTCAGTTGAACTGTAGCGTCTCACTCGCCTGAGCCTGCTCCAGTGGCGTGGGCAGGGCGGCTTGCAAGGCCTTGGCATAGGCTTGGCGGGCCGTTTGGTATGCAGCAGTTTGGGCTTGCAGGCGCTGGAGTTCTTGGTCGCAGAACTGCATACTGATCAGTTGCGCCTTGGCCTCGTTAGAGAGCGTGTCGGTGTCGTAGTCAACGTTGTCGATTTTGATGGTGGGCATGGATGTGTCCTTAAATGATTTGCAGCGCCTTGAGGATAGGCAGCTGTTTGGCCGCAAACTCATGGGCTTGGGTGGTCAACTCCGCCAGTTGCTCCTCTGCTGTTTCCAAAGGCTTACCGTCTTTCACAATCTTCTGCCCCTGTGCGGCGAGGATTTGCTCTGCAAAGGCTGCCCACTCGTCAGGCTTTTTCTTGCCCTGCTGCAAGGCCAGCACGAACAGTTGGGGGAACCTGCCCACCGTTATGCCGCCACCTGTGACGGGGCTGGACAAAAAGGTAATGTCATTGCTGCTGCGTGCTTTGAGTATCAGGTGGGTGTTGAGCTTGTCGGTTTGCTTTTTAGCTTTGGCGGTGGTCGCGTCGTCTTGCACCGCCGCCAGTGTGCCGGTGGCGGCAAGAATCATCACCGCTTGGGCAAGCTGGGCAAAGGCAATGTTCTGGCCTTTAAGGGCTTGCTCCAGTTGGGCCAGTGTTTGAGGTTTGTGGTCAGCCAATGCATCCAGAATGGGCTTGTACACCGCCTCTTGCATGGTGGCCTCGCCAAGGGCACCATTGACCTTGAGCGACACATCCGCACGGGGGGCGGCCAGCATGACCTTTTGAGCCCTTAAGCCTTCAGCTTGCTCCAGAAGGGTGAGGCGACGGGCACCTTTGACCCAATAGTCTTTGCGAAACTGCTGGTTGACCATGAAGTCACGCACCGTTTGCTGGAACATGGCATCGGGTATGTCTTTGAGCAAGGCCTGTTGGTCTGCGGTCAGGTTCACCTGATCAATGTGGCCCAGATAATCCGCACTGCAGGCAAAGTCCACCTTGGCAGGGGCCAACCACTGCGCCATCTTGGAGAAAGGCATGGGCAGCCAGTCACGGTTGAAGTACTCGTGCGCTAGGTAGTTGCGGTTATGGGCCTTCATGCCTTTGATGCGCTCTGTCACCACGGGGTTGACTTTGAGGTAGTTGGGGTTGGTGGCTAACAGCTTGTCAGCAAACTCCAGCGCACCGTCTATGCGCTTTGTAATGCCTTGGCCTGTAACACCCATCACCTCTGCGTGTTCAGTGAGCAAGTCGCGCATGGGAACCATGGCGGCCCAGCCGGGTTGGGTGTTGTAGCTGATGTAGAGAACACCGCCCACTTTGAGCTTGCGCCGAATGAAGTCCACGATGACGGCGCGGTTCTCGTCATTGATCCAACTCCAGATGCCGTGCAGACCAATGCTGTCGAACTCGGGTAAATCTGTGCGTGTGCAAAAGTCAGCAAAGGCTTCGTCGGTCAGGTGGGCACTGGCACCTGACGCTGCTGCCAAGGACTGTGCAAAGGCGGCTTGGGATGGGTTGAAGTCAGTGGCGTACCAAGTGCTGCCAGAGGCTGCTGCGTGGATGTTGGCGCTCATGCCTTGGCCGTAGCCTAATTCGCAGTGGACGCCGTTCTCTGGAGGCACAAAACCAGCGTTTAGAAAGGCCAGACGGGCACGTAAGGGGTTGAGTTCTTGGTAGTAGCCAAAGGTGTAGCCAATGTCGGCCACATAGCCAGATGTCCAGTCGGTCATGAAAGTGTTCTTTTATAAAAGGAAAACCCCACTGCCTTGTGAGCAATGGGGTTCTTGAAGGTTTAGAACCTTAGCCAGTCACCCTTTTGAGGGGGTGGTTGGTTTGTTGTCTTTAGACGATCGTGAAGTCTGAGGCATCAATCGTACCGACTACACCAGTGATCTTGATCAACGTATCTTCACCAGCAGTGAATGCAGCGTTAGCTGTTGCACCATTGTGAATCAGATAAGTGTCAGTGCCATAAGTGAACTGGGCCACATTGTTGACTGTACCTGCGAGTGCCAGAACTGCATCAACAGCAGCTCCTAAGCTGGCAGCGGCTGTCACTGTAGTTTGTTGAGCGGCTGTCAAGGCAACAACAACAACTGCAGTAGCACCACTGGTGGTAGCACCGTCGATATTGATCTGGTCAACTTGACCGCCGACAACGTTTGTACCGAGATTCAAGTCAGTGATGGTTGATGCAAGAGTAATTGCACCGCCAGCAGTCATGAAGAAGGTATCGTTACCACTACCACCAGTAAGCGTGTCAGCAGCAGCGTGTGTTGTTCCTGTGCCAGTTGCGCCGGGAACGATACCTTTAGTTGTTTCTACGTTGGCGTTAGTTTGGGCCCCAGAGGTAGTAGTGACCGTTGTCGCAGCGACGTCACCTGTAAATGGTTTGTACGTGATGACTGTTGTTGCGCCAGCCAAAGCAATACTAGCAATGGTAGGGTTCGCTGCCATGATTGAGCTCGCTGCTGCGACTATAGATGTTGACGTTTCTGTAGGGGTTGACGTGTTAGATATCGCAACGGCAACACCCCCAACCGTAACAGTAGCACTTGCAGTTGCGTTGTTAGTTGTGAAAGTAATCGTTTGAACTTCACCAGCAGCTGTTATTGCATCTGCAAAGATCAAGTCATTGCCTCCACCACCGTTGATCACGTCAGCAGCAGCACCACCATAGATGGTATCGGCGCCTGTTCCACCGGTAACGGTATTCGCCACTGTGGCTGAGCCAACCACTATATTGGTTCCGGCAGTCTCTGTTGCATTAACCTTAGCAGTTACAGCAGCAAAGTTCAGGTAGTCGCCACCTGTTGCGGAACCCTTGACTACAGTATCTGTAGTCAAAACGGCTGCAGTGAAATTCACGGCGCCTTTTGTCAGGCCGCTCGCATCGAAGTTGTACAAAGCAGTACCAGTGTGGATCAATTGCAAACCATTGTTACCAGAAACTACGATTGAAGTAGCGTTTGCATCTGTCAAAGTCGCCAAGGCTACTGTGCCTGCAAATGTCGTATTCGTGTCAGCCGTCACGATATTGACAGTCTCGACGCCCGGAAGAGAGAATGCACCAAATGAACGGCCAACAGCTGACAAATCACCGCCCAGCTTTACAGTCAGAGTATCGGCACCGCCAGTCAATGTATTCGTGGTGACACTTGTACCAGCTGCACCAAAAACCATTTCTACTGTTTGACCGGAGCTAACATTAGATAAAACTTGAGCTGCAGCAGCAGAAGTCATTTTCACCGTAGTGAATGTACTACCAGCACCAGTTGCGCTAACAGTTGAGCCAGTTTGAGTACCGATGTTCAAGACTTCAAAACCTGTAACGGCAGCTTTCCATGCTGTTTGATTGGTATTGACCGTCGACAGAGTAACTGCATCTGCATTAGTCAGAACCAACTCGTCTATACCGCCGCCACCATCGATCGAACCGCCTGCAGCCAAAGCTGTTACAGAAACTGTAGCTTGGTCATTACCCAAACCCAAGCTGATAGCCCTTTGTGTGTTGGCTACAGTGATGAAGTCGGCACCAGCACCACCGTTGACGGCAGTGCTTGTGTTCAATGTCACTACCGATTTACCAGTTGTGCCAGTTGTATCCAACAAGCTCACAACAGTTGCACCAGCGGTGAAGTCTGTTGTCAAACCGGCAGAGCCAGTCACGTTCACGGTTGCCAAGACTGTATTGCCTGCCATGGTCATGGTGGCAACTTTGGTACCGCTCACATTCAAGGTTGTTGCGGCAGCAGCAGTCAAAGTCAACGATGTGTTGGCAATGGCAGAAGATGCGTAATTCACGGTCGTTGCTTTAGCGGCAGTGAATGTACCCAAGGCCATTGCAGCGGTGCCGTTGGAGTTGATATTCAATGTGGTTGCTTGAGCATCAGTGAAGCCACCGATTGCGGCAGTACCTGTTGTGTTGACGGTCACAGCGCGTGTACCAGCTGCAGCGTTAACCACAGTTGCAACAGCGCCAGTGTCATTCAAGTTGACGGTCGTAACCGCGTTGCCCCAAATGGCGTTTGCTGTTGTAGAACCGCCTTGGATGGTCACTGTTTTCAGTGTGCTGCCTGTTGTAGCAGCTACCGCGGTCGTATCCGCCACGGTAACGCCGTTGAACTTGGTAGCACCAGTACTGACAACGCTGACTGTTTCAGCAGAAGCCAATGTCACGCTAGCAGCAGCGGCGGTTTGTGCAAGACCAGTCTCAGAAACGTTAAGTGTTTTAACGCCTGTACCGAATGTTGTGTCAATAACTGTCACACCAATGCTGGTTGCGGCGGCAGCAGCAGAGCGGTTCAGGTTCACAGTTTCGAAACCGGCAAGTATGGCACCAGATGGTACGGCAAATGCAGCTGCAGTGGAATCAATGAGATTCAACGTATCGGTAAGTGCACCACCATTAATGTTGTCAAAAGTGTTGAGCGTAGCGCCCGTGCCCAGAATGGCATTGAATGTGTCACCACCAGCTGTACTGGTTGAGCCTGAGGCGCTGGCCAATACGCCAGAGATGTCCACACCAGTAGTGAGCGTGAAGGTCTGGCCGGCAGGAGCCGCTGCCGGATCCAAAGCCCTGGACGAGGTATTGGACGTGCTGGCCGAATACGACACGTTGCTGACGATGGCGGTATTGAAAGCCGTGGCTGCTGTACCGTAGGTGGCGTCACTTTCCAGGCCGGACAGGATTTTGCACAGGTTCAACACCACTTGACCGCGGGCCGTGGGGAAGGCGGCAAAGGCTTGCGTCAACGCGGTTTGAAGGAGCGTGTAAGACGCAGAAGCAATACTGGTTGAGGTGATGCCCAGGTTGGTCAGCACTGTGGTGGCCAGGGGAGAGTCCAGCGCGGAAAAGTTGTTGCCTAACGATATGGCGTAGGCCGAGGCACCGCCGGAGGCAACTTCAGAAATGCCGGTGCTGTACACGGCGTTGCCTGCTGCGCCGCCAAACAAGGCTTGCTGCATGAATGAGACTGTTGCCGCAGAAGAGGTCGATGAAATGGGCAATGGCATGGTAATCCTTAAGTAAATGGATAAAAAAACCGAACAAAAGTTAGCCGGATTCAATGCTTGAGGTCTTTACGAACTCTGCAACACTGGCCTTGGCAGCCAACTTGGGGGCGAGTATAGGGTGTGAGGACAAACTGGAACAAGTGACGGCCATCACAGTTTGTGTGTTTATTGACAGCGTTTTGCTTTTGGTTGCGTTTTTGCAACAAACCTGCGTCACAAATTACCAGCGGCGGCTGACGCTGGTGTACGGCCCCCAGCTTTTCAGGCCAAAAAGGGCCAGGTTGGATTGTTGTTGTACCCATTCAGCACCTGCCAGCCATTGCCAGCCCGGGGCAAGTGGGCGCTGCAGCTCCAGCCGGGCAGAGGTGCGCTGCAGGGTGCGCACGGCAGCATTGTCCAACAGGGTGCTGTAGCCCCGGGCGTCTTGGGTGGTGGCCAGGTCCAGGTCTGCCAGCAAGGCACCGGGCTGGCCCCACAGGGCCAGCGGGCGGTAATGGGCCAGGCGCAGGCTGGCCTGGGCCTGGTTACCGCCCGCGCGAAGGGGGTCTTGCGCGCTGTCTTGGCCGGCCTTGGCCGACAGCAGCCACTGGCTGGCGTCTGGCAGGTGGCAGGCCCAGGCGGCGGCGGCGCCACGGTACAGGCCAGACAGCAGGGTGTCGGCGGGCTGGCTGCGCCAGCTTTGCTCCAGGCCCAGGCGCAGCTGGCAGGCGCCGCTGCGGTACCAGTCCAGCCCGGCGGCCAGGCCCTGGGTGCTGTAGCGGCTGCCGGTGTTGGCGTCCAACCCGCTGGCGGCAGCCCCTACATATAAGTAGGGGCCTTGCCCCGCGCCGGGGGCCTGGCTGCGCTCGGCGCTGATGTCGTATTGGGTGGTGGTGGCTTGCGGCAAGCCCGGGCTGTGGCGGGCGCGCAGGGTGGCGGCCAGGTCCCAGCGGGCGCCGTGGGCGCTTTGCTGGCGCAGCTGCAGCTGGGCGTCGGTGCGCAGGTAGCCGCCCTCGCGGGCGCGGTAGCTGTCGTCCAGCGGCAGCACCTGGGTTTGGCCGCCCAGCGTGAGGGCCAGGCTACCCAGGTTGGGCGAGCCCAGCAGGTTGCTGTCAAAACCCACCCGCGCGGCTAGGCTGCCGCCGGCCTGCCAATCTGCTGGGCTGGCAGGTGGCGCGCCCGCGGTGGCGCCCTGCCCTGGCCTGCCCTCCCACAGTGCCAGCTGGCGCTGCAGCGGCTCAAGCTGGGCGGGGGGCAGCTCGGCTTCGGCCAGCAGGTCGTGGGCCAGGGCGGCGGCAGAGGCAAAGTCTCCCAGGCCGGCCAGGGCAATGGTGTAGTCCAGCCGAGCCTGGGGCTGGTCGGGGGCCAGCAGCAGGGCGCGCTCCAGGTAGTCGGCGGCGTCGGGGTAACGGCCCATCTGGTTGAACAGCTTGCCGACAGCGCCCAGCCAGGCGCTGCTTTTTTGGCATGCCGGCAGTTGAAGTTGTAGGGCCTGCGGCGTGGTGCCTGGGCCTGGTGGCTCGCAGCCCTGTGGCGCTGCGGGCTGCGCCAGCGCAAGGCTGTAACCAAACACATAACCCAAGCCCAATACCAATACCGAGGCCCAGGGCAGGGGCAGGGCCCGGCCCATACCCAAACCACTCCAAACCAGCCCGGGGTGGCGGCGCAGGGCGGGTAGGGGCTGGTTCGCCTTAATTGAGCTGGCGCGGCACATCAAGCAGCGGGCAGGCATAGATGTGGTGGGGTACACGCAGACCCTCTAGCATGAAGGTGCCCATGGACTGCAGGCCCTTGCCATCCACCTGGGCGGCAAGGCCTTCGCCTACCAGCACGGGGTGGGCCAGCTCGGCGGTCATGTCGACCAGGCGGCTGGCAATGGTGACGGTGCGGCCCATCACCATGTGGGTTCGGCGGCTGGCCTGGCCAAAAGAGCCTGCCATGGCGGCGCCGGTTTCCACGCCAATGCCCAGCGCCAGCGGCTCCAGGCCGGCAGGGGCGGGGTCGGGCAGAACGCCCTGCATGGCGGCCTGCAGCGCCAAGGCTGCGCGCAGCGCCTGTTGGGGGTGATTGGGCAGGCCCTGGGGGTATCGGGGGTCGCCGTTCCAGACTGCAATAACGGCGTCGCCCTGAAAGGCCTCGATCACGCCTTCATGCTGCTGCACGATGCGGGCGGCCACCGAGAAAAAGGCGTGCAGCACGGCAGCGGCTTCTTCAGCGGGGCGGGCCTCGACATAGGCCGAAAAGTTGCGGATGTCGGCAAACAGCACCGACACCTGCTGGGTGCTGGCGGTGATGGCGTCAGAGGGTCGTTGCTCGGCCAGGGCGGCGGCCACGGGCGCGGGCAGGTAGCTGGCCAGATGGCTGTAGAGGCGGTCGCGATCAAGCCGGCTGCGGGCGTGGGCAAGCGTGCCCAGCAGCAGCCCTGCCGCCACACCAAAAAAAGCCGGGTTGGCCCAGCCCACCCACACCGCAGCCTGGGTGAGGGCCAGGGCATGGGCCAGCCACAGCAGGCCGGCCCAGGCCAGGCCGTACAGGGGCAGCAGGTAGGCCGGGGCGCGCAGCCGGCGCAGCGCCAGCAGCAGCAGCAGGCCCAGCGCGGCGGCGGCCAGTTGCAGCAGCGGCGCGGCGCGGGGGGTGTAGGGGGTGCGGCCGTCCAGCAGGGCGGTGATGACCTGGGCGTGCACCTGCAGGCCCGAGGCGGTGCCGCCGTAGGGGGTGGCGATGGCGTCGTTCAGGCCAAAGGCGGTACTGCCCACCAGTACCCAGGCTTTGTCCAGCAGGCCGGCGGGCACGCGCCCGGCCAGCACGTCGGCCGCTGACAGGCTGATAAAGCTGTCGGGGTGGCGCAGCCAGGACACGCGCAGGTCACCGCGGCTGTCCAGCGGCACGCCGCCGGGGGCGAGCATGGTGGCGCCGAGCTTCCAGTCGGGGTCTAGCCAGTGGCTGCCGCGTTGCAGGGGCAGATGGGTGTCGCCCAAGCCGGCCATGAGGGCGGCCAGGGCCAGCGCAGGGTAGGCCCTGCCCTGGTGGCAGATGACGGCGGGCAGGTGGCGTACCAGGCCGTCGCGGGACACGCGGGGGGTGATGTGGCCGGCGGCAACGCCGGGCAGGCCGGCAAGCTCGGGCAGGTTGGCCAGGTAGCCATGCGCTACAGAAAAAGGAGCGCCACAGCTAGGCCAGTCAAGGGCTCCGGCCAGTTTTCCTGCTGTAACGGGGCTGCCTTGCTCCAACGCAAAGACCTGTGCCAGCACCGGGTGGTGGTCCTGCACGGCCAGGCGCATGGTGTCGTCGTCTGGCCGGGGGTCGGTGAAGACCACGTCCAGGATTTGCAGACTGGCGCCAGCGCCGGCCAGTTGCGCGACCAAGCGGGCCTGGGTGGCGCGCGGCCAGGGCCAGGGGCCGACGTCGCGCAGGCTGGGTTCGTCGATGTCAACAACAATCAGGCGGCGTTCGTCGCGGCGGTCGGCCCCCAGGCGCCAGGCCAGGTCGGCCGAGCGTTCCTCAAGTGCAGTTAGCCAGCCAGGCGCCAGCACCCGCTGGCCGCCCCAGGCCAGCAGGGCCAGCAGCAGCGCCAGGGCCAGCACGCCATGCCGGCCGGCCATGCGGCGCCACCACGCCAATCAACGGCCCCAGACCGTGATGCCGCTGACGTTGCCAGCGGGCAGGGCTTTGTCAAAGAAGTAACCGGCCTCTTTGCCGTCTAGGCTCAGAGCGCCAGCCACATAGGCGTTGCCGCCCTGCCCCAGCATGAAGCCGTTGGGGCGCACCAGGCCGTTGGCGGTGACGGTGTCGGTGCCCAGGCGTGGGCTGCTGACGGTGACACGCGTATCAAAGGTGGCCCGGGCAAAGTCTACGCTGAGTGCGCCGCCAGACACGGTGACGGCCTCGACCTTGCGGCCTTGCTCGGCCACCAGCACGCCGGTGCCGCCGGCCAGCCGGAACTGGGCCGAGGCCTCGGTGGCGGCAAACTGGGCGCCGATGGGGTTATCCCGGAACAGGCCGAAGGCGCCGTTGCCCAGCGTGCTGGCACGGCCGCTGGCGGTGGCCTGCTCCAGCGCCACCGACAGGGTGTCCGCCGACAGCACGGCGGCCCAGGGCATACGGCCCCACTGCAACTGCCTGACGGTGGGCGGCGGAAAGGGCGCGGGCGGCACCACAACCACGGGGGCCGCGGGCTCAGGCGCGGGCGCCGGCGGTGTGAAGGTGATTTTGGCCTGGTTGCTGGTGACGATCGCCACCAGGGTCTGGTTATTGACGGTTTTGTCGTTGACGTTATCGGTAGCGCTGCTGGCGGGCACGCTTTCAGTGGCCATGGGCTTGACCAGCTGGACTGCCGCCTGAGCTGTGGGGCGGCCCTCGCCAGGGGCCGGGGCGCGGCCGGCGCTCATGGATTCGGCCAGTGCCACGATTTGGGGGGTGGTGTCAAGGTTGTACAGGGCGATCATCTGGCCCTTCATGGTCTCGGAGAGCAGTTTTTCAAGGCCGCTTTGGCAGGGGCCCAGGCTGGCGGCGCAGCCCTTGCTGCTGAGCGGGGCGACGACGATGGCGCCGGCGAATACAGAAGCCAGTGTTTTGTCTGCATCCGAGGAGGCAATGAAGTCGGTGCCCTTGACGCCGATGGCGGCCACCGGGGTGTTGAGCCGGAAGCGCTCACGCGAGGCCTCACCCCAGGCACCGGTGATGGAGCGCACGACGCCGACATCGAGCCGGAACTTGATGGCGTTGAGCTCGGGCTGCTGATCGGAGTGGGCGTAGTTTTCTATGTGCAGGCGGCTGGAGGGACGCACGCTAAGGCGCGCGCCATCAACAAAGCGCAGGTGCACGTGGCCGCCGGCGTCGGTTTCAATGCGGTCGCCTTCGCGCACAAGGGTGCCACGGGCCACAGGGCGCACCACACCATCGGCAGAGGCCACATGGGCCACGCCGATGACGAGCGAGGCCTCGCCCACCACAGCGGGCACAGCCACGGCGGCCGCGCCACGGGCCAATGCGCAGAAGGCAAAAGCCGCCAGCAGCAGCCGGGCAGGGTTGAGCTTGTTCATGGTGAGTTTCTCTGGCAGGGTGGACAACTATAAATGGCCATTTTGTCACGATAGCGCGGCGGGCGCTGTGTCCGTAATCACAAGTTTTGACAGGGAGCTACCCTGTAAACTTTGACGCATGCCCGTCTCGCTCGTGTTACTGCGCCAATTCCCCCTGTTGCAACCGCTGCCCAAGGCGACGCTGGAGGCGCTGTCAGAGGCGATGACGCTGCGGTCGTTTGCCCGGCGCAGCAATGTAATGACCAAAGACAGCGTGGCATCAGAACTGGGGTTTTTGGTGGAGGGGCGGCTACAGGGCGTTGACTTTACCGTGGACGGCCGCAGCGTTGGCCTGTACTTTGTAGACGCCGGCGACTACTTTGGTGAACTCTCGGTGGTGGATGGCTTGCCGGCCTCAGAGTTTGTGGTGGCGGCGACCAAGTCCACCGTGGCTTTTTTGAGCGCCCAGGCGGCGCGGGAGCTGATTTTTGCGCACCCCGATCTGGCACGCGGGGTGATAACGCGGATGGCTGGGCGGGTGCGGGCCGTAACCGCACAACGCACGCTGCTGGGCTTGAGCAACCCGATGCAGCGGCTGTGCGTGCTGATTTTGCAGCTGCCTCAGCGCACGGTGGGGACCGAGGTGCAAATTGATAACGCGCCAACGCACCAGGAGCTCGCCATTATGATCAACGCCAGCCGCGAAACGGTGACGCGGGCGTTTCACCTGTTATTTTTCAACACCTTGCTGGAGCGAGAGGGCAACACGCTCAAGCTGACACGGCTGGGCACCATCAAGGACATTGCCGAGGGCAGGGTTGACCCGCCCAAGGCCTGAACCACCGTGAATTTTTTTCGCACTTATTTTTTCCCGCTGGAGAAAGCGGCACTGATCGGGCAGTTCGCGCGGCGTGCTGTGCATGCGCGCTACCGGCAGTCGTGGCTGGGCACGGCCTGGCTGGTGTTGACGCCGCTGCTCATGCTGGGTGTGTACACGCTGGTGTTTCGCCATGTGTTCAAGGTGCGCTGGGGGGCGGTGGATGAGGGCAACCTGACGTTTGCGCTGCGCTTGTATGCTGGGCTGGCGGTGTTCAGCTTTTTTTCCGAGTGCATCAGTCGGGCGCCGGGGCTGGTGCTGGCGGACCCGCATTTGGTGAAGAAGGTGGTTTTTCCACTGGAGATTTTGCCCTGGGTAAATATGCTGGCGGCGAGCGTGCACCTGGTGATGGCGCTGCTGATTTTGCTGGTGCTGGGCGGCTGGGACCAGGGCCGCTGGCACCCGAGTGCGCTGGCGCTTCCGCTGGTGTGGCTGCCGCTGGTGCCACTGGTGCTGGGCCTGAGCTGGTTGTTGACGGGCATTGGCACGTTTGTACGAGACACGGATCAGGTAGTGGCGATGCTGCTCAGCCTGCTGATGTTTCTGAGCCCGATTTTTTTCCCGGTCGAGGCGCTGCCAGCGGACTGGCAGGGCTGGATGAGCCTGAACCCGCTGGCGCCGGTGATGACGGGCACGCGCAGTGTGTTGCTGCTGGGGCAGTGGCCCGATTGGGGGCAACTGGCCCGGGTGTTTGTAGCCTGTAGCCTGCTGGCGGTGGCAGGAGCGGCCTTTTTCCGGCGGGTG
>Ga0214919_10010113_pt1 | contig 12023 bp, 11 predicted proteins | sample LL1503_MetaG_FD_177994 | JGI IMG/M metagenome (GOLD analysis project Ga0214919, IMG submission 177994) | Freshwater microbial communities from Lake Lanier, Atlanta, Georgia, United States - LL-1503 | ecosystem: Environmental > Aquatic > Freshwater > Lake | place: USA: Georgia | collected...
GGAACTGAAGTTTGGACGCACTGCAACTCTTGCTGAACTAGCAAAAGAAGTTGAGATGCCAGAAGACAAAGTCACCGAAGCATTGCGCTTTGCTGCCGAGCCACTGTCATTGTCAGAACCATTGCGTGAAGACGGCGATGCCGAACTTGGCGACGTCGTTGAAGACCGTTCAGCTGAATCACCTTTCGAAACTGCTGCAACTGCATTGTTGCCAGAAGAAATTCAGCGTCTGCTTGCACCACTCGATGAACGTGAGCGTGAAATCTTGCGTTTGCGCTTCGGTCTCGGTGGCAGCGGCGAAGGCCGCACTCTTGAAGAAGTTGGTGAACACTTCAACCTCACTCGTGAACGTATTCGTCAAATCGAAGCACGTGCAATGAGCAAGTTGCGTCACCCGTCTTCAGACACCGGTGCTCGCGATCTTCTCTCCGTGTAATTAGTCGGTCGTATTGCGCACAATGCGCATCACGCCGTCAATCATTGATACGAGTCCAATGCCAAACAGCGCTGGTATCAACATGCGCACAATCCACTCTTGGTCAATGCCAGGCACATACGCCGCACGCACGTGATCTGCACTTAACCACGCGCACACAATCAAAGTTGCACCGGCACCTGCGTTCAAAGAAACAGCAATGTACTGCGAGGCAGTTTTTTTCCGCTGTGCAATGAGTGAAGCACCCGCAGCTACAGCAGCACCAGCGGAAAACATCAATACCAATGGCGTCACTTGTGCACCGTTTGGTAAACCTAAATATTCCATCGCACCGACAACGATTCCTGCCAGTGACACAAAAAACGTCATGGCGAAAAACTCTCTCCGACGCCGAACAGACAAAATGACGCCGGCCAACAATGCAATCAGGCCAGCTAGCCACCACATCACACTCGCGTTGTTACGCAAGAACAAGGTTCCAGAAACCGTTGTGGCTACTCCGTCCACAGACACCGGGACTTTCCATGTCAAAACAGTTCCGATTGAATCAATAGGTGCGGGAGGTTTCGGACTCATCCAATGCACTCGATGGTCGTGCCACATGGCAACACCATCTGACCCAGTTTTACGCCACACAGGGTTCGGAGTTTCCACAAATGAACTGGTATCAACATTTCCGTACCGATTGCCATTAATAAGGGTGGTTAATGATCCATCATTGACAAACACATCACCTGATGCAGTGATGCGCATGTATGGCTCATTTTGGTAGCCGGTAATCATCACGTCATGGCCAACAGAACGCACACGAACAAACGTGTCAGAGCCCACGATGTCGACAACAACTCCGCTTGGCAATGCAGGCACAACTGATTCAATCACCGACACGGTGTCACGCGGTTGCACGCTGTCGCCAGAACCCATATGTTGAACGGGGAAAGACAGGACGGAGAGAAATCCGAGAATCAGACGCATGCTCTAACGGTAATGCCCTCGGCGCTCGTATTCCCTAACCTGTGACCATGGGACAAGCAGTAAAGCCAATCACACTGCTGATTAGTGACAATGTCTGGGCAAGACACGGCGAAGTTATTCGCTCGATGGTCCCCAACATTTCCCCCATCATCTATGAGGGTGACGAAGTTCTCCCTGACGAAGTGATCTCTTCCATCGACACAGTGTTTTTCTCTAGTGATTTGTGGCCAGAGCGGTCCCGCGGTTTTGTGCTGTCAATTCTTAAGGCCACGAACCTTAAATGGATGCACACATTTTCAGCAGGTGTTGATAGTCCTTTCTTCGTTCAATTGTTGGAACGAGGGGTTCGGCTTTCAAATTCCTCAGGAGCAACCGCTTCTCCTATTGCGCAAACAACTGTTCTATACATGTTGGCGCTTAGTCGCAATGTGCGTGCCTGGTTTCAACATCAGGAAAAGCGTGAATGGCAGCACCACAATTTTTATGAACTAGATGGTGCACGCCTTGCCGTGATTGGCATGGGGCCAATTGGTACAGAAATTGCCCGCCTCGGAGTGGCACTAAACATGCACGTGGAGGCAATCCGTCGCACACCGACCGGGTCAGAGCCCTGCCCGACGTTTAGCTTCGACCAACTACAAGAGGTACTTGGTCGTGCCGATTGGGTGGCTGTTGCTTTGCCCTTGACCCCCGATACTCGTGAGCTATTTGGTGACCGCACTTTTGCCAGCATGAAATCTGGAGCTCACTTCATCAACGTCGGACGTGGTGAATTAGTGGACGAGGAGTCGCTGATCCGGGCTCTGCAATCAGGGCATATTGCCGGTGCAGCGCTTGATGTCTTTTCCACAGAGCCATTGCCAGCAGATTCACCCCTATGGGATATGCCCAATGTGATTATTACCCCACATAGCTCTGCATCATCACATGAATCCCGTCTCCGCAGTGAAGACATCTTCCTTGAGCATCTACAGAATTACGTTGCCGGAACTCCGCTTCGTAATGAGGTGCATTTGTAATTCCAATTTTTGAAGTTGTTGCACACATTGCTAGTGACGAACAGGAGTCACAAATGTCCATCATCTTCATGTCACCAAAAGGTGGCAATTGCACCACAGTCACTGCAACGGCCTATGCACTGCTTCAAGCTGCTCGCGGCACACAAACAGTGCTCATCGACTTATGTGGTGATATTCCTGCAGCAGCCGGAATGTCAGAGCCTTCAACTCCAGGTATCAACGATTGGCTCGGCGAAAACAACACAGCTGATGCTCAAGCATTGGTGATGTTGGGAACCCCCATTGAATCTGGACTCGTTGTAGTTCATCGTGGTTCACTTTTTGTCGAAGGCCAGCCCAGGTGGAATGACCTTGCACATGCCATCTCGCACCTTCCCATGAACATCGTCATTGACGCAGGAACAACTTTCGTGCCAGACGAACTGCGCCATGTTGTTGATGATGTAGCCATGGTGGTGAAACCGTGTTACCTCTCATTACGTCGTGCATCTCGATTACAACGCCCAACAAAACTTTTTGTCGTTGCCGAAGAAGGCCGTGCGTTAACAATCAAAGACGTTGGGCATGTTCTTGGTATGCCAATCACCGCTGAAATTCCATATCTGCCCGCAATTAGTCGTGCAGTTGATGCGGGCTTGTTGCCATCGCGGGCTGAGCAACTATTTGGCACACACCTCACACTGTCGTAATCGTGCAACACGGACTTGGTCCCCTGCAGACCTATATCGATGATCCAGATGTCAGTGAAGTGATGGTTGTTGGTGGGAAACACATCTGGGTGGAAGACGCTGATGGCATGCGTCACGTTGGCGCATTAACCGACAATGAACTTGCAATCAGTGTGGAAAGAATCGCACGTGCGTGTGGCCGCCGACTTGACCTATTATCTCCCATCCTTGATGCACGGTTGTCCGATGGTTCGCGCGCTTGTGTCATTATTTCGCCGGTTGCTATCGGCGGTGCCGCCATAACTATCAGAAAATTCACTCGTCGTATATTGCCGCTTGCGTCATTTGGTCCCGCCACATGCACTGACATCGTGCGTGACTTGGTGCAACAAAAAGTCAATGTGGTGGTGGCAGGCGCAACTTCTTCTGGGAAAACATCTTTGATCTCGTCAGCCAGCCAATCTTTTGCACCTACTGAACGCATTGTCTGTGTGGAAGACACTGCAGAGCTTCGAGTCGCGCACCCTCACTTCGTGCAATTACAAACACGGCCAGCCAATTCCGAAGGCGTCGGTGAGATATCTCTTCAGTCTCTCGTACGAGCATCGCTTCGCCTTCGACCAGACCGTCTCATCGTTGGTGAAGTTCGTGGCTCAGAAGTAGTCGACATGTTGTTGGCGCTTTCGTCAGGCCACCGCGGGTGTTGGTCAACAGTGCATGCCACATCTGCAACAGAGACCATTGATCGTCTCGCCTCCATGGTGTTACGCGATTCTCCCCAATGGTCACACAGCCAAGCTGTAGCAACTATTCGCAGTGCGGTTGGAGCAATTATTTTTGTGCAGCGCACGTCAGCCAGGCGACGTTCAATTACAGAAATAGTCCGCTGTAGTGATTCAGAACTTCACACTGTGTATCGGTCTCACGATAATGATTGACCTTGTTTCTGGCTTTTCAGTTGCTTCAGTATTTATCTGGTTCGCAGTGCCTCGACTTTTTGCCATCACGGATTCTATTGAGGCGAGACATCGGCTGAGAAACTCACATCTTGTTGCACCTTCACAAACTTCTCTGGCTCGTATCTCATCGAAATCAAGAGGCAACCCCGCTCCCATTCTTGAATTCGCTGCCTTGTGTGACTCACTTGCACGAGCAACACGCAGTGGAGCATCGGCACATAATGCAATTCTCGCCACCATCCAACGACACCAGTTTCAAGATCCGTGTTGGGTGCAACTATGTAACGACATCATGTCCTTACAACCCTGTGATACCGCCCTCCTCATCGCTCGTCAATCCGCAATGCCGAACAGTCGCGATGCGCAATGTCTCTTACTTCTTGAATCAGCCATGGTGCACGGAAATTTCCTACCGAATGCACTTGACCACGCATCGTCAGTATTGCGAGACCGTGCTGCGTGTACTGCTGAGTTAGCAGTTGCAGCATCACAAGCGCAGCTGTCGGCGCGCCTGCTTTCAGCATTGCCGTTTCTCTTGCTTGCAGGTGCCCTAGTCATTAGCCCACAATTTCGGACCTCAATTGGGAAACCTCTTGTTGTTTTCCTATTGATATGTGGAATTATTCTTAACCGGCTCGGATGGCGGTGGATCTCCTCGCTCATTACCAGAGCTGTCCGTACTGAACCTGATGGCATCGGGGAACTCACTGAACATTTGTGTGTGTCTTTACGCGCGGGTCTCTCCATGATTCACGCATGTGAAAGGTGGCGCTCAGTCTCGGTTACGGGAAATGTGATAGCTGATCTCATCAGCACTGGCGCGCCACTTGAAGAGGCTCTAATTCCGCTAACGACTGCACACCAGATCTCTGGCAAGAACCTTGGTCACACAATCGTGGAGGCTGAGCGTGATGGTTTGCCCATTGTCGACACGGTGACACGCCTTGCCACTGATCACCGTATTGAGCAACGCAGACAAATAGACAAGAAAATTCGCCAACTTCCCACTCGTCTCTCTATCCCTTTGGTGATGTGTGTATTGCCATCTTTTCTTTTGTTGTCCGTGGCTCCACTAATTATTGCAAGCCTCGGTCAACTCTCTGTTTCGCTTCCCTCCATCACCCAATAATGAAAGAAGAATCATGTTTCGCCATTCAATTGAACGTTCACGCGGCCAAGCCACTACCGAATACGCACTGATCTTGCTGGTTGCAGCAATTATTGCCTTACTCGTAATTGCATGGGCCACGGCTGGTGGAGGCGCGGGAAAAATTGGGGCTCTTTTCGACACTGTGTTTAGCGACATCTTTGATCGTGCATCAAACACCACGCCTTAAGAATCGCGGACAGGCAACAGTTGAATTTGCATTGATGGCGCCACTGGTGGTGATGTGTGCCTTATTGCTACTAGCAACGCTGTCAGTATGTCTCGACTCGTTGCGGATACAAGAGATAGCCCGCAACGCTGTGCGATCAGCCATTACTGCAGATAATCCATCGGAAGCGGCTACGGCAATTGCTCAACTTTCACAGGTTGCTGCAATGACAACCATTGAAGAATCGAAAGGTTTCGTCACGGTTGATATCACTATGAAGAAGCGATTTCCTCTTCTTGGACGATGGTTGCCATCGCTTTCATTACACGCAACTGCAACCATGCTGCGTGAACCACCACTTGTTCTCGGATAAAAGAAAACCGGGACTCACAATAAAGTGAGTCCCGGCAGTTCTTCTTGGGGAGAATTGTGCACCGAATTTCGGTGCGATGTCGTTATGCCGAAGCTGAAGTGTTCTGTGCAGCTGGTGCATCGTGTCCCATTGGGCCATGTCCACCAGGTCCGCGACCTTCACCGCGCATACCGCCTGCAGGACCAACACGATTCACCATGGTGTCAAGGTTGGTCTTGAATTCAGCAATTTTTGCATCTGCTTCAGCTTGAGTGTGCTCACCAGATGTCACTTCTTCTGCAAGGTGCGCCGAAAAATCTGATGTCAATGCGGTCTTCACATCTGCAATGTCAACATTTTGTGTTTTAGCCACATCAGCAAGTGATTTGCCGGAATGAAGTTGAGTCTTCAGTTCTTCCTGCGTCAATTTTAAAGTTGTTGCAAGTGTTGCAGTCATGAATCGTCCAGGGCCGCCCTTACCTTCAGGGCCACCGCGCATTTCGCCGGGTCCACCTTTGCCATGAGGACCGCGTGCTGGCAAACCAGCAGTTGTCAACATGGTGTCGATACGTGACGTCAATTCAGCAAGCTCTGCAGTTCCTTCAGTTGCTGTGTGCTTTCCGGCAGCAACTTCAGCATCAACATGTGCTTTTGCCTCAGCAAGAAGAGCTGCTTTCACTGTTGCAAGATCAATGTTCTTGGCCTTGGCAATATCTGCAACTGATTTTCCAGCTTTGAGTTCAGCTTTCAATTCGGCTTCGGTCATGCTTAAAACTTTTGCGACCGCGGCAAGTGGCGATGGTCGATCTGCTTTCACAGCTGATGGTGCCGCAGACGCATCAGTGATCGGGTCAACTGCAGTTTTGTTAACAGCTGCCTCTGTAGGTGGTGTGGTATCTGCTGCTTGAGTCGGTGTTGCATCTGCTGCTTGTGCAACTGCTACAACATTGCTGTGCTGTGCAACTTGCGCGCTAGCAAAACCGGTGATTCCGAGAACGGCTGCTCCGGATGCCACGATGAGCCCTGAGGCCACCGCAATTTTCGTAAAACGAGATTTGATCTTCATTGTTCTATGTTCCTTTTTGTGGGGTGTACGCCAGAGGGGTTCTGGTGTGACTCCACTGTCACGGGGCTATGTAAGAAGTAAACATGAAGAAGGTAAGAGCAAAGCAAGAATTGAGCCAAGGTACGGCAAACCGTTGCAAATCATGGGTACCGTGTCTTTATGGACAGCCGCAAAGTACTGATTGCTGAAGATGATTCCTCAGTTCGAAAGGCAGTCCAGCGCGTCCTCGAGCTTGAAAATTATGCGGTCACCGCAGTCAATGACGGCAAAGCAGCCCTCGAGACTTTGGCTACAACCCGTTTTGATCTTGCAGTTCTTGACGTGATGATGCCATTTGCCGATGGTCTCACTGTGTGCAAAGAAGCCCGACATCGAGGTATTGATATCCCTATCTTGTTGCTCACCGCTCGAGTGGAAGTTGGCGACCGTGTTGCGGGGCTTGATGCAGGTGCAGACGACTATCTGGTGAAGCCATTTGTTATTGATGAGTTACTTGCACGGTGTCGTGCATTGTTGCGTCGCTCACAACCGACCGGTGCCGGTTCACAGTTGCGAGTTGGTGATCTCACATTGAATTCACTCACGCGAGAAGTGCACCGTGGTGAACGTGAAATTGATTTAACGAAGACAGAATTTGATTTGCTTGAATTACTCATGCAGCAACCAGGAATTGTCGTATCTAGAGAAACCATCTATGAAGCCATCTGGGGATACAACTTTGAGACAAACTCGAAATCTCTTGATGTATACATCGGGTACCTTCGACGCAAGACAGAAGAAAAAGACGAGTCACGAGTCGTGTTTACAGTGCGTGGTGTCGGTTACACAGTGAAGCAATCATGAATCTGCGCACACGTTTTGTCCTAATCTCAGCCGGCCTCATGTTTGTTTTGGCTACATGCATGAGCATTGGTGCATACCGCATTGCATCTAGCCAGCTTGAAAACCAAGTCAATTCATCATTAGATCAGCGAGCCTCTCGAATTCTTGTCATCATGGATCGGCCAGACTTCAGCTGGAATGATTCGTTTGGTCCTGGGCCAGTCAACCAAGCCATTATGCAAACTGAAGTAGATGCGATTACACAAATTGTTTTGCCGAACGGACAAATTGTTGGCCGTCGCGAATATCCACGGTTGCCTATTACGAACAGAGACAGATCATTGTCTCTCGATGGAAAACGAATTCATCGTTCTAAAACAATCATCGATCGTCATTCTTTTCGTACGCTGACCGTTCTCGCAGACGATGGATCTCTCATTCAAGTAGCGAAAGATACTCAGATTCTCATTAATGCCCGCAACGGCATGCGTTTGTGGTTCCCTATCTTTGCTGCAATTGCTGTTGTGGTTTCTGCACTGTTTGGTTGGCTCTTCGCCCGTCGCATCAGCCGCCCAATCGAAGATCTAGCTCTAGTGGCTGAAACGATTGCAGAAACTCAAGATCTTGATAGCTCTATCGAAGTAACTGGTCGTGACGAAGTTGCTCAACTTGCCACCAGTTTCAACACCATGCTTGAAGCCCTACGCGGCAGTGTCGCACGGCAACGTCAACTAGTGCAAGATGCAAGCCACGAACTGCGCACGCCACTGACAAGCCTGCGCGCCAATACTGAACTTCTTGAACGAGGCACTTTGTCTGATGCAGACCGCACTTCTATTCTCGCGGACATGCGTGCAGAAGTTGATGAGTTAGCTGACCTCAGTGCAGAACTGAGCGCTTTAGCTATTGATCAAAAAGCTGCAGAATTAGCTACTTCCATTGATCTTTCAGAAATTGCTTCTGAGATTGCGCAGCGAGCTTCTCGACGTACTGGCGTCACAGTTAGCGTGCATTCAACTGCCAACACCACAGTGACGGCACGCCCCCACCAGTTAGAACGTGCTCTTAGTAATTTGATCGACAACGCCATCAAATTTACGAACGATGGTTCAGAAATTGAAGTTCATGTCGGTGCATACAGAGTAGAAGTACGTGACAAAGGCATCGGAATTTCAGATTCCGATAAGCCCCATGTCTTTGATCGCTTTTATCGGGCTGTAGCGACTCGCTCTATGCCGGGCTCGGGGTTGGGTTTAGCAATCGTGTCGCAATTCGCTACAGATCACAATGCCAATGCATACGTGCTTGACAATGCCGGTGGTGGAGCAATCGTCGGATTGCAATTTCCTATTCCTGTGGTTTAGGTATTTTCCTAAAACCGCGCCGATCTTCTTGACGTTCGCGTTCGGTTTGTTCTTCTTCAACGTTTAGTTCTTCAGCTACAAGTCGACGCATTGATTCAAGACGCACAGCCGGAAGCGTTCCGGCCGCTATTGCTGCAGTCACAGCACATCCTGGTTCATCAAGATGTTTACAGTCACGAAATTTACACGAACCCGCCAAACCGAATACATCAGGAAACGCTCGTTCAATTCCGTCACTACTGGTCCACAACGTCACCGCACGCAACCCAGGCGTATCTAGCAGCCAGGCATCGCCAGGTAACGCAATAAGTTCTGCGGCAACTGTGGTGTGACGACCACGTTGGTCATCTTCACGCACTTCAGCTGTGCGTTGTACTTCATGCCCCACCAACGCATTCACCAAAGTTGATTTACCAACTCCACTTGCACCTATAAAGGCAATGGTGGTGTGCGGCCGCGCATAGTTACGAATTTTCTCTAATCCGTCGCCGGTAACCGAGCTAACCAACGCAATATCAACATCAAAAGTAATTTCTGCAAATACTGCACGAGCAGCTTCAGCTGCTTCAGGGCTAATGGTGTCCGTCTTGGTTAATACAAGAACAGGCGTGGCTCCACTATCAAACGCCAGAACTAATTCACGTTCGAGCCTGCGTTGATTCGGTGGAGAGTTAACAGAATGAACCAAAAAGACTGTGTCGATATTTGAAGCCACGATTTGGCGCATGCCTCGTGCGCCTTCAAACGAGTTACGTCGTGTCAACGCACTACGGCGTGGGTGCACAATATCGATGCGTTCACGGTCTGCAGAGATTGACACCACATCGCCCACGGCAACTTCAACACCGATGTTGCGAACACGCACGCTCTCAGAAGTATCCAGCAACACAGTGCTCCACCCTCGATCCAATCGAGTGATGCGACCAGACAGCACGTGACCACCAGGCGTCTGTGGTGGTGTGACATGTGTTTCCATCTACTGAAACGGTACCGCCGTGACGCCATCAGGGTGCCAATCTTCATATCCTGTAGATACCCCCTTTTTGAATTGGACCCCCATGCTCTCTTCACTTGCCCGTTATTGCGTGCGCCATAAGCGTGTCGTTGTCTTTGCAATCTGGATTCCACTGGCCATCGCCATGGTTTTTGCAAGCTCATCGATGGGCCCAGATTTCCGCACCGAAATGGCGATGCCACAAAGCGAAGCGCGACAAGCCGAACACTTGCTCGCTGCAGCAAACCCCAATCAGGGCGGAGAATCCTCGCAGTTGGTTTTCCAAGTGACTTCCAACATTGACGACCCTCAAGTCAAAAAAGCAATTGCCGATGCAATTGCAGCAGTGGATGCAATTGACCTAGTGGATGTCAATTCCCCATATGCCACACAAAGTCAAGTCAACAAATCTCGCACCATTGCCTTTGCATTACTAAGCGTTCCGCGTTTGACGCAATCGCAATACAAAGTTTTGGGAACAAAGATTAAGGCCGCGACAGCACCGCTTCGTGCTTCCGGAATCAACGTCGGTTATGGCGGAATGATTTTCCAACAAATGCAGTTGCCAGAAACTGAAGCTCTTGGCATCTTGGCCGCCATTGTTATTTTGGTTCTCGCATTCGGTTCCATCATTGCAATGGGTCTTCCCATCGGAATTGCTCTGATTGGTCTCATCATCGCCTCTTCCATAGTTGGCATTGTCAGCAACTTCATGTCGATGCCTGATGCGGTGACATCCATGGTCGGAATGATTGGTCTTGGAGTTGGTATTGACTATGCATTGTTCATCGTCACTCGCTTCCGCGAGGCACTTCATGATGGTTTGACTGTTGAAGAGTCGATTGTGGAAGCAGTTGACACATCTGGTCGAGCAGTGATCTTTGCTGGTGTCACGGTCATCGTTGCATTGCTTGGACTTCTTGCTATTGGTCTGTCGTTTGTCAATGGGCTTGCAGTCGGAATGGCTATCGGTGTTGCAGTAATGATTGTTGCTTCCGTCACTTTGTTGCCAGCATTGCTCGCCATGGTGGGTAGTCGCATTGACACAACGTCACGCGCTGCTGTTATTTCTCTCACAGCCATTGTTGCCAGCGGTTTTGTTGCGGTTTTCGCTAAAAGCATTGCGATTTTCCTCATCGGCTTGTTACTCGGTGTTCTCGGTCAGTTAGCACGTTTTGCTGTGCCGGCGTTGCGAACAGCTATCCCGCACCGCGCACAAAATGATCACCAGAACACGGTGTGGTGGCGATGGAGCCGCGTCGTGCAACACAAACCATGGATCTCGTTTATCGCTGCCTCGATGTTCCTCATCACTCTCGCAATTCCAATGTTCTCTATTCGCCTTGGTTTCGGTGATGCAGGTAATGATCCAAAGTCATCGGATGTGCGTAAGGCGTACGACATGATGAGCGAAGGTTTTGGCCCCGGCTTCAACGGACCTCTGTACCTCGTGATCACTGGTGACGCAGTTAAAGATGAAAAGGCACTAGCGACATTTGCGGACACAATTAGTCACACGCCCGGAATGGCATTTGCTGGCGTTGCACCAATGAAGAGCGACACAGTTGCACTTGTGATGGCATACCCCGCTACTTCACCGCAGGATGAAGCAACATCAACATTGGTACACAATTTGCGCAAAACAGTTATTCCATCAACTGGTGTCACCGCGCGTGTTGGTGGCTTCACTGCAGCTTCGGTTGACTTCTCTGATTATCTAGCTAAGCGCCTGCCGTTGCTAATTGGCATTGTGCTCATCTTGTCGTTCCTCTTACTAATGGCAGTGTTCCGTAGTTTGCTTGTTCCATTGAAAGCAGTCCTCATGAACTTGCTGTCGGTCGGTGCTGCATACGGTGTGATCGTTGCCGTCTTCCAATGGGGATGGGGAGCAAATTTGATTGGCGTCGGCAAGGCCGGACCCATCGAGGCGTGGGCACCAATGTTCTTGTTTGCGATCGTGTTTGGTTTGTCAATGGACTACGAAGTGTTCTTGCTGTCACGCATGAAGGAAGAATTCAATCGCACTGGCGATAACACCACCGCTGTTGCCGA
>Ga0214919_10010114_pt1 | contig 12022 bp, 9 predicted proteins | sample LL1503_MetaG_FD_177994 | JGI IMG/M metagenome (GOLD analysis project Ga0214919, IMG submission 177994) | Freshwater microbial communities from Lake Lanier, Atlanta, Georgia, United States - LL-1503 | ecosystem: Environmental > Aquatic > Freshwater > Lake | place: USA: Georgia | collected 2015-03-15
AGAGTTCAAATAGGCTTCCGATAACTCAAAAGTAGCCAAATTGGTACTATGGAATCCTGCCAAAGTTACAAATAAAAACTTGTACCCTAATTTACCAAGCTCGACTTGAAATTGATCACACTCTTCCTTGGATAAATATTTACGCCAATTAAAGCTTGGACTGCAATTGTACATGAGAGGCATCTCTGGAAATTTTTCATGAATAGCGTGTGCAAAAATTTTGGCCGCTTCTAAATTCGGTTTCGAAGTCTCAAACCAAAGCATATCTACATAAGGTGCATAAGAAAGTCCACGGCTAATACTCGCTTCCAACCCGCATTTGTATTTGTAATATCCTTCTTGCGTGCGCTCGTTGATAATAAATGGTTTATCAACAAGGTCAATATCACTTGTAATTAGTGATCCAGATTCTGCATCCGTACGAGCAATTAATACAGTTGGGACATCTGCGACATCGGCAGCTAATCGAGCTGCACTCAACATGCGAATCATTTGAGATGTGGGAATCAAAACTTTTCCGCCCAAGTGTCCGCATTTTTTCTCCGATGATAATTGATCTTCAAAATGGACACCTGCAGCACCCGCTTCAATCATGGCAAGCATTAATTCATACGCGTTCAATACACCTCCAAAACCTGCCTCGGCATCAGCAACAATGGGTAAATAATAGTCAATTTTTGTGCGACAACCTTCCAAAGTTTGTATTTGATCGGCGCGACGCAATGCATTGTTAATACTTTTGACTACTTTGGGAACAGAATCAACCGAATATAAACTTTGATCGGGGTAAACTTGCCCATTGGTATTTGCCGCAGCGGCCACTTGCCATCCGCTTACATAAATAGCTTCGATTCCAGCTTTTGCTTGTTGAACCGCTTGTTGTCCATTGTATGCGCCCAATGCAGGTAAAAATGGTTTTGATTGCAATAGAACCCGCAGTTTTTCCGCACCCATTTTAGCAAGTGTGTATTCGATTGTAACTGATCCACGCAACTTTTCTACAATTTCCAAATTATAGACTCTTTTTGTTGTCATTTTTTGTATATTTGTATGTAATTTTTTAGATTAACAATAGGGGAAAAATTGTGATAACCAACACTTTTTTGGCTTTATTTCAATATTCATTTGTAATAAATTTAAAGAGTTATCAATCAACATTTCAAATGCTTCCTTTTCAACATCAGACAGCGTTATCCATTGTGATTCTAAAATTGTGTCTAGAGATATTTGCAAAAGCTGTATAATGAATTTTGTATCCTTGTATTTTGATTGAATAGCATGTTCGTGATAAAAATTGGCCAAAGTATGAATAATGATTGGAATATCATTTGCATGTATTTTGTCTTGTTTTACAATCTTGTTGAGTTCATCCGATAACACTCCAACTGGAATATTTTGAACAAAATCGGTAAGAACTTTCTCCTCTTCTTTTAATAATTCATAAGAGGGAAGTTTATTCAAAATTTGATGTTGTATATCCATTTTTTATTAAAAATAATAAAAAAATGTCTGTATTTGTTTTTGATTTTGATCAAACCCTTATAATGGGTCATAGTGGAGGACAGCCGACTATTGACGATGAATATGAAACAGATGATTCCCTAATCATTAAACTGTGCGAAACACTAAAATCATTACTAGCCAACAATATTTCAATATACATAAACACAAGAGGCGTTGTTGAAGAGGTAATAAATTATTTGCGACATCGTTTTCACAAAGTTGGAGAAAATTTTAACAACCTCATAAAGGGTGTTTTTGGAGCAGAATACGAAGAACAAATTAGTAATCCTTATTCTACCACGCTTGAATTTTGGTATGCAAATAATATCGTATCTTCAAAATTAGAAATTGCTCCCATGAAAGATGCTTCTACTCGGGTATGGGCCTATCAAAAAGCTGCCTATTTGAATATAATTGCCGAACAAGAGCACCTCGACAAAGAATCTTTATATTTTTTCGATGATACGGAAATTAATATTGAGTATGCAAAATTATGTGGATATAATCACAGTTTTCTAATCAATAATGAATATTCTGGAAAGACTTGTTTTTTAGAACATACGCTAGAACTAGTACCCAAATTATTAAGCGGATTGCTCGTCAATGTCGGGGATGCTTGATAAATCAATATTGGGACCCTTCATCTTTCTCTTTGGTTTATTCTTTTGAAATTCCGATTGCTGAGCATTCATTAAACCAAACAAACTGGTACCTGTCTTGGTCATGATCATCTTGGCAACAATGAAAATAACCGCATTGAGAATAATCATTCCCAACAAACGAACTTCGACAGGCCATTTCTTGCTATCAGGTACATAGGATTTCTCACCAAGCTCAATTAAAAGTCGTTCGTATTGATTCATATTTAAAATTTGTTGTTGGGTAAATCCAGCCATATCAAACTTGAGCCAATATCCTAAAATATACTCCATCAACATGAATCCTGCAATCAAATAGTTTCGATAAGTATCGACATTACTGTCCAGCGAGACTCGACGTAGAGTATTTTCATAAGTTCTATTCATATTTTTATAATCTGAATGCATGTTAAATTCTGGAATATCTACATTTTTGTAGGATCTTTTTACCAGCTCAAATTTATACAATAACTCTCTCTTCAACTCATCTTCTTCTTCGATACTCTTTCCCCCAACCATATTGGGAATAGTTCTTTTTGTTTTTACTTCTCCCCTTTGCTCCAATTCAGAAAGTTTAGGTGGGTCACGCAAGATTTCCTTGAGCTTTTCTCGTACTTGGTTTTTCTTTATTGATTCTTCACGAGTAAGTCGAATGCTTTTTCTTGATTGCCCGGAATGAACGGACTCATTTTCATCATTGTTATAATTTGGCATTTTCATATTTTCACGCAAGTTACGGTTTCCACCAAATGGAGGAAATACAGGTAGTCCATTTTTAGATCTTTCATCCTCTTGGTCGTTTTCATCGTTTTCGTCATCCTCCACTAAACTTTCATTGTCGTCCATAAAATTTCTATCACGACCACGAGGAGGTGGAACACGAAAATCTCCCGCTTCATTTGCATCTTCTTCGTCATCTTCGTCTTCTTCCTGATCTACTAAATCTTCCTCGTCTTTTGTATCTTCTGCGTCTTTTGCATCTTCTTCATCTTCTGCATCTTCTGCATCTTCTGCATCTTCTGCATCTTCTGCATCTTCTGCATCTTCTGCATCTTCAATATCCTTAATATCTGAATCTTCGAAATCTTCGTCTCCATCTTCTTGATTATCAAGCTCAATTTCAATATTATCATCATCTTCATAATCGTTATCGTCATCATCTTGTTGATTAAAATTCTTAGGTCTTCTTGATTCACTAGTAACTGTTGCTACTTCATCAGGATCATATTCTTTATTGACAAGTGTTGGCTTAATTTTTTCCTTATTTTCAATAAGTTCCAAATACATCCTAGGCATTCGGGGAAATTCCATTGCTTTGGGAGGTTGATTTACAGTCTCATTTGGAACCTTGATTACATTAATTTTGGACTTGCTCATGTTTACATATTTTTCTTTTACTTTTAAATCAAAAAATTATAGACAAATTAGTTTCCGCTTTGAAACAACAAATTCTTTTTAGCAGGTAATAGACTTTCAAAATCATAAACTAGACTTTGAAAATCCGATTGAAGTTTGGTAAATTTCGAAATCAATAACAAATATTTGAGTAAAATTTTCCATTGGGTACAATGTAAATATAAGACCTTTATCATGGTTTTATGTTTTAAATGTATCATTTTATCGAGCTTTTCAGCCAACACCTTTTTCTGGTGCCCTCGGCGAACCGTTTCTTGAAAAGTTAAATCATCCGAATCATTAATTTTATCATTAAATTCAATATCATGAATGGTTTGATTTTCACCATTGACAATATTTATATATAATGAGTTGGCTTTATGTAACTGTTGTAAAATTTCCTGATAATATTCCCAAATACTACTCATTTTAGTTATTTCACCAGCTTGGCAGAAACCCTGATAATTTGGAATAAAACCAAAATACATTTTTTCTATTTTTGATTGTACATCCAGCATTAATTTTTCAATTTCATGACTCACAATATATATATTTTCATATAACCAATCAATATCAATAAACAAGTAAAATCCAAAATGATCCAAATTGGACATATTTTTAATCTGGAAACATATATCCCTTTCCTGCATCAGATAGTAACCATTGCATATAATATAGCGATACTTGTATTCTGGAAATCCACATAAAAATACATCATACAGTGTTTCCAAATTTTCATTGCAGTCTGATTCTTCCAAATAATAAAAATCAGATTTTTCCAAAGTTTGGGGGTTATCCAATGGAACTTGTATGTGGTGGTCTAAAACTTTGACAAAATAAATATGACCGTTTTTTCTAGATATTACTCGAACATAATTTATATACGATTCGTATACCCAATAATCGAGAATATCATGACTATTTTCCTTCAAAAAAGAATGTAGACGATATAAAGACATTTTATTTTGAAAGGATGTGTTTAAGTTAGTTTTATTTTTTTTAAATAAAAAGATGCAAATTACACAAGAAAATTTTGTACCTAGTGATTGGCTAATTTGGTCAATCGATGTTCACGACTTGAACAAATTCTATCATGATTTATCAGTTTTGCCAGCAACTCATTATGCCGTGATATATCGAGTTTTTGGTGAAGTACTAGGAAATTTTTTGGTAGACGATTTCAAATTATATCCAATTTCAAAAAACTTGATAAGAACATCTCCTGAATCAAAAGTTTTTGTTGGATCGTTAAGTGATGATATTAACAGGTTATTTGTTTATAATGTACAAAACCAAAAATTTTTTATTATTCGCGATAATCTTCAAGTTGAAGAGATTCCTGAAGATGTACCAATTAAAATATATGCAAGCACATTAATTAATATTCCAGATTACATTACTGATCGTGCCTCTTTGGAAATGTTTCAAGACCCCGTGATTGCATTTGATGGAACAACTTATCAAAGATCCTCTGCTCAAGCAATAATTGCAGGTCGTAGAAATTGTTACATACTCAATCAAAGACTAAAGAGACCTTTATATCCAAATCATGCCATTAAAAAAGCTGTACAATACACAAAACAAAAATATGTAGAAAAACAAGATAAGCTTCGATTGAAAGCACCTCGTAAGAGATTCCCTCTTCCAAATTTCATGTTAAATCGTGATGGGCAGCCATATAATGATCCCGTGGTTGCAAGTGATGGAAATACTTATCAGAGAGCTCAAGCAATGACGAAAAAATCTAGAGGACAATTACAAGGAGATTTGTTTCCAAATATTTATTTAAAAACCGCGATTAATGAATGGTTGGAAAAAGATGACCCAGATCTTTAACATCCGCGTGGAAAGAAAGGATTTACAATGTATCTATTATAATTCCGACTGCTTTCATTCTCCCATCACGAAATACTAATTTCATGTCTTTTTTTATATATTCAGGTTTATGTAAAAACCGCATCTTGACAATTGCTTTATCTCCAGTTCGTAATGTCATATCATTTTCACATGATGGATTTTCTTTGTTGACTGCTTGAATCGCTGCACTTTGACGCACCTGCGCAATATGTAAAAATGGTTGATATCCAATTTTTATCGTGGTATGATGGGACTGAAGTATATTAATTTTTGCCCAAAATTCTCGATAAGCATTACAAGATGTCCTTTCATCCAATAAAACGATTCCCTTTCGAAGCACTTTGCGATTTATATTTTTGAGTGCCACACAAACATAATTTCCTGCCAGTGCTTCTTTCACATCACGATGTTTAACATGAATACTTTTTACTCGAGTCATTATAAACTCACCATTACCAAAGGGTCCAATCCAAACATTATCATAAAGTTTGATTGTTCCTTGAGTCAACAAACCACAAACTACAGTACCATGGCCTGTGATATGAAAATGAGAATCAACCCATAATTCGATGGGCAAGTGAATTTTTTGAGAATACACATTTCGCAATGGTAAAAGGTTCAGAAATTCAAGCACAAGATCCAGATATGCGCTTGTTACATTAGACACTTGAAAAATTGGCACAATACTTTCACTGCGAATATTTTTTATTGCTGTATAGACATCTTCTTTCGTCCGAATACGATAGGGAATTTTTTGTATTTTCTTTCGAATCATTTGATTCATGGCTCTCATATTTTCTTTCAACACATTTTCAGGTGCGATATCGATCTTTGTTACCAATATAACAAAGGGTATTTGAAGCGCCATACACAAACTAATATGCTCGACCGTCATTGAACTAATCCCTTGATTTCCACCCACAATGACAAATGCATAATCAGGTAAACTACACGATAAGCCATAAATGGTTGTTCGTAAATATTTTTCATGTCCTGCCAAATCATAAAAAGTAACAATTTTAACACTTTCGTGAACAACAAGTGACCAATTTTTACGGTTGATGACAACTTTTCCTTCCTTGTCAAAACCTAAAATCTGATGACTTATGGAGCTCGTTCGACCAGAATCAATTTCGTGTTTAAAGTTGAACACGCGATTCCTAGCATCTCCGCGACCATTATCCGGTGATCCCGTGCATAAAACACCAACCAATGTACTTTTGCCAGAATCAACATTTCCAATGACACCAATTTTTAGATCCAAAAATACTTGTTTCAAATTCTTTCGAATGACAAATTCTGCACTTTTTTTTGCGGTGTCATTTTCATCGATAATTTCTCGAACAAGTTGTAAACAACAATCTAATCGTTCACATATGACCATTAAATTTTTCAACGATTCATTAAAATCTTTGTCATCAAGACCTTGAATTGTTCCATTGTCCATGACTCCCAAATAATAAAATGCTTCTCCAGAACCTTCATCAATTCGATATTGTAATTGTGTAATTTTTTTTTCGATTGATTCAGTATCTAAATTAATGAGTCTCCATTTATATTCAATGTTTCCATCATGCTTCTCTGGTGGTAAAATAAGCATTTTTATTTTATTTGACCAACATTTAAACTAATTTTTGCAAAAATTGAAGTATCAAGAATTCAAATAGTTGCGTAACAAATGATTTACTTATTTACAAAAGATTGGATCGGTACTGGAACATTGTTGTGTCTATATGAAAGATTAACTGATCTTGGATACTCAGTTAAAGTAGTTCGAAATATTGACAATATTGACAAGAACAATAATATAATTATTCCGATGGATTCTTGTACAAATTATTTGGTGTATGGAAATTGTGATGCTCAAAAGTATAAAATGCTTGATGATAAGATTGATTTTTATGACTATTTAAAATGGAATCAAGATTTGTTGGGATATATAAAACTTGTACCAACTTATAATAATCTTTATAATGGACCTAGTATAAAAAGAAAGTTTATTGTTAAAGATCGTAATGGTCACGGTTCTATTTATAATAAAATTGTAGTAGATTACTTGAATTCCCTAATTGCAAAATATCCAGATCATCAAATTCAAGATTTTATAGAGGCAGAGTTACTTATTGCTGTCGATGGATTTTGCAGACATGGTAAAATGGAGCAAATTTTTTATAGCACACAACAGTGTATTAAATCGTTTAATGATTATAAGAGTTTAGGATTTCCTATGACCTACACTAATACAATATCGGACAAAAATATTGGATATTTTTTATATAATTTATTGGAAAGATTAGATTACACTGGGTTTTTCCAATTCGAATTTATTCAAAAAGGACAAGATTTTTACATTTTGGAATGCAATCCGAGAATATCTGGACATGTATTAACCAAAAATTATTTTGATCTTGTCATTTCACCGTATATCAAAAATTCTAGCAATTCAGAACATGTTGTTGAAGGTAAGGATAACTTCCCACCATTAGTTCAAGAAATTCCAAGAATTATTAAAAAATTATTTTGTAATATATTTTCTTGCTCTTCCTAAAATTTTATGATTAAAAATTAATAATAAAATTATTGGTGAGAAAAAGTTTGTTGATGCATTATTTCCTCAGTAGGCTCAGGCTCGGGAGCTGTCTTGACTGATATTGATTTTGTACATAAATTGTGAGATACAAAAGTAATAGGATAGTATTTTCATTTTTTTAATAATGAAATTATTTTTAGATTCGACATCAATTTTATATTTGAAAAAAAAAACTTTTTTTCTAAATTATAGAGATGGGATTTATCGATACATATGTAAACGGGTGCATACCACCACTTAATAGTTTCAACTATTATAACAATTCTTCTTGTTCTATTGCGATTGGACAATATAAACTATTGTCTCAAGTCGTAGAAATTAAGCCTAACAATAGTATTGAAACTTATACTTTAGAATCAAAAGTTACCATTGAAACAATTGATCGAGGTATTATAAAAGTAACAATTAAAGATGTGTCCTCTTCTACCAAAGATCCTGCTGATTTATACATTGGTATTCTTGTAGGTAGCGTAGATTTACTAACAGGACAGGATGGTTATCAAGGAACTGCAATCATTAAAAATTGTGATACACTTGAATTTGCGGAACCAGGTTCGATTAAATTTCAAGGTCAAAAAACCACCGCTTTTTATCAACAAGGTCGATTAGTTCGAGTTTAAAATATTTATAATTTTTTTACCAATGAATAGAAACAAAAAAAAATATATTTGGACCACAAGAATATATATTTATCGTTTTTTTTGATAAAATCAAAAAAAATTTTTTAAACTATTAAAATTAATTTTCAAAAGTAAACAAGGGAAATAAAATATCCTCCCCAACACCCGTCGTCACTCATCAACAGATCATTCAATACTTAAAAACATGGAAAACTGCGTCAAGGATTAATCATTGGACCCCGTAGCAGTGGCTTGATATATATTACCAACCTCAAGTATGAAAATTCGCCAACTATCTGAACAAAAACACCCGTCATATCAGCTGGACGGAATTCAAACACCATCTGTTGAAAGTCAATACCGACCTAATTTAAAAATTATTTTGCAATATATTTTCTTGCTCTTCCTAAAATTTTATGATTAAAAATTAATAATAAAATTATTGGTGAGAAAAAGTTTGTTGATACGATAAAATTAAGCTGTAGTTTTCTTTGTGCGAGACTTGGAAGCCTTCTTCTTCTTTTCCTCAGTAGGCTCAGGCTCGACGACTTCCTCGACGACTGGTTCAGGCTCGGGTTCAGGCTCGGGAGCTTTAGGAGCTTCCTCGACAACAATGGAACCATCCTCGTCGCTGGAATCGTCCTCGTCTCCCTTCTCTACCTCCTCATCTTCCTCCTCGTCGTCATCATCCTCGTCGTCATCCGTTCCAAGAGAGTTGTAAATATTAACCTCAACGGGCTTTCCGACGGAAGTTAGGCTAGAAGAGAAAGTGTTTCCACCCTCGGTAATCTTGTATGCGTTGGGGCGAAGAAGGCCGCGAATACTGTTGTCAATCTTGCGAACGACAACCTCATAAAGCTTGACCTGGAGTGAAATCTTGTTACCGATAAAGATACTCTCAAACTTGATGGCGGCAGTTACATTGCAAGGCTTGTTGAGAATTGAGAAGGGGTCAATCTCCTTGTTCGTCTCCTCGTCAACAAAAATAGTGTTGATCTTGTTACTCTTCTTGTTAAGAAGCACTTTTGTGTAGAGCATAGGGCCCTTACCCTCTACAGGCTTTCCCTTGTCCATCTTCCAGAACAAAGGGTTGAATTTCTTCAAATCCGACGCATCTAGGTCATACTTTTCAATATCCTCCTTATGGCTCAACAGATACTGTTTGCAGTGATCAGTTACTGCTGTGAAGACCTCGGTAAAATTCTTCTCCGTCTCAGATGGTCCGTTTCTACCCCAAAGGCAAAGGGGAAGTACATAACCATTAAGCTTGTTGGTAGCCAAGTCCCTTGACTCTTGAAGTCCAAAGGAATGAATCTTGTCGGGAGTTGAAAAGATGAGGTCTCCAATACTGCCATCCTTGTTCTTGCAAGCAATACGAAGTCTTTTAAAGTTGATCTTTTGTCCTGGAATGTTTCCAATCTCAGGCTTAGAAAAGATGATGTTCTCGGGTTTAAAGTTGTAGTCAGAAAGTTGATTTTGGCTCATTTCTATCTTTTGATAGTTTCTTTTTTTGATTAGAAAAAGTAATTTTTTAAATGAATCAATTTTTAAATTTACCTAATATAAAAAAAAATGTCTAAAAGGAACATATTCGAATTAGCGAATAAAAAACCAATTAAGAACGATGAAAACAGTGACAGTAAAGAATACAGTGATAGTAGTGAAAACAGTGAATCTTTAGGTACAATGATGTCAAATGGTCTATTAGGTTTTAAAATAGACAATCAAATTAAAACTCCCCCAAATCAATCATCAATAAAATCAAGTTTACCAAAAAACCCTAATTTGCAACCGACGTCTAATGGATTACCATCATTTAAACTAGATTATAGAAAAAAAACACAGGATGATCAATGTGAAAATTCTGATTTTCAAGGATTATTAGCACTAAATCAAAGAGTAAATCGTTTAGAAAACCAAGTTAATCGTGTTGGATTTCAATGTTATGATAATAATGCAGAAATTATTGTAGGGAAAGACAGTACTCATATTCAGGAAAATACAGTGTTTTTCTCTAGTGCAACTGGTGGAAATATATTAAATGTTAATTCAATTATTTCTTCTCCAGATAATGAAGGTGTTCTTATAGATAATTTAATTGTTTCTGGTACATCAAATTTTAATCAAGTATTTATAAATGATTTGTTTGTAACCAATCAAATTATTGTTACATCAATTGAGACAGAATTAAATGTAACAAACGGAACTTTTGATACATTGAGGGTTATAGATCAATTAATTGTTACAGGAATATCATCTTTTGACGGTCCTGTAACGATGAATAATAATCTTACTATAAACGGTGCTTCAATAATTTCCGGATCATCAACTTTTAATGGCCCTGTAACGATGAATAATAATTTAAATGTGAGTGGGTCATCATCATTTAATGGTCCTGTAACGATGAATAACAACTTGAATGTTACGGGTTCTGAAACAGTGAATGGACCATCTACATTTTTTGGACCTGTAAAATTAAATAATAGTTTGAATGTTACGGGACCTTCTACATTCTTTGGACCTTTACAATTAAATAATAGTTTGAATGTCACAGGACTTGCTACTTTAAGTACTCTTAATGTTACTGGAGCATCGACTTTTGGAGGTGCTGTCGTTGTAAATAATAGTTTGAATGTCACAGGACTTGCTACAGTAAGTACTTTGAATGTTACTGGAGCATCAACTTTTGGTGGAGCTGTCGTTGTAAATAATAGTTTGAATGTCACAGGACTTGCTACAGTAAGTACTTTGAATGTTACTGGAGCATCAACTTTTGGTGGTGCTGTCGTTGTAAATAATAGTTTGAATGTCACAGGACTTGCTACAGTAAGTACTTTGAATGTTACTGGAGCATCAACTTTTAGTGGTGCTGTCGTTGTAAATAATAGTTTGAATGCTGGTGCTGAGGTTATTGTAGGGGCTGAGCCAGAGGCCACGGTGATTACACCAACGTCCGTTTCCACACAAAATATAATTTTGACAAATCCCTCTGATAATAACGAGAGCATTACGCTTAATTACGAGAATGAATTCTCGGATCTTCAGTCACAGGCCTATCAACTAATTACAATGATGACTACGTTTGGAAATAGTCCTTATATGCAACCTCTGAACGCCGCGTATGAAACATTTATTTCCAGCATCCAATCAAAATATGGCCATTCCTTAATAGACCTTCCATGGGTTTACAATCAAGGGAACATCTCTCCATCGCTCATATTTTTCCAGCCCAATTTGACGAATGAAACTCCTTATCTATGGATATTTTTCAACTCGCTTTTTTTCACACAAAGCATCTATAACTCATGGTATTCTCTGACTTCTTTATCGGTCGCCCCTTATAATAATTACACCGTTCCTACAATTACTTCTACGGTTTCCAATACTGTAAGTGGTGGTACTCCTCAGGTTTTCAACAT
>Ga0214919_10010115_pt1 | contig 12022 bp, 13 predicted proteins | sample LL1503_MetaG_FD_177994 | JGI IMG/M metagenome (GOLD analysis project Ga0214919, IMG submission 177994) | Freshwater microbial communities from Lake Lanier, Atlanta, Georgia, United States - LL-1503 | ecosystem: Environmental > Aquatic > Freshwater > Lake | place: USA: Georgia | collected...
CCATGGGCATTTACCTCAGAGTCGCATTCCATAGCCGTAGCCATGATTATTAGTTCGGATATGACTGTCACCATCGGGATCTGGTGCACCGACTTTGCCCAAGATGATTACTCCTGTTGGGCAACGATCGACACAGAGTGCGCAACGAGTGCACACATCATCGTCAATGATGAAAAGAACGTTGTCAGAAGGGTCTGAACCTGGCATTTCAGTGTCTTGTGCTTCTGCAATTGCATCAGGCGTGACCATGTGGATGCACTTCCATGGGCAGATATCAACGCAACCTTCACACATGATGCATTCACTTTGATCAATATGAATGAACTGCTTTGGCTTGACAGCCTTACCAAGGTAATCAGCATCCACCTCAACGAGTTGATACTCAGTTGACCATTCAGGCATTGGCGGGTTTGCGTCTGTACGTGCCATGGGGTTCTAGCTCTTCTTCACCAATGGTCGGCCGTACGTTGACACTTCGATTTCTTTGGCACCGCGTTCTCCGCGCTTTTGCCACCAAACGAACATAAACACCATAAGAGCAAGGAAATAGCCGTGAATGACAATGACCAAAATGTCACGCAGTGCTTCATAGCTGACTGTCATTGGGAAGTTGCCGCCAAAAGCCTTTGGTTTCAAGATGTTGAAAGGCCCAAAGATCAGTTTGTCTTTACGCCATCCGAGGTTTTTATCGGCGTGGTCAAGGAATTGGTGAGGCACAACACCAAATGCAAGAAACAAAACAAAAAAGGTATAAACAGCGCCGATCATGGCTTCGCCCCATGTTGTGTCAGTTCCGACAGGGCGTCGTTTACCGAATGGAATGACTATAAGAGCCATCACAGTTGTGAGGCCAAAGGAAAACAAAAAAGCCTGGTTAACTCCTGGCCATCTGAGTATGTCAATCGAAAGCATGGACAATTCTTCTTCTCCGGTCCTGGTGACGGTTGTGTCATGGGGCAGGTGCGTAAGCACTAAGAACACTAGTCATCAAAGAGCCCTCATACCCATTTTCCTAATGTGCCACTTGACCCAGTTCTTGGAAAGAAGGTTGTGCCATTGTGCGATTTTTGGACGTGATCTGCGGTGAGGTGGGACTACCACCTCACTTCTTCACATTTCCCGCAATGATTACTTCTGGGCGCCAATGTTTGTCTATCGTGGAGGGGTCAGGCATTGCATCTGAGGGCACCCCGTCCTCTTAGTGGCCTGACAGGTCTCCCCGAGAGGTAAGCGCAGTGACCGAGATTCCCGAGCACCTTCTGAACCGCTCTAAAGCACGTCGCTCAGAGGCGACTGGTGACAGCACCAGTGACACTGCACCTGCAGTATCGACCCCAGCAGCTTCAACTGCGCCAGCTAAAGCACAAGATGCCCCTGCACCAAAAGTCGTTGCGCCAGATCCTGCGTATGTCGTTGCTGCAAAGACGCGCAAGAAAATCCCATTCTGGGCAATGACCAGTCTGGCTTTGTTGCCGGCATGGGCCATGTTGTACCTCATTGCATTGAAGCCAGCTGAAAAAGTTGTAGCTGGCCCATTGTCAATTGGGGCTGCCACCTACAGTTCATGCGCTGGTTGCCACGGAGCAGAAGGCGCCGGTGGCGCAGGACGAGTTCTGTACCAAGGTGAAGTTCTCAAAACATTCCCACACATCGAAGACATGTTAAATTTTGTTTACAACGGAAGTCAGAAATACGTAGCTGCTGGTCTCAAGATTTACGGCGATCCGAAGCGTGAGGGTGGTGCACACGCGCCTTTGTCATACAACGGCAACCCGATGCCAATGCAAGGCGAAAAAGCTGGCGGTGCTCTCACTGAAGCACAAATTCTCTCTGTTGTTTGTCATGAGCGATACACAATTTCTGGTGCCGACCCAGCGAGCCAAGAGTGGAAATCTGAATTCGACACATGGTGCTCAGCCGATTCAGAAATCTTTAAGGCACTTGAAGCTGGTTCATCAACCTTCGACAGCATCGAAAAAGATTTCGCGATGCTTGCTGAAAAACCAGGCGCGGTAGGTACAGAACCTCGCGCTTCTATTGCTAAATAGCTACTGACATTTTACAGACACAACATTGTCTGTAAATAGATTCATCATTGCTGAACTTGATGTGTCAGGAAAGCGTGTAATGAAATCACGAAGAGAAGATGTGAGCACATCACCGCACTGTCTCTTAACTGGTGTAGCCAATTTTACTACCCAACCATTTCGTAAAACTCCCTCGTCACCGTTTGCTTGCATATCAACAAGTCCGGGAAGAGTAAGGAACGCACGACCATCTGACGTGTCAGCTGCAACAAGTGCGAACCACACAACTGCGTCTCCCAACATGTCAGCAAGGAGAACGCATGCATTTGGTGTCACGAAGTCAGTGCACGCACTAACAGACTTGTAGTCATCTACAAGTGTCCCTTCAAGAATCGTTAACGTGCGCAGGTCATCTAGCACTAATCGTGACGCACCACCCACTGTTGTTTTCCCATCTTGCGACCATGCGGTATCAACATTGATGGAATTCACACTTGCTACCAGATCAACTTTGTGAAGCGTTTGAGACACAGACACAGTTGTCGAGGTATCACGTGTCGCAAAAACAACAACTGCGATCAGTCCTACTACCAATGCGCCGACAAGAATTCGCCGACTCAATGCATGAGACCTTTCAGGGCCGTGGATACTCGAACTGCTAATTGATCCAACACTGAATCAGTATGTGAAAGCCCAACAAATACTGCTTCATATGCACCAGGGGCAAGCGCAACTCCACCTTGTAACAATGCATGAAACACCTTTGCATACAAGGCCTCATCTGTTGTTTGCGCTTCAGCAAAATTAGTTGGAGTCTTCCCGCCAAGTTCATTTCCGAAATACATTCCAATCAATGTTCCAACGACCGGAAATTGAGCTGGGACATTTTCTGCACTACACGCATCTCGTAATAACGCCGACGCAAATCGTGCACGAGCAGACAACTCCATGTACACGTCATCAGACAATTCATTCAGTGCAGCAAGACCGGCAGCTGTAGCAAGTGGATTACCCGCAAGAGTTCCGGCGTGAAAAACTGAACCAAGTGGTGTGAGGTTTTCCATGATGTCGCGACGACCACCAACTGCACCAATTGGCAAACCGCCACCAATTACTTTTCCGAAACATGTGAGATCAGGCTTGACATCGTATTTTGCTTGTGCGCCACCCGAACCTAAACGGAATCCGGTAATCACTTCATCGAAAACCAACAGTGCACCAACGCGATCACACTCTGCACGTAGCCCTTCAAGAAATCCTGGAGCTGGTGAAACTAACCCCATGTTCGCCGCAACCGGTTCAACAAACACTGCTGCAACATCATCATCTAGTCGTGGCACAACGTTGTACGGCACTACCCACGTATTAGCAACCGCTTCTTCCGGAACACCTGCAGTGCCGGGAAGTCCGAGTGTTGCTAAACCACTTCCGCCCGCAGCAAGTAGTGCATCTGTTGCGCCATGAAAGTTTCCGTGAAATGTAACGATGCGTTTGCGGCCCGTTGCGCCACGAGCAAGTCGCACTGCTGTGCTAGTTGCTTCAGTACCGCTGTTCATAAAACGAACTCGTTCACACGAAGGCACTCGCTCTGAAATTGCTTCTGCCAATTTCATTTCACGCGGAGTGGGCGCACCATACGAAGTTCCGTCACCTGCTGCACTACGAATTGCTTCGGTAACTTTCGGGTGAGCATGGCCGAGAATAATTGCGCCATAACTTTGCACTAAGTCAATAAGTTCTTTTCCCTCGACGTCATAGACAAATGCGCCTTCTGCGCGAGACACAACATACGGAGTTCCACCAACTGCCTTGAATGCGCGAATTGAGGAATTAACACCACCAGGAATAACTTGCGCAGAACGATCAAACAAAACTTGATTCGATGCAATACCTAATCCGCGACACACTGTTGCAGTGCATCCCGCCGTGGCACATGCATTGGCATCACAAAAAGAAATCGGTGAATTCATTGCGGGTTTTCCTTACGAAGAATATTCAGCGAACCAACGCGTGAGATAGGTGAGAATAATGTCAGCACCAGCGCGCTTGATTGCAGTGAGTTGTTCAAGAGCAACCGCATCATGATCAATCCACCCGCGTTCGGCAGCAGCCTTGATCATGGCGTATTCGCCACTGACGTGATACGCAGCTACCGGAACATCAACTGCTTCGCGGACATGAGAGATGACATCGAGATACGACAAAGCGGGTTTAATCATCACAATGTCGGCACCTTGTTCAAGGTCTTCAAACACCTCACGCATCGACTCGCGGGTATTACGCCAATCCTGTTGGTAACCCTTTCGGTGTCCCCCGCCTGCAATCTGAACATCGACCGCATCGCGAAATGGCCCATAAAGAGCTGAGGCGTACTTGGCTGAGTAGGCCATAATTGCCACATTTTGATAGCCGGCGCCATCAAGGGCGGCACGAATTGCCCCGACTTGGCCATCCATCATTCCGCTCGGAGCAACAACATGTGCTCCGGCTTCGGCTTGCGCCAGAGCAGCTTTGCAATAAATGGCAAGCGTTGCGTCGTTATCGACATCACCATCAGCTCCGACAATGCCGCAATGGCCGTGAGATGTGTACTCATCGACGCACAAGTCAGCCATGATGACCATGTCATCGCCGACTGCTGCCCGAAGATCACGCAATGCGACCTGCACGATCCCGTTCGGGTCATATGCACCAGATCCGACCGCGTCTTTCTGCACAGGAATTCCGAACAAAATGACAGCCCGTACCCCAAGATCTCGCAAGGCCAGAACCTCTTCAACAAGCGATGCGCGGGTATGTTGCACGACTCCGGGCAAGGACACGATGGGTTCAGGAGAAGAAATACCTTCGCGAACAAACAGAGGCGCCACAAGGTCAGAGACATGCACGCGAGTCTCGGCTACCAATTCACGCATGGCATGAGTGGTGCGAAGTCGGCGAGGGCGTGAAACGGGGAAAGCCACACTGTGATGCTATTGGGAATGTCGCCAGCAGAGGCATACGCCAATGGCTACAACGTTGCCACGACCCGTTCCGCCGCCTGAATCATTGATTCAAGTGTTTGCTCGGGGGCAACATCTGACACGTCGATTCCAAGGGCTAATGCCACTTTGGCTGTTGACGGACCAATAGCCACCACAAACGGAGGGGTCGTTGTACCGAAAGCATCAAACCATGCAGTTGCTGCACTGCCTGATGCCAACAACAAAACATCAGCTGACATAGCTGGCAACATCATTTCTTTTGTCGGGCGTAGTTGCACTGTGCGGTAGGCAACGACTCGAGTAACGGTCCAGCCTTTTGCGGTCATCGCATCAGCAAGTGCATCGTCTGCCAAATTGCCTTGAACTAACAACACAGTTCCCGTGCCCTGCGGGAAATTTTCGGCAAGTACTTCAGCTCGTGCCGGTTCCGCTGTGATTGTTACCGCAACTCCTAACGTGCGCGCAGTTGCTTCTCCGACAGCTGCAATATGAGGAGAACGTTGTGCATCACCCGCAGCATGTGCAGCAACAAGAAATGGAGCAACACAATCAGCGCCATTAGGTGAAGTAACAACCAACCAATCAAACTCTTCAAACCGCTGTAAAACTTCATCACGTTCACGGCCTTCATCATCAGGTTCAGCAATTGCGATAAGTGGTACTTCAACGACGCGAGCACCACGTGCTTCTAACAATCGCCGAAGAGATTCGTTCTGGGTTATTGACCGAGTGATGACAACTGATCGGTCTTGCAGTGAACTTCCCATAATGAATTAGATGTGTGGCTCTGACAATCGTGTTCGGCACTCAATTGCTGCAGTACGTCCAACCAAGCGATAATCATCTGAGTCACCGATTGAACCAACAATCTGTACAGAATCGCTGCAGTCATCCTTTGCCATAAAGGCGCGGAATGTGCCGTCATTAGACAAGTGTGCTCCAACAGGCAATGAACATCCGGCACCGAGTTCAGCAAGATACGCACGCTCTGTCTCGACTGCTCGACGACTTTGCGCATGATCTATCAAAGAGAGAATTGCAAGAGTGTCTTTGTCGTTCGTACGCGCTTCAATAGCAACAGAACCTTGTCCGACCATCGGAACAGCGACATCAAGATCAAGAACTTCAGCTATGTGCGACGTGATTCCAAGAATCTCCAACGCTGCAACTGCCATAACAATTGCGCCGCCTTCAGGAATTTTTGACAAGCGAGTTTGAATATTGCCGCGCAAGTCGACGAACTGTAAGTCAGGACGAATACGCATCAATTGTGCACGACGTCGCACTGAACCCGTGGCGATGGTTGCACCAATTGCAAGATCCTCTAACCGAGATCCGATGAGAGCATCATTCGGAGTGCGACGTTCACCGATAGCTCCGATTTCTAAGCCATCAGCATTTTGAGATGGTAGATCTTTTGCGGAATGAACTGCAATGTCAGCCTTGTTATCAAGTACTGCGCGCTGCACTTCTTTGACAAAAACTCCCTGGCCACCCATGAGATGAAGTGGTATTGTTGCATTCACATCGCCATGTGTATCCACATACACATATTCGATAGAGACACGTGAGTCAGCAGACACTAAAAGGGCGCCGACTGCTTCGGCCTGGGTGCGTGCTTGCGCACTGGATCGTGTTGCGATTCTGATGGTTGCCATAGATGTTCTTATTCGAGACTAAACAAGTCTCGGACCGCAGCCGATAACCGTTCACCTTGCGGTGTCCCTGCTGCTTCTCGCAGCCGCACAGATGGGGCATGCAGCATCTTGTTGATGATGCCGTGGGAGATGGATTCGACCAGTTCTCGTTGCTCAGGGGTGAGTGCTGCCAAGCCCGCGTCAAAACGTTCCACTTCAGCCTGACGAATATCTTCCACATACTTTCGTAGTTGCGCCACAAGAGGGGCTGCTTGTCGTTGAGTCTGATCAAGCAAATACCTGTCGACTTCCTGACCAATGATTGTGCGTACTTGACCGACCTCAGATGATCTCTTATCAATTCCGCGTTGCGCCCACTGACTGAGATGATCGAGATCGCGCAAGGTAACGCCAGGCAGATCTGCAACGCTTGCTGCAACGTCACGGGGCAATGCAATATCAACAATAAGAATCGGTGCTGTTCTTCCTTGACCAACGCGCACCATGAGTTCATGGTCAATGACAATTTCTCCGGCACCAGTACACGCAACGACCACGTCTGCTTTTACTAATTCAACTTCAAGAGTGCTGAAATCAGCGACCGATGCACCAATTTTTTGTGCAAGCGCTTCGGCGCGTGATGCAGTTCGATTCAAAACGGTAATGCTGGCAGTACCTGCCCGAGACAAGGCCCCCGAAACACCTTCACCCATTTCGCCAGCACCAACAACCAGTACATGCTTGCTGCTCAACGAACCAAGAATCTCTTCTGACATTTCAACCGCAGCATGAGCGACTGAAGCAGTCGAACGACTGATCCCGGTTTCAGTTCTTGCACGCTTGCCAGATTCAAGTGCATAGCGAAACAAAAGATTCAGAGTGCTGCGTGATGTGCCTTGCTTCATTGCAAAATCCCATGCATCGCGCACTTGGCCAACAATTTCAGTTTCACCAAGAACTGCAGAATCAATACCAGCTGCAACTTCAAAAAGGTGGACGACAGCATCATCATCGAACTGGCTGTACAAGTGCGGCGTTATTTCATCTGCACTAACACCGCTAGTAGTGCACAAAAACTCGAGGATATCTTTTTGTGCGGCGTGAAAACGTTCAGCTACTGCATACACCTCTGTGCGGTTGCACGTAGAGAGAACTACTACTTCACGAATATCGCTACGTCCAGATAAGACCTGCAATGCATCAGACATTGCAGAGACTGGAATCATTACTTTTTCAAGCAACGTAACGGGAGTCGTGTGGTAATTAACCCCAAGAACAACAATGGACATAGTGAGTTACGCGCTCACCGGCTCTGGGGGAATTTCCCGTGCATTGCCATTACGACAATCCTCGTAGTAACTAAGGATCTGCAATTCAAGCGCTAGATCAACTTTGCGCACATGCACGTCACGAGGGACAGACAATATTGTCGGCGCGAAGTTCATGATGGATCCGATACCGGCTCGTACTAATGAGTCCGCAGCATCTTGTGCATGAGCAGCTGGTGTCGCAATGATTCCAATACTGACGTTGTGCTGTTGAACTACTTGGTCGAGACTGTCGACATGCGTGACACGAATGCCACCAACGTGAGTTCCGATCTTTGATTCATCTTTGTCAACGACTCCGACGATATGAAATCCACGTTCAGTGATACCCGTAAAATTCGCCATGGCTTGCCCCAAATTTCCGGCGCCCACAATGACCACCGGCCATGCTTGGTTCAGCCCCAGCTCACGCTGAATTTGAACGGTAAGAAACTGAACGTCATACCCAACCCCCCTGGTGCCGTACGTACCTAGGTACGACAAGTCCTTTCGCACCTTTGCAGCATTGACACCCGCGAGGTCAGCGAGTTGTTCACTTGAGGCTTGCGCAACATTTTCGTGGCCGAGTTCAACGAGAATGCGCAAATATATGGGAAGGCGCCCGAGGGCAGCTTCTGGGATTCGGCGGCGGGGGGATTCCGACATGCATCCCCACGCTATTACTTCGTGCACGATTTCACGAAGTCCGTATCGTCACGCCTAGCATGAAGCCCTGTGACACTGAATACGGCCTTAGCTGCCACCTCTTTCATCATTGCTGTCGCATTTGGTCTCAGCACCTTTGACCGTTGGCTTCGCAGACGAAAGCCCCACGAATTGGCATGGACAATCGCCATGGGCCTCTTCGCGGTTGCCGCCCTTGCGCTGTGGTGGGCAGAGGCCCGCGGCTGGAGTTCGGCTTCATTTCGGGTCTTTTTCCTCTTTGGCGCAGTGATCAACGTGCCGTGGCTAGCTCTCGGAACAATTTTTCTTCTCACCGGACAGCGCACCGGCCGCATTGTCACCCAATGCCTTTTGGTCTTTAGCGGATTCTCTGCCGGCATTATTCTCACCGCGCCAATGATGGGGACAATTTCTCCCAACGAGATGCCTCAAGGAAGCGATCTCTTTTCAGCGCTTCCACGCATCCTTGCTGCCGTCGGCTCATCGATACCTGCACTCATTATTTTTGGCGGTGCAATTTGGTCAGCATGGCGAGTGATTCGTGGCGCGACGCCAACAATGAATTCATCGGTGCAACGAAACGTCATGTCTGCTTCAAAACTTGCTGGTGGGAATGCACTCATTGCACTTGGCGCTGCAGTCCTTGCAGCTAGTGGAACAATTTCTGGACGCCTTGGTGCCGACACTGCATTTGCAGTAACGCTCATGCTTGGCATTGCAATTCTGTTTGCAGGGTTTTTAGTGGCCAGTACCGCCACCCACACACCTACCGTAAAGCGAAGCGCTGAACTTTTCCTGTGAGGTTGCGCGGCAGCGCCTCAACAAATAACACCTTTGATGGGCACTTGTAGCGCGCCAATTTTGTACGGCAGTAATCAATAATCGCGTCTTCATCAAGGTGCACGCTGTTTCTTGTTACTACATAGGCGCGTATTGCTTCACCAGTGTGCGGATGAGGCGTACCGACGACAACTACTTCGGCAATATCAGGATGCGCGCTAAGGACACCTTCTACTTCGGCAGGAAAAACATTAAAGCCAGAAACAATAATGAGATCTTTCATGCGGTCAACCATGTAGAGATGACCGTCGTCATCAACAACCGCAATGTCGCCAGTTCGTAACCAGCCATCACGAGTAATGACGCGCGCTGTTGCTTCAGGATCATCGAGATAACCAGCAAAAATGTTTTCGCCACGAATCCAAATTTCACCACTGTCGCCAACAAGAACATCGTCGCCGTTCTCATCAACCAAACGCAATTCAATTCCAGGAACTGTGCGCCCGATAGAACCAGGGATCCACGTTAAGCCAATAGAAGTGGTAACAACAGGTGCCGCTTCAGTGAGTCCGTACCCTTCGTATACTTGCAAACCAAATCGTGCGCTGATTGATTGACTAATTTGCTCTGGCAATTTCGCAGCACCAGATAACGCAATTCTCACTCCGGCAAATCCGTCTGCAGTCGGATGGTCCAGTTGCGCTAACGCCATCCACATGCTGGGAGCTCCTGGCAACACTGTGACCTTACGTTCTGCAATTGTCTCCATTGCAGAGACCGGATCAAACCGTTGCACCAACACCACACACCCGCCACCAGCAAGTGTTGTACCAAGCACAACATTGAGACCAAAAATATGAAAGAGCGGAAGCACACCAAATGTGACGTCGTCTGGCCCAATATGTTCTGCAACGTTTGCTTGATGAATATTGGTAAGAAGATTGTTGTGCGTGAGGACTGCAGCTTTCGGAGACCCGGCCGTACCGCTGGTGAACATATATGCAGCCGGATGAGACGATTCAACTTCAACTATGTCTGCAGGTGTTCCTGTTAACAAGTCGTCGATGGTGAGAGCATCAGGAATGGAATTTCCTTCTGTACCAATGACAACTCTGACAGCAGACTTTGTCACAGAAGGAATTTGATTCCATGCTGCAACAGCAGAAGGCTCCACAACAACAACGGTCGGCTTAATGACCAAGAGTTCGCCTTCTAGTTCAGGCGCTGGGCTAGTGGGATTCAATGGCGCGATGATTGCGCCAACACCTATTGCTGCGAAATAGGAAACGACGAAGTAGCGACTGTTTCCACACAACAATGCAACAACATCACCCTTACCAACATTCTCTCGAAGCAACGCACCACGCATGCTGGCAATTTGCTGTCGCAATGTTCCGTATGTTGTGTTGCGGCCACGACTAACAAGTGCGACTGAAGAATCTGAATGTCCGTCGAGAATATGTGCGAGATTCATATAAGAAGTTGGCCTATTTCATCATCATGAGGTTGACTATGCCCGCAGCCATAATGATTCCGATAAGCAGGGCGACAGTCAAAGTTGTTGCAGGGCGCACGTTCGTACCTTACTTCGTTGGTCGGATCGACACTGAAGAAGTGGCGCCATCTGCTTGCCCGGCATAGACATACACACCGTCTCCGGCGCTTATGCGCAGCACTTCGGCAGCCGACCCTCTGTCAACCGCCAGGGCCACCATGCCGTAGGAATCAGTGACCGCACCGATTGCCCCACCGTCAATGTCAGCAAAATGCGAAGTCATTCGCGCACTGCGCACATCATCGCCAATGACTAATCGAAGAACAGGACCAAGGTGCGTGAGATCTTCTGGCCCAATGTTTAACTGGCAATTGCCGTAGACATCAACCCATGTCACTTCGCAGCGCACTCCGTCTCCGTATGAGGTGTGAGTGTCATTTGTTGGAATGGGCACAAGCCCCGGCATCACACTTGCAGAATCAACTTCCATGCCGACTTCTTCAATAGCCCCGCCGTTACACAAAAAAGCAGCCACAGGAGCAAAAACATCGCGACCAGCAAATGTTGTACCAGGTGCTTCAAAATGCAGCATTGCATTGCTTAATTCAAAGACACGTTCTGCTCCACCAGCCATTGCTGCAGCAGATGCCAATAATCCGTTGTCAGGACCAAGTAAAACTCCACGACCATTCGATACTTCAATTGCAATTGCGCGTCGCGTTGAACCAACGCCCGGATCAACAACAGCAATAACAACGCCATCAGGAACGTATTGAATTGCGCGTGCTAACGCGAGTGACCCGGCGCGCACATCAAACGCGGGAACACCATGTGTGATGTCAGTGATGCGCACATGCGGTGCCATGTCAGTGATGACGCACTTCATGACGCCAACGAATTCATCGTCGAGGCCGTAGTCAGTTAGGAGAGACACGTGTGTGTGCATTGATTCACCATATTGGAAGAGAAGCGATTTGAGCCCAGACATACGGGAGGACCGGTGCCAACCCCCCGACGGCACCGGCCCTCTCGGCGCAGCTCATTGCTGAGCGCGACTCCCAGCATTGGTTTCCCGGTGCTGGTGACCTGTGTCACAACCATACACCTG
>Ga0214919_10010116_pt1 | contig 12022 bp, 14 predicted proteins | sample LL1503_MetaG_FD_177994 | JGI IMG/M metagenome (GOLD analysis project Ga0214919, IMG submission 177994) | Freshwater microbial communities from Lake Lanier, Atlanta, Georgia, United States - LL-1503 | ecosystem: Environmental > Aquatic > Freshwater > Lake | place: USA: Georgia | collected...
GTGCGCAGTTGATTTTCACCCCATGATCCGCGAGCAGTTGGTGATTTCAGTGCGTTTCGCAATGACGTTGTGGAATCTTGCAAGATATTTATTTGACCAGCAAGCGAAGTGATGGTTGCCTGCTCGGCGGTGTACGTACCCTGCAATGCGGTGACTGTGTCACCGAGAAGTTTCATTTGCTGTTGAATTGGTTGCAACAACAATTTGGCTTGCGCGTCTAGTGCAGCCGACTGATTTGTGAGTGTGGTTGCAGCCTGTTGGCTTGCTTGCTGATTATTGACAGCTAAAGCTTCTTGTGCAGTTTTCAACATTTGTGCAGCAACTGCACCTTGCACGGATGTAGATATAGCTTCAAGGTTGATGGCAGTTTGAACAGTGCGCGCAATTGCATCAGTATCTAGCGCAGCTGGAAGAGCTGCTTGGGGCTTATTGGCGCTGGCCTGCATGCCAAAGTAAACGACCACCGCAATGAGGACGATGAGAAGGAGGAAGATAGCTGCTTGCATCCCCTAAGTATGTCACAGGGGTGTATTGCCTTTTTGAGAAGGACTTAGCGGTGTAAGGCGTTGAGGTAGTTGTACACCGTGATACGTGAGACACCCATTGCATCTGCCACATCTTCCACTGCACGACGAAGAGTGAATGCGCCACGTTGATCAAGCATTCGCACAGCAACTTGTTTGTCACTGCGGGATAGTTCTTGCAAGCCAGCACCAAGCTCGCGCTCTACTTGACCAATCAGTCGGTCAAGTGCGCCGTAGATTGCTGGCAGACGAACAGCGGCAATAATTTCGCCATCCCATTCCAATGCAACATCGCTTATTCGTGCATCATCAACAGAAATTAACTGTGCACCGACAGCGTCAAGGATTGGCTTTACTGCGGCAAGAAGCGGATGATTGACGTAACCCATAATGAGTTACCCGACCTTTTCAGTGTCAATCGTGATGTGCGTTGCACCATTGTCATAGGCCATACGCGACAGCACTGCGATTGCCTCGCCAGCTATTTCGGTCTCAGCCACAAATGATGAACCGAATGGTCCGACATGAACAGTCACTCCGAGAGATTCAACAGCAGCAATTGCGCGCGTGACGTGGTGACCTGGCGTCCCATCGGTAAACGGTTCGATGGTGAACTCGACCATGATTTTTTCTGACATGATCGGGACTCCTTGTCTTGTAGAACTGTCTCCGAAAGCCTAAGCCTCTGAAATATGGCTCACTCTGGGAGGCGTGGCAGCACCAGCGCCACACTGTCTGGCAGGAACTGTTTTCCTTGTAACCACACGGGAATCTCTGTGCGGCTTACCCAATGGGCTTCGGTAATTTCCCCGTCAGCAAAGGTGAATGGGCCTTCTGTGCGGCATAAAAATGTGGCCGCCACCAATTGGACATCTGTGTCTCTATACGCCCCAGTCCCAAGGAATTCAAGCGTCACCCCTTCAATTCCCAGTTCTTCACGCAACTCGCGCACGGCTGCGGCATCCCATGTTTCGCCTGGCCCCACAACCCCGCCGACTGCAACATCCCACCAACCCGGCCAAATGTCTTTTGATTCGGCACGGCGATGAACCAATAGGTCACCCTTTTCAGACGTGACCGCAATGAATACGGATCGGTGGCACAACTGTTCTGCGCGCATACGTCGGCGTGGCACAAGACGCAGGACGGTGCCAGCTAAATCAATCTCTTCCACCATCTCATCGGGAGAGTTGTTCGGGTGCGCTGCTGCAGAAGAATTCATTGTGTTGTGCCTACCATATGACATGGCCAAAAACACTTTGAACACCGACGACGCTCGCGATCAACACGGCAACCCTGCTGGCATTCTTGAACAGGCCAACGATTTGTTCGATGAATCCGTTGCACTGCGCCGCGAACTTCACAAATGGCCAGAACTAGGAAACCATCTGCCGCGCACACGTGATGCGGTACTTGCTGCATTACAAGGTCTCCCCCTTGACATCACCTTGCATGAAACCACAAGCGGTATTGCTGCCATGCTCACTGGCGACAAGCCAGGTGACACAGTTTTGATTCGTGGTGACATGGATGCTTTGCCGATGCCAGAAGACACTGACCTTGATTTCAAATCAAATATTGAAAATGCAATGCATGCGTGTGGCCACGACACTCACACTTCAATGTTGGTGGGTGCAGCGAAATTACTGTCTGCACGCAAGGCAGACATCACTGGGCGCGTCTTATTTATGTTTCAACCTGGCGAAGAAGGTTTCAACGGCGCAAGTGAAATGTTGAATGAAGGCTTGCTTGACGTTGGAACCGAATCTCCCATCACTGGTGCGTACGCCATTCATGCCGGCGCAAATATTCCTGGTGGTTTCATCGGACTCAAGGGCGGAACCATTATGGCTTCGAGCGATTTCATGATTATCACCGTTAAAGGTCGCGGCGGCCACGGCAGTGCACCGCACTTCACTCTTGACCCTGTCCCTGTTGCATGCGAAATAGTGCAAGCTCTACAAACACTGGTGACACGACGCGTTGATGTATTCGACCCAGGCGTCATTTCCGTGACACAAATTCACACCGGCACCGCTAACAACGTGATTCCTGAAACAGCAACTATCAACGGCACAATTCGTGCCGTCAGTGAACGCACTCGCTCGCTTCTTCATGATGGAATTCGTCGTGTTGCTGAAGGCATTGCGGCAGCACATGGCATGGAAGCAGAAGTTGACCTACATATTGGTTATGACGTCACAGTGAACAACGAAGACAAAGCATCATTTGCAGCCGATGTTGCCACTGCAGTCTCTGGTGACCGCAATGTGCGGATCATGGATCACCCTGTGATGGGTGCTGAAGATTTCAGTTACGTGCTGAACAGGGTGCCGGGCGCAATGATGTTTCTTGGGCTCATGCCTGAAGGCATGGACATTATGAAAGCTGCTCCAAACCACAGCAACCGTGCAATCTACGAAGAGACCCAGATGCGTCGTGGAATAGCCGTGTATTCATCACTGGCGCTACGCCATCTTGGCGTTCCACTTAGCTGATTTATTGCGCCCCAGGAATCCAGTTGCCATGAAAGCCGTTCGGTACACGCGCCGGTAAGTGCACAACAGCTACAGGGTCGGCCGCAATTGCTGTTGCGTCAAACAGAGCAAGGTCAGATGTTTGAGTTTCAGAATCAAGACGTAATGCCATGATCCAGCCATCATCTTCAGCAGTTGCGCCATCGCGCGGGATGAACACTGGTTCGCCGTATCCATAACGAGAAGTGTCTGTTCTGGCTTCCGTGCGTCGAGTTTCAAGATCAATCTTGATCAACGTGTCTTGGGCGAAGTGTTTGCCAACACCGGCTGTGTATCCGTACTTGTTCGGAAGTCCAATGAGTGATTCGTTGATGCGCGGGAATTCCTGCGGACGATCATCAATTCGCTCTTGTTTCACTTTGCCGGTAACGGTGTTGATGCGCCATCTGTCAAGAGTTGGTGACCCTTCGCTTGGGCCGCGACGCTCGCGATCGAACATCTTCGGGTGACGCGCAGCATCAAGCACTACAAAATCTCCATCGTCATATGCGTTCATTGGGTGAAAGAAATAGCACGGATCAATACTGAACCACTTCACGTCTTCAGCATTTCCTTCACGAGGCAAAAGACCAATGCGTGCGTCGTAGTCATGATCCCAAAAATATGGGAGACCCGCACCAGACATTGCAGCTTCAAGATTGAAGATTGTCGGCAAGTCGAACACCAGTATGTATTTCTGTGTAAACGCAATGTCATGGATCATTGGCCCGCCAGTGGTTGGAATATCAACATGACGACGCACGCGACCATCAGTACCAACTACCAAGTACTGCACTTGATTTCCCCAACCCCAGTAATACGTCATTACGTGAAGTTCGCCAGTTAGTGGGTCACGCTTCGGGTGTGCAGAATATGCGTGAGGCAATGTGCCTTCAAGGTTTGAGATTCGCACTGTGTCTAGTTCATACGACAATTCAATGGGAGGAGAACCGGCTTCGACAATTGCAAATGTTTTTCCTGCATGGCCGATGACATTTGTGTTCGCCGCGAACTGGCCGTGATCTGCTGGCCAATCTGACGGAGGGTGTGCCTCGCCAAGTAATTCTGCAACATCGTCATTGCGCACCCAACGATTGCGATACCACTCTGCTTTGCCGTCGCGCAGACGAATGCCGTGCACCATTCCGTGCCCTGTAAACCAGTGATACTTCTCGGCATTCACATAGCCCAACGGGTTTGGCCCATTGCGCAAATAGCGACCATCTAATTCGCGGGGAAGTGTGCCTGTGACTTCCAAGTCAAATGCAGTTACTTCTTCGGTGACTGGTGCCAGGTTTCCTTCAAGAAATGGATTCCCGCGAGCATTTTCTACTGTGGTCATTCACACATAATAGACAAACCCCAATGAGGATTGTTCTGCGAGCCCGTGGCAGGCTGAAACCCATACGTCCGTAAGGGAGAAAATCATGAGCACATTAGAAACTGGAACTGACCATCTATTGGGTCGCATCGACGGTCATGTTGCCGTACTTTCTTTCAATAGGCCAGAAGCACGCAACGCCTTGTCTGATGAGATGTATGCCGGCTTTGCACAGGTGCTCCCACAGATCGCAGGCAACTCAGATATTCGCGTTGTCATGCTCACAGGCGAAGGTGTCGCCTTCTGCTCTGGCGGCGATGTCAAAGGTATGCATGCAAACAATTCAGGTGGCGGGGCTAAGGCCTCTCTTGAAGACGGCATTGCACGTTTGCGTTTCATTCAGGCTGCCGTCAGTGGAGCAATTCGCAAATTGCCTCAGCCCGTGGTTGCTGCAATCCCTGGTGCTGCAGCCGGAGCCGGATTATCAATCGCATTTTCAACTGACCTCCGTATTGCAGCGGAACGTGCACTTCTCGTGACCGCATTTGCAAATGTTGGCGCAAGTGGCGACTTCGGAATGTCATGGTTTCTGCCTCGCATTGTTGGTGAAGCAAAAGCAAAAGAATTGATGTTCACATCACCTCGTCTCACTGCACGTGATGCCCTCGCGCTTGGCATGGTGAGCGAAGTATTCCCTGATGCAACATTTACAGATGATGCAATGGCATATTGCCAGAGCCTTGCTCAACGCGCGCCAATTGCATTGCGCTACATGAAAGAAAACATCAACCGCTCTAATGCAGTGTCGCTCGAAGCAGCGCTTGATGCCGAAGCCGTTGCTATGTCGCGCACTATGTCAACTGCTGATCACCGTGAAGCTGCTGCGGCATTCGTAGAAAAACGTACACCAAAGTTCACAGGCAAATAGAACCTACGACGGTTCTCGCGGAAGGCCTAAGGCTCTTTCACCAATTGTGTTTTTTTGAATCTCATCGGTGCCCCCGCCGATAGACATTCGTGGCGCATTCAGAATGAAATATCTCCAGAAGTCAGCATCTTTGTCTCCAAGCTCTTGGGCTATTGCGCCAGCCATGGTCATACGTGCTGCAGTTTCAGAAACAAATCGTGACTGCTTTGTGCGCCACAATTTTCCGATACTAGGAAAGACTTTTCTCTGCCCTACCCATCCCATCAATTTCTCACCTGTATATGCCCGCGCTAAATCTTGGCGCATCAACTGGTCTGTGTTGTAGCCAGTTCGAACTGCGAGGTCTAGAAGATAATGAAACGGAACTGCGGCATGACCACTGGCCTCGCGCTTTTCATCGGCACCAATATTTCCTAGCGAACTGCGTTCATGGGCAAGTAGACCTGTCGCAGCACGCCATCCATCATTAACCTCGCCAACAATCCAGTCTTTAGGAATTCGCGCATCGGTAAAGAACACTTCATTGAATTCAGCAGCACCTGTCATTTGACGTAACGGCCGCACTTCAACACCTGGTTGTTTCATCGGAATCAGCAACATAGAGATTCCTCGGTTACGCGGGGCATCACCGGTACGTGCCAACAACACGCCCATTTCAGAATTCACTGCACCAGATGTCCAGACCTTTTGTCCGTTCACTACCCATTCATCACCATCAAGAACAGCAGTTGTGCGCAAGCTTGCAAGGTCACTTCCCGCCTCTGGTTCTGAATACAACTGACACCACACGTCTTGTGCGCTCAATGTTGAAGCTATAAAACGTTTCTTTTGCTCTTCAGTTCCGTATTGCATGATGATAGGCACTGCCATATTGAGACCAATACCTAATGTGTCTGCTTCACGCGGCATTCGTCCGGCAGATAGTGCTTGAAATCGACGTTCGCCATTTTCAATGTCTGTACGGCCGCCGTATTCTTCCGGAATTCCAAAACCAACGAGTCGAGCTTTCGCCATCGCTCCGCGCAAGGTACGCACTCTGTCCATTGCACCTGGCCCTGCAGTTGCCATAACTGCAGGAAGTGTCTCGAAAAAGGCTTCTACTTCACGGGCAAAATCGTCGACCATGTAGTTCACTGTATGTGTTAGATACGGTCAAGGACATCATGAAGGCACACCTCACCACAAATGAAAATGGCGCTCGGCCGCTTGAAGGCGTACGCGTATTGGATTTCACACGCGTACTGTCTGGGCCGCACTGTACGCGCATGTTGTCAGACATGGGTGCTGAAGTAATCAAACTTGAACCACCTGAGGGTGACCTAACGCGTTTTGCATTTCCTCGTGTTGGTTCAATGTCAACATATTTTGCGCAACAGAACATTGGAAAAAGAAACATATCAATGGATCTGAAAAAACCAGAAGCGATTGCGCTGATCAAACAACTTGTAGTTCATTGCGACATCGTGGTGGAAAATTTCCGTGCAGGCGTGATGGACAAATTGGGCATCGGATACGAGGTGCTTTCTGAAATCAACCCTCGTCTGATTTATGCCGCAATTAGTGGTTATGGAAATTCTGGCCCGTGGGTGCATCGCCGTGCCTACGCATCAGTAGTGAACGCAGAAACTGGGCTCACAGGTTTGCAAGCAGATGCGCGCGGCGGCGAGGTGTCTAACGACCCTCATAGCCATGCAGATGTCTACACAGGCATGGAAGCAGCATCGGCGATTTTGGCTGCGTTATACCAACGCACACAGACTGAAGTCGGCCAGTACGTCGACGTCTCTATGGCTCAAACAATGTTGTATGTCAATGAACATGTACAGAATGAATTGTTCACCCGTCCTGTTCCTGCTGATCAAATTCGTTCATTCCAACCTGGTGAATACCCAGTGCTTCAAACCGGAGACGGCCGCCACGTTGTAATCAGCGGACATCCAGCTGAACGCGGTACTTATGATTTGTTTGTTAAAGCAATGAACAAACCAGAAATGTTTGATGATCCACGCTTTTCTGATGTTGCATTACGGTTGAAAAACTTTGACGACTTGTTACACATCTTGGTTGACTGGGCAGCTGCCATGCCTACAGCTGATGCTTTAGAGAAAGTGTGTGCTGATAGTGGTTTAGCAATGGGAACAGTGCGCACCATGGAAGAACTGGCACAAACAGAATGGGCAACAGCGCGCCATGTTCTCATTGATGCTGATGATCGTTCTGGCGACACTTTCAGAGTGCCGAATTCACCATGGGTGTTTTCTGGCTCAAACACCAGCACACGTGGTATTCCGAAATTTCGTGGAGAAGATAATGCTGAAGTTCTCACCAGCATTCTTGGCATGAGCACCGAAGAGGTGCAGCAACTCACCGATAACGGTGCACTGTCAATTCGACTTCCGAAAAAGTAATCAGCGGCCAGAGTGGCCAAAACCACCACCGCGGTCGATGTCATCAAGACTGTCCACTTCGGTCCACGTCACTTCTTCAACACGCTGAATGACCAGTTGTGCAATTCGGTCACCGCGATACACGTGATACGGACGATTCTGATCCGTGTTCAACAGAACAACTTTTATCTCACCTCTGTAATGAGAGTCGATAAGCCCAGGGGCATTCACCACACTGATGCCATGTTTCAGAGCTAACCCACTGCGAGGCAGAACAAAACCGGCGTATCCAATCGGAATAGAGATTGCGATTCCCGTTGGAATAAGTGCACGTCCACCATTCGGAGCCAACACCATGTCAATTGCGGAATAGATATCAAGGCCAGCATCGCCCACATGTGCCAACTGGGGCAATGGGAGATCGGCATCAAGGCGCTTGATCTGAATATTCGGCATGCCCCCACGCTATTGCCCACCTCCGCTATGGGCGTAATCACGCATTGCCAATAGATTGGTGAAGTGCTGATTTGGATGGACCTCGAAATGACAGGCCTCAATCCTGAGACCGATGTGATTGTGGAAATTGCCACCCTGGTCACAGATGACGAACTCAACATCATCGCCGAGGGCCCAAACCTGGTGATCTTCCAGCCAGAAGAAGCACTCGCTTCCATGGGTGATTTCGTCACTCAAATGCACACCACGTCTGGCCTTCTTGAGCTGATCAAGACCTCAACAATTAGTCATGACGAAGCCATGCAACAAACTCTTGACTTCATCAAAGTGCACAGTCCTGAATCAGGAAAAATACCGTTGTGCGGAAACTCCATTCGCACTGACAGAAGCTTTCTAGAAAAGTACATGCCGGAAATTGAACACTGGTTGCATTACAGATGTGTTGATGTATCGACCGTGAAGGAACTTGTAAAGCGTTGGTATCCGAACATTGCGTACAGTCGTGAAATTAGTGCTGGGCAAAATCATCGCGCCATGGACGACATTCGCGACAGTGTGGACGAGATGCGGTACTACCGAGAACTCATCTTTCGTGACCCCACTGAAGTGAAGAAGCCAAGTAAGTGAGTACTGATACTCCGCGCCCAGTGAAGTCTGAGCAACTTCAAGCAACAGACGAAATCGTGGAAGTTGCTCCCGGAGTATTACGAACACAACTTCCAGCAAACATCACAGGCCTTGGCCATGTGAACATGTACGTCTTAGAAGACGAGCGTGGCGTTGCTGTTGTTGACCCTGGCCTGCCAACAAAAGAATCATGGACTGCACTGACTAGTCATTTGGCAACAATTGGTGTGCCCATGAAGCGTGTGCACTCCATCATCGTGACGCACAGTCACCCAGACCATTACGGCGGCGCAGCTCGTCTTCGTAGCGAGTCTGGTGCCGACATCATCACACATCGCCTCTTTCGCACCTTCTATGACCCAACAGAACCGCCCGATGTAGACGCTGAAGAATTGGCTCTCATGATTCGCAGTCCGTTTCAACCGCCACCATGGGGTGGGCCCGCAATGGAAATGCCGTGGCAACGCAAAGTGCGCATGACAGTAGCAAAACGATTTCCAAAATTGATGCGCGTGCCGTCACCCTCTGTGCGCCTGAATGAATCTGACCGAATGAAGTTTGCTCGCCGTGAATGGGTAGCAGTGCATACACCTGGCCACACCCACGACCATTTGTGCCTTTTCGACCAAGAAACAGGCACCCTTTTAAGTGGTGACCATGTATTGCCAACCATCACGCCACACATCAGTGGGCTCACTGCACACGGCGACCCTTTGACATTGTTCTTTGATTCACTCGACAAAATCGGAAACTTTGCGAACCAAATTAATATTGCACTGCCAGCGCACGGCACACCATTTGAAAATGTCGGCAACAGAGTGCAAGCCATCAAAGATCACCACATTGAACGTTTACAAAAACTTCGTGATACCAGTGCGGATCTCAGCAGGCCAGCATCAGTAATGGAATTTGCTACTCACTTGTTCTCACCACGCGCACAAGGCGCCATGGCAGACAGTGAAGCGTTCGCTCACCTTGAACACTTGCGAATCATGGGCGACTTCGAACGGCGCGATAACAGCGGCACGTTCGAATACGTACTTAAGGATTAACTCCACACCACATCGCAGAATGCATGGTGGCACCAACCCGAAGTTGTAATTCAAGATTCTCATCACCCGATGAAAGGTGTCGAATTGGTTCGTGACCTTGTTCTACTTGCACCACATGTTCCACAATTGCTCGAAGTGGCGCACGCACAGTGCGGTGGTCTGCAAGAAACTCTTCGATAATTACCCAATACGCGGCGTTGTTCATGTGACCTACCGCGTCAAAATCTGCAAACCGCAATGGCCATGTCTCTTCATGTGTCATTGATGCATCAAACAACTTGTCACGCAATAACAATCGAGCATTGACATCACGCCCACCAGCAGATGCACTCAATATGTCAAGAATGTCTGCTGGCACTTTGCTTGGCTGCAACGTGGTTTCATCAACATGTACCCACAAGGCAGCAGCATCAACAAGAACCGTGCCGTCAACAGCACTGATACGCGTGCGACGTTCTGCCCAGTGCGAACCGACTCCTCCACACCAGGTGGTGAGATCAATCTCTTGTAAGTACGTCGGAAACTCGTGAATATCAATAACAGTGCGACGTACCACCCACCAATGCGGGTCACTCCAATCCGCGTCACGCGTGTCATCGTTTGCGACATCTTGCAGATAGCGCGCCACTGCATCAAGGCGTAAACGACCATTCGGCGTTGCATCACCCAGTCGAACTCGACGCCTAGCAGTAAATTGCCGTCCAGTTCCGGGGCCTTCAATCATCTGAAAACTCAGTGCAGCATCACGAAACGACATCAATCTCACGATATCTGATTGAAATGTGCCGAGGCGCTTCCACTACTTCCAACAAATGCACACATAGCTGTACAACACCATAAAAAGGGACTTACTATGAGTCTCATGGAACATCTACTTCGCTCAGACTGGTCAGATGTTGCCCGCGCCCACAAAATTGAATTAATTGAGAAGCGTTTTAGAATCGCTATCTCAGTAGCTATTGCGGTCGGACTCACAACGATTGCACTTCAAGTGCAAATCATGCTCAGTATCTCGCACCTCTAAGTCCAACGTTAAAAAGCTCGCACTGGACGCACGTAGAGCGCGCCTCGCTTTTCGCTTGTGTCCTGTGCCCCGTCGCCAGGAAAACCATCGTAGAACCTTTGGAACCACGCAGCGCCCGCGAGGCTCTCAGACGAACTCCAATAGTTATTTGAAGTGAATTCATTTTGTATTGTTCCTTCCGCACAAACGGTGGCGGCTCCTGCTGCCTGACCTGTTTGGCGGGCATATTTACACACCTCATTCAATTCGTCACGGGACGGTAAAAACCAATCAGACGCTGTTGGAGTGGTGTAGTCATCTGCAAGACCCGCTGCATACAGATTCTTGGCGACTCCACCAGCATGATGGTGAGCAACAATTGCAGCAGTTGCTGCTCGACCTGTCCCTAAACCAAGATAGCCAAGAGCAGTGGCGGCATCAGACAAAAACACTTCATCACACTTACCGCTTAGAACCGTGCCACATTTTACGATAGCGGTTGACCATACAGCAATAGATGACGCATCAGTAGGGGCGACTTCTAAATAGTCATAACCAGGCATCTCATTAGTTGTGTCAACATACACAATCACTCCGCCTCCAGGGCCACGCACGCCAACAGCACACAACGTTGTTCCATTCGCTCCACACACACTGCGCGCGGTAAACCCAGTCGGTGATGACGTACCAGCAGCACCGGTGTCGCCCTTCGCACCAGTGTCACCCTTCAGACCGGTGTCGCCCTTCAGACCGGTGTCGCCCTTCGCACCAGCAGCACCAGTTATGCCATCCGCACCAGTTTGATTCAGCAAGACTTTGGTTTCGCTTTTAGCTACACACTTTCCATTCTTGGCGTAACGCAGAACATTCGTCTTTTTGTTCGCACAAACAGTCACGGTTTTTGTTGATGACGCAGCAATCACGCCAACACCGCCGCCAACTGAAACGCCAGCCAAGATGCCGACAAGAAGTAATACCCCAGCTGATCGATGCGAATGGGATCTGGACCTAGAAAAAGAGTTCATTTAGCATGATATGTCGCCTCAACAACCCCGCTGCTGTATTTAAAACCCTTGTGGGTGCTGGGTTTTATTAAATCAGTTGACTCTGGCCAAATCAGGTGGTTTGATGGTCACCTCATGCGTAACAACCTGACCACCGCAACTATGGGTACCACGGCAACAGCCGTGGCGTTTACCTATGCGTCA
>Ga0214919_10010117_pt1 | contig 12020 bp, 19 predicted proteins | sample LL1503_MetaG_FD_177994 | JGI IMG/M metagenome (GOLD analysis project Ga0214919, IMG submission 177994) | Freshwater microbial communities from Lake Lanier, Atlanta, Georgia, United States - LL-1503 | ecosystem: Environmental > Aquatic > Freshwater > Lake | place: USA: Georgia | collected...
GAAGCGCTCCAGCACGACCAATGCCCCGTGTAGCCCCCGTGATCAAGACCACCTTGCCCTTCATGCTAATTAAAGGTTCGCCCATCGACTTTTTATAGCGGAATTTCGCCACATACCAAGAGTGCTCGAATGCGATGATCGACCATGGAGGCATGTGGATTGGTCCCCGCAATAAACCTCCCCTGACCCATCCTAATTACGCCTCCAGCGATAATAAATTTATGGCTCATGGAGCCATGGGGATTCGAACCCCAGACCTCCTCAATGCCATTGAGGCGCTCTACCAACTGAGCTATGACCCCGAAAGAAAACAAAACCGTATCGCAAAACACCCCCACCGCCAAGGCAAACCCTTGGCTTGCGAAATCTCCTCTCTACGATCATTCTATCGGTATGAAGCAACCTATCTTACTGGCTCTCTTAACTGCCCTCGCTTTGACCTCCTGCCAGCACGCCCCATCGGGATCTGATGCTGAAGACGAAAGGAATCCATTTTTCCGCCAAGCCAGTAAAGATGTGGCCGACCTCAATTACCCTGCCGCCATCAAGCAGTTTGAAAAAGCACTCGCAGTCAACCCCACGGTCGTAAAAGCTTATCTCCAAATCGGCCTTCTCTATGGGGATAAACTCGGCGACCCCATTAGTGCCATTTACTTTTATCAAAAATATCTAGAAGCCCGCCCTAATGCCTCCGAGCGTGAAGAGGTTGTCGCCGCCATGGAAAAAGCAAAAATCGATTTCGCTCTTAGCCTCACCAACAGCGGCATCCAAAATGCCGCTGAAATCGCTAAGATGAGCAAAGAGAATGTCGATCTCAAGCAGCAGATCGCTCAGCTTCAAGGAACCCTCGCTGCTAAAGAAGCCCAAGTCTCGCAAGCTGCTGGAGCCGCAACTCCACCTAAAGCCACTGCCGTAGTCCCCGCTTCCCCTGCCCAAGAGAAAAAGCCGCTGAAAGCGCCCTCGGTGAAGCCACAGGAGGCCGCTAACGCAATTCCATCAGTGCCCGCATCGTCCCCACCTGCCGCTCCTGCTGAAGCCTCTGCACCCTCCGCCAATTCAAAGCAGCACACCATTGGTCGCGGGGATACTCTTTGGAAGCTGGCTAAGAAATATTATCCTGCGTCCCTCGACCTCAACGAGGAGATCGCCAAGATCAAAACTGCAAATCCTGGTCTGGATGACCGCAATCTCAAGATTGGCACCGTGATTACCATTCCATGAGTCGCCCCCGCTCCTCACCTGACGACCAGCAAGATCTTCCCCTACCCTCGGGGGGTCCAATTGAAGATCTAAGCGCAGAGCTTCAACAGCGCCAACATGAGCTGATTCAACTCCAAAGACAGCAGCAAGATCTTGAGGCACGGAAAAAACAGCTCGAAGAACTTAGTACCCGCCGACAAGAACTCCTCCAAGGGCAAAAAGAAATACGAGATAGTCTCCTTCGCGGAATTATTATTCTCGAGCGTGCTGAAGCCCAAGGGCGCAAAGAAGTGGAACAGATGCACGAAACGCGACAAATCTTCAGCGAGCAGCTTTCCCAAATCACCAGCATCGATCCCTCCGAGTGGCTAGCCACCGGGATCGAAGAGGAGCTTTCAAAGTCCCTCGCCAAGGTTGACCAAGCCCAAGCTATCTATACTCAGTCCCGCGCAAAAATCGACGCTTTGAGAGGCCGTGATCTGGACCCTACTGCAGATGACCCCGAAGGCGGCTCAAACAGCTCATCCCCCTCGAACCAAGAGTCTTTTTCAACCAACCTAGTACGAGGTCTCGCATTTAATCTTCCCCTTATCATTTCGGTAATCGTAGGCCTGATTCTCTATCGCATCCTAAAATAACCCTCCTCTACGCGTCGGCCGGTGAAAACTATTCTCATTTGAAGTGAATAGCTTATTTACGCACACTTGATTTCCCTCTGATCCGTTAAGCATAGTGGGGAATGCAGTTGCCCAGTTTTAAGCGTGATCCGATCGGAGAAGAAATACGTCGGATCAACCGCGAGTCCTCTCGCCTAGGCCACACATCTCGTCGACTTGTGGAGGAGGCCTCAATGGTAACTTCAGGTCGACATCAAACGATCCGATCTGTTTCTCCCATCTCCCATATTAAACAAGCTCCCACCCTTTTGGTGGAAAGCAGGCTGGCTCGACGAAAGGTAATCCTAGCAGTCACCATCTCGCTACTATTAGCGTGGATTCTATTTAAGCTTGTCTCAGCCTAGCCGCCCGGAAGCAGACTACTTTTTTTTGTCTGATTTAGCAGGCTTAGCGGGTTTTTCTGCTTTGGCGTCTTTTCCAGACTTCGATTTGCCCTTCGCAGAATCATCAACTTCGTCGACCACAGGAGCTGGCCTAACCACCCACTCTAAAAGAGCTAACGGAGCTGCATCCCCATGCCTGTAACCCAGCTTAAGGATCCGTGTGTAACCCCCCGCACGATCTTTGAATCGTGGGGCGATTTCCGCAAAGAGCTTATGAACGAGATCCGACTCATGCAGGGCCGAAATGGCCTGACGACGGTGATGAAGGCTCCCCTTTTTTCCAAGGGTCACCAACTTTTCCGCTACAGGACGAGCTGCCTTAGCACGCGAAACCGTTGTACGGACCCGCTCATGCCGAATCAGCGAGCCGACCAAATTGGCCAACATGCTGTCTCGGTGCTGAGACGTCCGACCTAGTTTTGTCGTGTTTTGACGATGTCTCATGCCTGCCCATTCGCTCCAGCTGCTTCGACAGGAGCCACAGGAATCGTCAACATAGACGCATCAAACTTCATCCCAAGGGAGAGCCCTAAGGAGGTCAGCTTGTCCTTGATTTCGTTTAAGGACTTCTTTCCAAAGTTCCGATACTTCAACATTTCTGCTTCCGACTTTAAGGCCAACATCCCCACGGTGGTGATATTCGCATTGTTCAAGCAGTTCGCGGCGCGAACCGACAATTCAATCTCATTCACGCTCATCGCCAACAGCTTCTTCAAGGCCGTGTTTTCCACAGGGGCCTCAAACTTCACTTCCTCGAACTCAATCGGCTCTTTGTCAAAGTTGGCAAAGATGTCCAAGTGGTGGCGCAAGATTCCTGCCGAGTGGAGCAACGCCTCATCTGGGGTCAAACGGCCGTCAGTCCACAACTCAAGAACGAGTTTGTCGTAGTCAGTGCGCTGGCCAACACGGGTGTTTTTCACCTCGTACTTCACCTTGGTGACCGGGGAGAAAAGGGAGTCCACCGGAATTAAACCAATCGGGGAATCTTCCCTTTTATTATCTTCCCAAGTGGCGTAACCACGACCGACACGCACCTCAAATTCGGCCTCAAACTTTGCTTTTTTATCGAGAGTGCAAATCACCTCTTTGGGATTCAAAACCTCAATCCCAGCATCCAACTCAATGTCAGATGCCGTGACAGGCCCTTCTTTATTGACCTTGAGAGACAGCAAACGGGGCTCACGGTTCGGAAGCTTAAACTTTAATTTCTTTAAATTGAGAACGATCTCCGTGATGTCTTCAACCACGTGATCAATCGTGCTGAACTCATGTTGCACACCAGCAATTTTCACGCTGGTAATCGCAGCACCTTCCAAGGAGCTGAGCAGCACTCGCCGAAGAGAGTTTCCTAAGGTTGTCCCATAACCAGCCTCAAAAGGCTCAGCCGTGAATTGGGCATAAGTCTCCGTGGCTGTATCTTCGTTCTTTTGCAGACGGTTCGGTAGTTCGAATCTTCCAAGTCGTAGGGGCATAGTCTTTTCTCTCTTTCCGGCCGGGTTACCCCTCCCCCGCTACCTGGGAAAGGACCGACGGCCGATTCTAATCTTCGTTGGTTTTCATCGCCGGTAGCGGGCGATGAAGCTGTTTTACGAACGCGAGTAAAGCTCGACGACCAACTGCTCGTTGGCCACCGGGTTTAGCTCTTCGCGTGTCGGAATCCGTGTGAGCGTTCCTTTGAACTGCTCTTTATTAAGGGTCAACCAATCCGGCACAGGCCTGATTTGGCTCTTCTCCAAAGCATTCGTACCCAGTTGGCGAGACTTCGGATTGTCCCGCACCTCCACCACATCACCCGCGCGGCATCCATAACTAGGAATCGAAACTTTTTTGCCGTTCACCGCAATATGCCCATGGGAAACCATCTGTCGAGCGCTCCGGCGGGTCGAAGCAAAACCTAAATGATCCACAATACTGTCGAGCCTTGTTTCGAGAAGTTGCAGCAGCTTTTCGCCAGTCACACCACGACTCTGAACAGCCTTTTGATAGTAACGTCGAAACTGCTTTTCCAAAATTCCATACCCGTACTTCATCTTTTGCTTTTCCCCGACCGCGATTGCGAAATCAGACTGCTTCCTCCGCCCCTTTGCACCGTGGACCCCAGGAGGGAAATTCCTGCGCTCAAGTGCTTTTGAAGGACCAAAAATCGGTTGGCCGAAACGACGATTAATTTTGTCTCTAGATCCAGTGTAGCGTGCCATAAAATATTCTCCTTAAACTCTTCGCGCCTTGCGCATCCGGCACCCATTGTGAGGAACAGGCGTAACATCCCGAATCATGCTCACTTCCAAGCCAACAGCTTGGAGAGCTCGGACAGCAGATTCACGACCCATTCCTGGACCCTTTACCCTAACCTCGACCTCTTTTAAGCCGTGCGCCATCGCTTGCCGACTCGCATCCTGCGCCACCACCTGAGCCACATAAGCAGTGGATTTCTTAGAGCCGCGAAATCCCATTTTTCCAGCGCTAGACCATGCGATGACATTTCCCTTTAAATCGGTGATTGAAACAACGGTATTGTTAAAGGTTGCCAGAATATGAGCTACACCATTTTGAATCTGTTTGGCGCCCTTGATTTTCGGAATCTTGATCTTCGACGCGTCCTCTAATCCATCCAAAGTAAGACTTTCAGGTGATAGAATTACCTCTTCTTTTTTTCCACCCTCCTTGCCACCGCCTGAAGCTTTCGCGCCTTTAGGCTTTTTTGTTTTTGCACCTTCCGGCGCAGAACCTTTCGCTTTGGCTTCCGGTTTGGATGCCGGCTTGGCATCAGGCTTTTTTTCGTTCTCGCTCATACGATTTAGGTCTTAGCCGCTTTGGCGTCCTTGCTACGGATGACGCCTACGGTCTTTCGCGGGCCTTTTCGAGTCCGGGCATTGGTCGAAGTTCTCTGTCCACGCACAGGCAAACCTTTGCGATGGCGGATCCCCCTATAGCAGTTGATCGTCTGCAAACGCTTCAAATTCTGCTGGGTATCCCGACGTAAATCTCCCTCGATCAAAAAGCGGTTCCGCTGGATGACACCGATAATGCGATTGATCTGCTGATCCGTTAAATCTTTAGCACGTAAATCCACAGGAATCTCTGCTTCCTCAATCACTTGCTTGGCGCGTGTTGCACCCAACCCATAAACGTACCGGAGACTAAACTCCGCCCTCTTCTCACCCGGAATATCAACACCTAATACGCGTGGCATATTTTACCCTTGCCTCTGTTTCAACCGAGGGTTCTTTTTGTTGATAATGTAGATACGTCCACGGCGACGGACGACTTGGCAATCGCTGGTGCGACGTTTGATAGATGCTCTGACTCTCATAAATAAATAGTCCAAAATATTATCGAAATTCGACTATCTTGGCAAGCCTCTTTCTCTCAAAGATATCTGCATTTTTTTCTGCACTTCCTAGGCTGCTGACACTCTTTGTTCTGCTGAGCTTCCGCAACATGCTGATGAAGATTGGGTTAGGATTTCTGGATCTCCTTCAGTAATAAGAACCACATGCTCAAAGTGGGCTGAATCGCTACGATCCGCAGTAACTGCTGTCCAACCGTCCTTCAAAATGCGTATCTGCTCACCACCCTCATTGACCATCGGCTCAATCGCTAATGTCATTCCGGGTCTGAGTACCGGCCCCGAGTTGGCTTTACCAAAATTAGGAATCTGGGGCTCCTCGTGCAATTTTCGTCCCACCCCATGCCCAACAAACTCCTTCACCACGCTATAACCAGCCGCCCTCACGCAGTTTTCCACCGCATGACAAATCTCCCCCAGCCTATTCCCGCTTCGCGCCGCCGCGATTCCCGCCCTCAATGACGCTTCAGTTCGCTCTAGTAACCGCTGCCTCGACGGGGTGATCGCACCTAATCCAACTGTCGTGGCCGTATCCCCGACCCAATTATCCAAAATAATCCCTACATCCAACTTCACCACATCCCCGTAACCCAATCGGCGTGACCCTCCGATTCCATGGACCACCTCTTCATTAACAGAGATACACAGTTGCCCTGGAAATTTACGGTAACCCAAAAAAGCACTCCTTGCCCCTGCCTTTGATATTAACTCTCCCGCCCATCGATCCACATCCCCAGTCGTCTTTCCTGGCTCTAAACGCAACACGAGCTCTTCAAGAATCGTACGAGCAAGGCGGCAACTGGATCGCATTCCAGCGATCCCTGCAGCATCTTTGATCGGGATAATCGGCATGGCCCCGTGGGCCTTATCGCAGAGAAAGAACAATCCCGCCAAGAGCGATGATCGCTATCAAAACCAGTAACCAAGCAATCTGGCGTTCCGAAATCGTCTGAGCCGTGCCACCCACACTTCCCGTGCTCCTGCCCTTAATTCTCCCCTTCTTCAAGAAACCATCATAGTGCCTCTGCAAAAGATAGGTCTCCGCCTGCCGCATCGTATCCAACATCACCCCCACAATAATTAACAAGCCCGTACCTCCGAAGAATTGTGCAGTAATGCTCGGCACACCTAGGAAGTTCTGCACGAGCATCGGCAAAACTGCCAACGCTGTTAAGAAAATTGCCCCTGCAAAGGTCAGTCGAGTCATGGCGTAATCCAGAAATTGTGCCGTTGTCTCTCCAGGACGGATTCCAGGAACAAAACCGCCGTGCCTTTTCATATCATCCGCAATCTGAATCGGATTGAAAACCATCGCCACCCAGAAGTAGGAGAAGAAAAAGATCATTCCAGCATACAAAACATAGTGAAGTGTCCCTGTCGCCAAAGCCGCCGCAATCCGATTCGCCATCGGAGATCCCGGAAAGAGAAAACCTAAGATGCTCGCTGGAAACAGCAGGATCGCATTCGCGAAGATAATCGGCATAACACCTGCATAATTCACTTTGAGAGGTAGAAATGATGTCTGCCCACCATAAACACGATTTCCCCTCACCTGCTTTGCGTATTGAACACTAACTTTTCTCAGCGCTTGGGTCAGAGCAATCGTCGAGCCGATCACTATAAAAAGAAATGCCAACAATAGGAAAAGAATGAAGGGACTGATTGGCTCGCGACCACTTCCTGCCGGAGGAACAAATACCTGCCACCCAGCGACCAACGCCGCCGGAAGTCGCGCCACGATACCAATCGTGATGATCAGGGAAATTCCATTCCCAATTCCCTTCTCCGTCACCTGCTCACCGATCCACATCAGCAACATCGTTCCTGCAGTTAGAGTAATCACGGTGATAACACGAAATGCCAACCCAGGCTCAGGCACCAGAGGACCGAGACGCTGAATGACTTGATCGATTCCAGAAAATATCGGAATTTTGGATGGATTCTCAAAGCTCGTTGCGAGCAGGTACCCCTGAACCACACACAAAATTAGAGTTCCCATCCGAGTGTACTGGGTGATCTTCTGCCGCCCACCCTCCTCCCGGACCAACTTTCCGAGTGAAGGAATAACGCCCGTAGCCAACTGCATCACAATGCTCGCACTGATGTAGGGCATGATGGTCAAAGAAAAGATCGCGCAATTTTCCAGAGCGCCACCACTAAACAAATTAAACAATCCAATCACGCTCCCCTGATCCTGCTGATCCACCACTTGACGGAAAAACTCCCCAAGCACAAGCGGGTTAATCCCGGGACAAGGAATCGATGCCCCAATTCGCACCACCACAATTAAAGCGAGGGTGAAAATAATCCGGTGCCGGAGCTCCGGAATCTTAAAGCAATTAAAAAGGGCGTGAAGCATAGCCCGTGATCAACCCGGCTAGGATTATTTCTTCAGCAGGGTAACTTTTGCCCCTGCTGCTTCGAGCGCGCTTTTGGCTGAGCCACTCGCCGCATGCACTTCGAGAATCAGATTTTTAGGTTTCAATTTCCCACCGCCAAGAATCTTAATACCAGCCCAGTCCCCTTTCACTAAGCCCACTTCCCGTAACGCATTTTCATCCACCTTGGCCCCATCCGAAAACAAGTCCAAACTGTTCAGGTTTACGGGGGCAAAGCGCTGCGTAAATACAGCATTGTTGAAGCCACGCTTGGGTATGCGTCGGATCAAGGGCATCTGTCCGCCCTCAAAACCCAAACGCAGACTACCACCCGAACGAGCTTTTTGACCCTTATGGCCTTTTCCTGAAGTCTTACCCTTTCCTGAGCTCTCTCCAGATCCTAAACGTTTGCGCCGATGCCTTGCACCAGGACGAGGAACAGTCGTACTCATGAAGCTACCTCCACTACCGCTGCTTTCGGCGGACGTTTCTTACCACGAAGTTCGAGAATTTGTGTCCGGGTGCGGAGCTTCGAAAGAGCATCCACCGTCGCCTTGACCACGTTGGCGGCATTGCTCGAGCCCATCGACTTCGCCAACACATCTTTCACCCCTGCCGCCTCAAGGACAGATCGCACTCCACCCCCTGCAATCAGCCCGGTCCCCAAAGACGCAGGTCGCAATAGGACACGACCACCTCCAAAGGAGCCATTGACCTCATGCGGTAAAGTGCTCGGACCAATATTATAGGAAAAAAGATTTTTCTTTGCGTTTTCAGTCCCTTTGCGGATCGCTTCAGAAACTTCTCTCGCCTTCCCAAAGCCGACACCCACCTTCCCCTTCTTATCACCCACCACAAGAAGGGCGCTAAAACTAAAGCGACGTCCACCTTTGACGACCTTGGCGCAACGGTTCACAAACACAACTTTCTCAAACATATCGGACGGAGTCCGGGTACGTTCACGACGGTTCGTCGTTGGCTCAGACTTCGGAATAAATTCCGAGGTCTTCGAAAATGCTTTTTCCACCACAGCTTCCAGCGGAATTGTGGTGTCAGTTACAACGGGTGTGGCTTCGTTCATTCCATATACCTCTTCAGAATTTCAAACCAGCTTGCCGAGCCGCCTCAGCAAAGGCTTTGACCTTTCCATGATACAAAAAGCCGCCGCGATCAAACACCACAGCGGAAATTCCTTTTTTCGAAGCACGTGTAGCCACCTCTTTGCCCATCTGGGCCGCCCCGGCAACATTGGCGCGAATCCCTTTCTTCAAGGTTTCTTCCAAGGTAGAGACTGCCGCCAAAGTTTTCCCCGCCGCATCGTCAATGATCTGTGCGTAAATATTTTTACCACTGAAAGAAACACAAAGCCGAGGCTTGGTGGAATCCCCACGAAGACGCAAACGAATCCGTTTATGGATCCGAATCCGTCGTTCTCTACGTAATTTGGATGGATTAGGCATAAAGTTGTATTAGGCCGACTTGCTTTGAGCTGTCTTGCCTTCCTTTCGTCGAATCGTCTCCCCAGCGTACCGCACCCCTTTTCCTTTGTAAGGTTCGGGGGGCGCATACCCGCGGATATCTGCGCAAACCGCACCGACCAGCTGCTTATCCGACCCTTCCACGAGTAAGCGAGTGTTATCGGTTACAGTGACCTTAATTTCAGCCGGTAGTGGATATTCGATCGGATGGGATTTTCCGAGATTGAGAACCAACTTCTTCCCTTGAACATTCGCCTTAAATCCGACCCCATGAATTTCCAAATTCTTGCTGTAACCCACACTAACTCCCGTCACGACATTTTGAACCAAACTACGAGCCAATCCATGCATCGACCGCGCCATCCGCTCCTCCGTATCGCGAGAGACAACAATCTTGCCGGCATCCAGCTTTGCGGTGATGAAAGGAGGAAGATCGAGGGACAACTTCCCCTTCGGGCCCTCCGCCTTCAGATTCCTTCCCTGCATCGCCACTTTGACGTTCGCGGGGACCAGAACAGGTTGATTGCCTATGCGAGACATATTACCAAACTACGAGGAGCAACTCCCCGCCTACGTTTTGTTTCTTCGCATCTTCCCCAGTGAGAACTCCCCGAGGAGTGGATAAAATCGAGACTCCCAAACCACCCAAATACTTTGGGATTTCCTGAGCACCCACATATCGACGCAGTCCAGGTTTGGAGAGACGTCGAATACAGGTAATGGCTTTTCCATTTCGGACAGTGCCGGTCTTCATCGCAATATGGAAATCGGTATGGATGCCATTTTTCTTAAGCTCGAAGTCCTCAATAAAACCTTCCTTCTTTAAAATGGCCAAAACACTTCCCCGCATTTTTGAATGCTTTGCCTTCACGGTTTTTAGACCAGCAGTCGATGCATTCCGAATCTGCGTGAGAAAATCAGCGAGTGGATCGGTAACCATAAAACTACCAGCTCGCTTTCGTTACACCCGGGATTTCTCCGCGTAATGCCATTTCTCGAAATTGAATACGGCTAACGCCAAACCGACGGATATAGCTGCGCCGCCGCCCTGTAATCGAACACCGGTTATATTTCCGGGTCGAAAACTTGGGGGTCTTCTTCTGCTTAAGCCGCCAACACTTCTTGGCCATCTGTCTTCTCCTTATTGCCGGTCTTGGCGGCGTCTTGGGTTCTCACAATGAAAGGCATGCCCATCAAAGCCAGCATTTCACGAGTCTCTTCCCTCTCTTTTCCCGATGTGACAAAGGTCACATCAAATCCCAAATTCCGTTTCACTCGATCAATTTCGATCTCAGGGAAGATCGAATGGTCCTTAACCCCCAATGTATAGCCGCCTCGGCCATCAAATCCACCATTCGGGATTCCACGAAAATCACGGATGCGAGGCAAGGCAGCCCGAATAAAGCGGAGGAGAAAATCGTACATGATTTTTCCGCGTAAAGTCACCTTGCAACCAATCTCTTGATGCAATCGCAAATTAAAGTTGGAAATACTCTTTTTCGATTTGGTCTTAATCGGCTTCTGACCCGTGATCATCGTCAGATCATGAACTGCATCTTCTAAAGCCACTTTGATATCGGTCAAGGAGCCCACCGAGCAGTTCAAAACGATCTTCTCCAACTTCGGAACCTGATGAAGATTGACGTAGCCACGATTCTTCATCATCGCGGGAACGACTGTCTTCAAATAGTGAACTTTCAGGTCGTTTTCCATAAACTATTTCTTCCCCTTGCTTTCTTTTTTCTTCTTTTCAGCACGGGCAGCTTTCGGACGATTGACCAGGCGTAGGTTGGAAATATGGATGGTCCCCTCACGCTCCATCACGCCACCCTTGGGATTATCCTGAGTGGGACGCACATGCCGCTTGATCATATTCACACCCTCGATCAACGCGCGGAAGGAATCGGTTTTGACCTCAAGGATTCTTCCTTTACGGCCTTTTTGGGAACCGCTGATCACTTCAACCTCATCCCCTTTATGAACGTGAAAACGGTTCATAAACTCAGAGCACCTCCGGGGCCAAGGATACGATCTTCATGAAATTCTTCTCACGCAACTCGCGAGCCACTGGGCCGAAAATACGAGTCCCGCGAGGGTTGGAATCCTTATCAATAATCACCGCCGCATTGCTATCAAAACGTAGATAAGAACCGTCATTCCGACGGATGGGATACCTCGTCCGAACGATAACCGCACGGACTACCTCGCTCTTTTTCACCGTTCCGTCGGGAGCAGCTTCCTTCACGTTCGCCGTAACGATATCTCCAATTTTCGCAATCAGAGTCTTGCGCCCGATCACACCAATCATGGTGGCTTTTCGTGCGCCAGTGTTGTCCGCGATATTAAGCCAAGAACGGATCTGGATCATACATTCGCCTCCAGAGGTGCTTCAGCCTGCTTGACCACTTCCACCAAGCGCCACCGTTTGAGACGACTCAAAGGACGACACTCGATAATACGGACGGTGTCCCCCTGCTTGGCTTTCTTTTCCTCGTCATGGGCATAAAACTTTTTCTGAAGCCGAATGATCTTTTTATACTTGGGATGGGGCATGC
>Ga0214919_10010118_pt1 | contig 12020 bp, 9 predicted proteins | sample LL1503_MetaG_FD_177994 | JGI IMG/M metagenome (GOLD analysis project Ga0214919, IMG submission 177994) | Freshwater microbial communities from Lake Lanier, Atlanta, Georgia, United States - LL-1503 | ecosystem: Environmental > Aquatic > Freshwater > Lake | place: USA: Georgia | collected 2015-03-15
GATGGCTTATTCTCAGACAATAAATTGCAGTCACCCCAAGGGCGAATACAAGATTCACCCCTACCCTGAGACCGTACAATTCAAAATTTTTCAAGCAAAACTTAAGGCTAATTGGAAGCCCTTGCTGGGGAGAGACGATATCAAGCAGCTAATTTCCAGCGGGTTGAGTCATCGGAAAAGTCGAACATCGCGTAACCTACTCTAAACCAAGACTCAATGAATCTCTTCGAGCCTCACTTAATGCCCTTTCTCTTGACCAAAAAAAGACAGTATTAGAATTAGAAGTTTTTGAGCCAATAGCTAATTTTTCTTGAAGTGGAGCCTCATGAGGATTCACGCATTCTCTCAGCCGCTGATATAAAAGTGCTGTGCAGTGGATACCTCCCTCACGAATACCGGGGCCCACCGTTAGACCACACCGATCCTCCCTATCTTCAGACCTAGCCGCCGAGTCTAAGTAAACAGCGTGAACATCACCATCGACAATCACTTTTTCTTCACGAGTCAAAAAATAAGAGATGAGGCGCACATCAGAGCACGTAGCGCTCATCCATTGAGGGAAGTAAGGCTTATCAATTTTCTCAGGTTGAATTTTATAGCCCCGCGAAGCTAAGTGCTCCAAAACACTTGCAGCCAACCCTGAATCATAAAATTTTGATCGTGGATTGACAGAATGCTGTGCAATCAAGCGATACCTAGGATCAATTTCTTTTAATTTACGTTCAATATGTTCTGCCAATCGAACAGAGATGGGCGCAGAAAAAACATCAAAACATCCCGGGGAAGACAGCAAATTAATAAAGGGCGGAGGACAGGAATCGGGATACAGACCACGATATTTTGGAGAATCTTTTTCAAAATAAGCAACACGAATCTTATTAAATTTCTTTCGATAAGAGCTAAGAGCACTCAAGCCTAAATCTTCAGGGATCCTCATGTCTTGAAAAATATTATAATTTAAATCCATTAATCGAAAACCCTGAGTTTCTGCCAACCTCTGCAGAAGGTTCGCAGACTCTAGCTCCAGGATATGCATATTGAGCACTAACATGACCCTCTCAGCTTCTAAGACATGGATATACGTATCTAAGTGATAATACAAATCATTGCTCTGACATGCTAAAAAGCTCACTTCTATATCTATAAATTTCAGCGCCGCCCCGAGCTTAGGCAAGATTTCTTCTTGCATTCTACGAAGCCTCTCTGTGCGATCCCTAAAATTTTCTACCTCTAGGCGCCAATAGGCTCCTATCAATAATTGACCTTTGTGCGCAGTAGTTCGCGGGACATAGACCGTATCACCCCCAGCAAATTTAAAATCAAGCTTAATGATTTTGGGCAAATACCCGGTAGCCCTGTGAATCGCTTTGGCCTTTTCAATATATGCCGCTTCCTGATGATTTATCCCTACTAATAAAAAATTTAATAAAGGCGCCGCACCTGGTTTGGAAGCATCTATTTCGTAAAGATGATATCCCAGATCTCTGATATGAAGAGATTGTTCACCAGAAGCGCCCATACTCATCAAGTCTTGCATTGAATCTGGCGCTCTAATGCTTAAGGCTTCAGAATAAAACCCAAGGGCGCTAAAAATAGCAAGCTCTAAAGCTCTTACATACTCTGCCTTCAGAAAAGCCATCACAAACATAACATCTAGATCAGCAGACCAATTAATTTTTTTTCTTTTTATTGATAAAGTTGATGGCAAGGTCGTAATCAAGGCATATCTATTTTTTACTGAGCCTTCTACTCGAGCTTCTGCTACTCCAGCTCCAGCTCCAGTTCCAGTTCCAGTTCCTGACATTTTATATTTCTCCGTAAAATCTCGCTAAATCCACATACTCTTCAATGCTTAAGTCTTGTGGCCTGGCATCGGGGCTTATATTTTTAGATCTTAAAAAATCATCTGAAAATAAATCAATTTTATTTTTAAAATTATTTCTTAAAGTCTTTCTGCGCATCTGAAAAGCCGTTCTTAATAAAAAATCAAAATTTTTATAATTCACTTCTTTGAAAAAACCAGATCTTCTGGGAATTAATCTCACAAACTGCGACATGACTTTAGGGACTGGATAAAAGCTTTCCGGCGGGACTAGAAATAAAGGCTGAACCTCGCAAAAATATTGGATCAAAATACTTAATCGCCCGTACTCACTTGAGCCCTTGGGAGCCGCCAATCTATCTATTACTTCTTTCTGTAATAAAAAATGCATGTCTGAAATATCTGGTAAAAAATCTAATAAATAAAATAAAAGATCAGTGGAGATGTTGTAGGGCAAATTTCCAACCACTCTTAATTTTTGATTTTGATTTTTTATTAAATTTTTAAAATCAAATTTTAAAACATCGGACTCATAAATTTTTAATTTGTTTTTAAATTTATTTTCTAGAAAACTAATTAAATCCCGGTCTATCTCAATCGCACTTAGATTATTTAAATAGGGCAATAAAGCGCCAGTTAGAGCCCCCTGCCCAGGTCCAATTTCGACTAATAGATCTGGAAATTTAGGTGCAATAGCCTGAACCATTTGATTTAAAATCAAGTCAGATTTTAAAAAATTTTGTCCAAATCTTTTTCTAGGGGTATGGGAATAATTTAAAGCTTCAGAAATTTTATGAGCCCTCTTTTTTTATTTTATTTTATTTTTCAATTTTCTCGAAAATCAAAGAGCAATTAGTTCCACCAAAACCAAAGCTATTAGACATGATGCAAGATAATTCTTGCTGTCTTAGCGTTTGAACTATATCCACGCCTACGGCTGCAGGATCCAAAGTTTCAATATTGATCGACGGTGCAATAAAGCCTTCTTGCATCATTAATAAACTATAAATGGCCTCTTGAGCCCCTGTCGCGCCTAGGGAATGCCCGGTCATGGATTTAGTTGAAGAAACGGGAGGAACAACACCGCCATTTTGATAATCAAAAGCCAATTTCATGGCTTCTAGTTCTGGAAGATCTCCAGCAGGCGTACTGGTTCCATGGGCGTTGATATATTCCACTGGACGTCTTGCTGTACTCATGGCCATTTGCATACATCTGACAGCACCCTCTCCAGAAGGAGCGACCATATTGTACCCATCTGATGTCAAACCATAGCCTGTGAGTTCACCCAAAATATTGGCCCCGCGGGCTTTGGCGTGCTCGTACTCTTCAAGCACTAGCATTCCACCGCCTCCCGCTATAACAAAGCCGTCTCTATTCGCATCATAAGCTCTGGAAGCTAATAAAGGGGTGTGATTATATTTCGAAGACAGAGCGCCCATGGCATCGAATAAACAGGACATGGTCCAATGTAATTCTTCGCCACCACCTGCAAAAATAATATCTTGCTTGCCCATTTGAATAATCTCAGCGGCGTTGCCAATACAATGCGCACTGGTCGAGCAGGCCGAAGAAATAGAATAATTCACGCCTTTAATTTTAAAGGGCGTGGCTAAACAAGCTGAGACTGTCGATCCCATCGTCCTAGTGACCATATAGGGCCCCACGCGTCTAATTCCTTTTTCTTTAAGATTGACAGCAGCCTCGTAAACATTCGAAGTCGAACCCCCGCCAGAGCCTGCAATTAAGCCTGTTCTTATATTAGAAATATCGGAAAGCTCTAGGCCAGAATTTTTTATAGCTTCTTGCATAGCGATATAACTATAAGCCGCGGCATCGCCCATAAATCTCTTATCATGGCGCTCTATATAATCTCCAAAATTAATATCAACAGATCCTGCAACATGCGATCTAAAACCCATCGCTGCGTACTCTTCTTGAAACTTAATTCCAGATTTTCCTGCTTTTAAACTCTGAGTAACTTGGCTTAAATTATTTCCAATACAAGAAACAACGCCCATGCCTGTGACAACAACACGTCTTACTTTATTACTACTATTCATGATGACTATTCTCCCTGCTCTAATGCCTCTGTGGATGTAAATAATCCGACTTGTAAATTCTTCGCATGATAAATTTCTCGCCCATCGACGCTGACAACACCATCGGCAATACCCAGAACTAGCTTTCTATTAATCATTCTTTTAATTTGAACATGGTATTTAACTTTTTTAGCCGTTGGTAAAACCTGCCCTGAAAATTTGACTTCACCACAACCCAAAGCACGCCCTCGACCAATCCCGCCATTCCAGGCCAAGAAAAAGCCGACTAATTGCCATAAAGCATCTAAGCCTAAGCAACCAGGCATGACCGGGTCTCCAGGAAAATGACAGCTAAAAAACCATAAATCAGGATGGATATCTAACTCAGCAATAATCTCACCCTTGCCGTACTCCCCCCCTGTCGACGCAATATGAATAATGCGATCAATCATCAGCATATTCGGCGTCGGCAGCTGGGCATTTCCAGGGCCAAACATCTGACCCCGACCACAGCTAATTAATTCTTCTTTATTAAACGAACTTTGTTGCGAATCTTGTGAAATAGCCACGCGTCTGAAACCCCATGTAAAAAAATCGCGACATGATACTTGAATCAATGCTTGATGAATATCCCAATAGCCTATTCCCTCACGCTACTTTAAGATCCGCGCCCTGTTTAAATAAAATCAAATAATTTAAAAATAAAAACATGAAACAAATTTTACAAAATTTAAATTCTGGGAAAATAAACATAGAAAACATTCCCTGCCCCCAGACAAATCAAATTAATTCCTGTGAAATTTTAATTCAGACGTCTAAGACTTTAATTTCAGCCGGGACCGAACGAATGCTCTTAGAATTTGGCCAGGCGAGTTTATTAGGCAAAATCAAACAGCAGCCTGACAAAGTCCGGCAAGTGCTCAATAAAATTAAAACCGATGGTTTATTAACCACACTCGAAGCCGTGAAATCTAAATTAGACCAACCTATTCCCTTAGGTTATTGCAATGTCGGAAAAATTATTGCTATTGGGCCTAAAGTCAAAAACTTTAATATCGGCGACCGGGTTATTTCTAACGGCCCTCATGCTGAAATCGTCACCGTCTCAGAAAATCTTTGCGCCAAAATTCCAGATCAAGTCACGGACGATCAGGCCGTCTTTACGATTATTAGCGCCATTGGTCTCCAGGGCATTCGCTTGGCGAACCCCACTATGGGCGAATACTTTGTCATTTTTGGCTTAGGTTTAATTGGCTTATTAACACTCCAGTTATTAAAAGCCCAGGGCTGCCAAGTCATGGGCATTGATTTTGATCAGTCCCGCTGCGACTTAGCCAAATCTTATGGCGCTCAGGTGATTAACGGCTCCATTGGCAGTGAAAGCATCATTGCTCAGGCCCTCGCTTTTTCTAAAAACCAGGGCGTCGATGGCGTAATTATTACGGCCTCGACGAAAAGCTCTGAACTCATGCATCAAGCCGCCCAAATGTCCCGAAAACGTGGTCGTGTGATTTTAATTGGCGTCGTCGGTCTTGAATTATCCCGCGCTGATTTTTATGAAAAAGAATTATCTTTTCAAGTCTCTTGTTCCTACGGCCCCGGTCGCTATGAAAATAATTATGAACAAAAAAATATGGACTACCCCATTGGTTTTGTACGCTGGACTGAACAAAGAAATTTCGAGGCGATTTTAAATTTATTCTCAGAGCAAAAAATTTCTACTCAAGATTTAATCACTCACCAGTATTTAATCACCCAAGCAGAAGAGGCCTATAGCACTTTAACAACTCATAAATCAGCCCTAGGAATTATCTTAAATTATCCCGATCAGCCATTGTCCCAATTAACACAAGACACCCAGCTGATTTTTAATACGCCCATTTATACAGACCATATAAATAATAAAAATAATAAAAATCATAAAACTATTTCTTTCGTATTTATCGGCGCGGGGAACTATGCCAGTCGAGTCTTAATTCCAGCTTTTAAAAAAGCTGGCGCTGGACTTCATACTTTAATTTCTAAAAAAGGCATCAGTGGGTTTATTCAAGCTCGAAAATTAAAGTTTATTCAAACATCCACTAATTACTTACCCTTTTTAAATCACCCGGAAATCCAAGCAGTCGCTATTGCCACCCAGCATCATCAGCATGCCGAGCAGACTATTTTGGCGCTTAAAAATCACAAAGCTGTTTTTGTTGAAAAGCCTCTCGCTATTAATCAAACAGAGCTGGATCAAATTATTCAAACTTACACAGATTTATCTTCTAAAAATTCAAAACCCTTACTCATGGTTGGATTTAACAGAAGATTCTCGCCTCACATTCAAAAAATCAAACATTCTTTGCTTAAAAATCCAGGACCGCTTTCTATGATTTACACCATCAATGCGGGGCTTATTAATAAAGACCACTGGACTCAAGATTTAGAATCCGGCGGAGGAAGACTCATCGGCGAGGCCTGTCACTTCATAGACTTATTAGTTTATTTGTCAGGCGCAAAAATTATTAAATCCAATTTAATTTCTATTCCTATTAATAATAATCCCACCCAAGATATTTTTTCGATTCAATTAGTTTTTTCTAATGGCTCGATTGGGTCTATTCATTATTTTGCCAATGGGCATCAGAAATTTCCCAAAGAAAGACTAGAAATCTTTACTCAAGGGAAAATTTATCAGCTCGATAATTTTAGAAAATTAATAGTTTACGGAGATTCCCAGCTAAAAAAATTCAAAACCAAATCTATTAATAAAGGCCAAGAAGAGTGCACTCAGGCTTTTATTGACTCTATTAAAAATCAATCTCCAGCGCCGATTAGCTTTGAAGAGTTAGTTCATGTCACTCAAGTTTGTTTGGATTTAGCACCGTAAAACCTTTTAAACCACCGCCCCCAGTTGAAAAATAGGCAAGTACATCGCCAGCACAAAAAAGCCGACTAAGCCGCCCATAAAAATCATTAAAATCGGCTCTAAGAGCAATAAAAACCGTTCTGTTTTTTCATCAAAAACATCAGCCGCCTGCTCGCCTAGTTTTAATAAAATCTGATCAAGCTGACCCGTCGATTCACTGATTTCTAAAAGGGTTAAATCAGCTTTAAAAAAATACCCCGATTCACCAAAAGCCTGGCTTAAAGACCAACCTTCCCAGAGGCGTGCTTCAGCCTGCATTAAATAAGCTTTCAGTTGTAAATTTCCAGTCACCTGCTGCGCAGATTTCAGGGCTTTAGTTAAGACCACGCCAGAACTTAAAGAGATGCCTAATAAACTAAAAATTTTGGAATCCATGGATTTTTTAATTAAAAAACCTCCATAGGGCAAGCTAATTAAAATTTTATCTTTCCATAAATTTAATTTTTCAAAATATTTAAATTTCTTATTTTTAAAACACTCATAAAAAACCAAAATATTTAAAAAAATAAAAATAATAAATATTAAAAAATAATCTAAAAATCCACGTGAAAAATTAATCACACCCTGAGTTAAGCCAGGCAATTTGGCATTAAAAGACGCGAACATTTTTTCAAACTCTGGAATCACTAAAACCATCATTAATATTAAAACAGCCAACATGACACCCATCATTAAAACAGGATAAGCCAGCGCTTTTTTAATTTTTTTAATTCTTAAATACTGAGCCTCTTGCCACTGAATAATTTTTAATAAAACAGACCCTAAAGACCCTGAAGACTCACCCGCTCGAATCCATTCAATCACTTCAGGGGAAAAATAATTTTTATAGTGAGCCAAAGCATCCGCCAGAGACAGCCCTGATTCGATCTGATTTTTTAAATCTTGAATTAAAAGACCCACTTTATTTTCTTTAATTTTTTTATTTTTATTACTTTTTTTACTACTCACTAGCTTTTGGCTCTCTAATAAATTCAAAGCCTTGCCCAAAGAAAGCCCTGAAGATAAGAGCCAAGAAAGTGATTTTAAAAAATCATGAATTTCTAAAATTTTGATTTTATTTTTATATTTAACTAGTTTTTTAAATAAATTTTTAAAAAATAATTTTAAAAAAATAATTTTTTTTATTTTTATAAATTTAATTAATATCCCTAAATCTAATAAAACACTTTGAGCCTGTTTCATATTCTCAGAAAAAATCTCTCCTCGTATTTTTTTCCCCTGCTGATCAAGGCCGCTGTAGCTATAGCACACCATGCAAAACCTCCTCTAAAACCGTCTCGCCTTGCAATACTTTTTCAAGACCTGCTTCGAGTAAATTTAAATAGCCCTGAGAATTCGCATAGGCCCTTAAATCTAAGATACTGGCGCCGCTTAGAATTAATTCAGCCAGAGGATCCGTCATGGGAATCACTTCAAAACAAGCCGTTCGGCCCTGGAAACCCTCTGTACAAAATGGGCAGGCATTAGGGGCGGCAGCAGGTTTATATATTTTTATTTTTTTATTTTTATTTTTTGCTCTCTCTAAAAAAATATCTAAATCCCCACTCACCAAACTACCCAAACTACCCAAACCACTCTCTTTCAAAAATTTTTCTAAATTAACCAAGCCCTCTGGATCTTCCTGTTTACAATCATCACATAATTTTCTAATCAATCTTTGGGCAATTAATAAACTAATGGCACTGGCGACTTCATAAGCTTTCACCCCCATTCCAGACAGACGGGTTAAACTTTCCAGCGCGCTATTAGTATGCAAAGTACTTAAAACCAAATGACCCGTGTGAGCCGCTTTGACGGCTATTTGGGCGGTTTCCAAATCTCGAATCTCCCCCACCATCATGACATCGGGATCCTGTCTTAAAAAAGCAGTGAGAACTTTAGAAAAATCCAGGCCAATTTTATTTTGAACATTGACTTGATTAACCCCCGACAAGTTCATTTCGATTGGATCTTCTACGGTACAAATATTTTTCTTCACACTGTTTAATACTTCTAGGGCGCTGTACAAACTTAAAGTTTTCCCACTCCCCGTCGGCCCCGTGACAATAATTAAACCCTGGGATTTGCCCAGGGCTTGTTTTAATAATTTAAGCGCTTCCTGGTTTAAACCTAACTGCTCCAAACTCAATCTTTTTTTCTCAGACTCTTGCAGTCTTAAGACTATCTTCTCACCCCATCGTGTAGGACAAGTACTCACCCTAAAATCTATTTTATTTTTATTAAATTCCCTGGAAAATTGCCCGTCTTGGGGCAGCCTTTTTTCAGCAATATTTAAATCCGCCAGGACTTTAATTCGAGAGATTATTTTTTCTCCGTCTTCTAATTTTAATAAATTTAAATTATTTAAATTATTTAAATACTCATACAAAAAACCATCTTTTCTAAATCTCACTCTTAAGCCCTGCTCCAGGGGCTCAAAATGAACATCTGAGATTTTATTTTCTACAGCTTCCGATAAAATTTTTTCTAATAAAATAATCACTTTCTTTTTAAGCCTTGCACACACTGGGCCGATGGCTTGGATCCAGCGTCCCGCCTAAGCAATCCCAGGTGATTTGCCCCGCTTGAAAAACAGGTGTAAACAACAAAGTCCCCAGCTGATTTTTATACAAAACCTCAATCACCCCAGCTTTTAAAATTTTAATACTTTCGACATAAGTCCCATGAATATCTTGAGCTAAATCTAGATCTTTATTACTAGAAATTTGATCCAAACTCCCATGCTCTAAAGCAAAACTTGTGACCGCTAATTTCACTGGCGCAATTAAACTTAAACCCTCAGAAGCCTTGGCCTTGTTTAAATACCCGCTAAAAATCGGTAGGGCTACACACGCAGCAACACTTACAATGGCTAAGACCACCATGACTTCGACCAGGCTAAATCCCGCCTCTTTTTTTAATTTAATTAAGCTCATATTTTTCACAACGCATACCCCTAAAAAATAAAATAAAACTCTTAATCAGAATCCATAAACACAATAAAAAAATCAGCACTGAGATACAAGCCGATCACAAAACACCCCCTCACCCAATATTTATTTTTTTATTTAATTTATTTCCAGCTGAGTTTTCTGTAAGTTCCCGCCCGATTTTTTAAAGCTAATTTTTTAATTTTTTGGGAGTAAATAAAATAATGGGCGACGAGCTTAAAGAACTAGAAGTCGAGAAAGTCGAGGTAGCTGAGGCAGGAGAAGCAGAAGGAGCCGCCCTTCCGCCCCTACCAGCTGGTGTTTTATGGAAGACTATTCAAGACGACCATGGCACCCACTATCTGCAAGTGAGAAAGAAAGACCCTCGTGAATTTACCTTGTTTTATCCCATCCATATCACCAGAAATCTAGATTTCCTAATAAAAACACTCTCCTCTCAAGACCCAGACATTAAAGACAGCATGATTGCTTTTTCTCTCTGCCAATTTTATGGAAACACAGGCTGCGTGCTCACTCCAGCCCCTAATTTCATGGTTTACAGTCGCGATATTGTGCAAAAATTAGAGCATTATTTAAAAGAAAATTCAGAGGCTGTAAGATTAGGCAAGCGCCTACCCCACACCCTTCCAGATTCAGCCGCTGAAATTTTAGAAAAATTTAAGCGCTTTCTATTATTTAATCTCGCGCATTATTTAGGCACCATACTGACAGGCGGCGAATCTTATCTAAAAATAATTACTCAAGATTTTACAAGATTTCAAAACTCTTCTTTGATTCAAGCAGTTCCTCACAGCGTTGAGCTACTCACTGAGTTTTTAATTAGAAAATACAATCCGCCTCAAAAAAATGACACGAAATATTGGACGGCATGGACAAGCTCTGTTCTGCTTATTTTTGCTTTAGTGAGAAATAACAATAATCCAAGCCAACTCGAATTAGTTAAACAATGCGCTCTCTCTTTTGCTGAAGAAGATAGGCTCGTTAGGGTATGGGTAAAAAACTTTCTTACAGCCTTGGGCGGGCATGAAGAATTAGTTAAAAAAATTCAGAGCCTTCCCTCTGGCACCAATAAAAAACATCAGCAAAGAATTCGCGCAAGAGAACATGTTTCTATGAGTTTTGCGACCCTGAGCATTGCTTTGCACTTTCCTTTAGAAGAACCAAAAGAAGCAAAAGAACCTGGAGCTGGAACTGGAGCTGGAACTGGAGCTGGAGGTGCATCAGCATCAGAACCAGAATCCGGAGCTCGAGCCACAGCGCCTTCTCCTGACGCTTCCAGCACTTCGCCTGACACCAGTGGTTCAGAAGAAATCCCTCCCATAGCTGGCGCTGGTAGTGGCGAAAGGCCTGCGGCAAGACCGGCCACGCCAGAACCTGTCACACTCAGCGTACAAATTTCTTCTGAACTTGTTTTAACAGCGACGCCCGAACAAGCAAGAATTTCAAGACTGGAAGCCCAACTACAATACTTACTTGAACAGACAGAAGAAAAAATAAAAACACTTCAAGAAGATCTGGCTGAAAAACAAGCAATAACAGCCATTGCAGAGCGTGCAAGAGGCCAAGTTAAAGCATTAAAACTAGAAATAAAAAACCTGGAAACCCAGATCAAAAAATATGCTGATGAAACCACTTCGCAGGCTTTAACGATTCAAAAACTCTCTAAAAAACTTGAACAAACCACTGAAGAAAATAGAGAGATTTATGCAAATCTCGCCAAGCTTCAGAAAGAAAGAGGCAAGGAGAGATGTAAAATCTCAAAACTTGAAGAAGCACTAAAAGCTTATCAAGAACAAAAAACACCAAGACCTACTTTAACGCTCCAAACTCGCGTTGGTGTGAATCGTACGGATGAATATGTTGACGGAATCGGTCCTGTTGTTCTTCCAGATGGAAGTGCTGGAGGATTATTTTGCCCGGATGGGAAAATCTCTGGGCCCAGATTGCATGATTTGATTCAGCAAACACTGGAGAAAGACAAAGAAATTGAAAAGTTAAAACAAGAGCTGCAAGAATCTAAAGCAGCATTCCGCCATCTCAGTGCTCAGCTAGATTCAAAACCTAAAGCACGGGACGCGCTTGCCGTGGCAGCTACTACTCCTACTCAAAGAGAAAAATCTCCTGGCGCTCGAGCAGGAATGGCACCTGTTTAAAAGTGATGATTGATCGTCTCTCTCTCCAGGGGAGATTACAATTAGCCTTAATTTTTACTTGAAAAATTTTGAATTGTACGGTCTCGGATCAAGCTATCTAATAGGAAAGGGGTAGGGGCGAATCTTGTATTCGCCCTCGATCGGATCTCGCGCCTATAAAAA
>Ga0214919_10010119_pt1 | contig 12018 bp, 17 predicted proteins | sample LL1503_MetaG_FD_177994 | JGI IMG/M metagenome (GOLD analysis project Ga0214919, IMG submission 177994) | Freshwater microbial communities from Lake Lanier, Atlanta, Georgia, United States - LL-1503 | ecosystem: Environmental > Aquatic > Freshwater > Lake | place: USA: Georgia | collected...
AAAACTAAAAAATTATAATGATTGAAAAATCAATAACAGAATTCTTATCTAACGAGTATAAAGAATTTGCACTTTATTCTATCGAAGGTAGAGCTATACCATCGGTAATAGACGGTTTCAAACCAACACAAAGGAAGATTATACACATTGCTAACATAGTTTGGAGAAATGGCTCTGAAAAAAATCTTAAAGTCTTCCAACTATCTGGTAAAGTAGCTTCTGATGCTTTTTATCATCACGGGGATATGTCTTTATCAAACGCTATTATCAATTTAGCACAGAAGTTCAAAAATAATGCACCACTTTTAGAAGAAGATGGTCAATTTGGTTCTTTAAGATCACCACAAGCTGGGGCTCCTCGATATATTGGTACTAAGTTAAGTCCTAATTTTAGACTTATGTATAAAGATTTTGAACTACTTGAATATAAAGAGGAAGAAGGAGAGGTAATTGAACCTAAGTTTTTCCTACCTATTATACCAACTGTTCTAATAAATGGTGGTTCTGGTATTGCAGTTGGATTTGCATCTAATATATTAAATAGAGATGTTAAAGAAATTATAGATGTATGTGTTAAATATCTAAATGGTAAGAAAATAACAACAGTTAAACCATCTCTAATAGGGTTTACAGGTACTTATATACAAGATGAAGAGAATTCTAAGAAATGGCATATAAGAGGTAAACTAGATAGAGTAAACACAACAACTGTTAAAATAACTGAACTACCACCTTCAATGACATATGAAAAATATGAAGAGATACTAGATAGATTAGTTGAAAATAAAGATATTGTATCATATGAAGATAATTGTAAAGATAATATTGATTATACCTTAAAATTCACAAGAAATATTTTAGAGACTACTGATGATGATAGATTATACAAACTTCTAAAGTTAGAAGAATCTGAAACTGAAAATTTCAACACATTAGATGAAAATGGTAAATTAAAAATATTTGAAAGAGTTGAGGATATAATTAAATATTTTGTTGATTTTAGATTATCATACTATCAGTTGAGAAAAGACCATCAACTTGATAAAATGCAACATGAACTTAAAGTATTAGGTAATCGTGGTAAATTTATTAAAGCGATATTAGATGGTAAGATAGTTGTAAATAATAAAGCAAAAGATGAGATAGTATCACAAATTGAATCAATTGCAATTGAGATGATAGATGGTTCATATGATTATCTTTTAAGAATGCCAATCTACTCTTTAACTAAAGAGATGTTTGATAAGTTAAAAGAAGATTTTGCATCTAAGAAAGAAGAAATTGAAAAACTTAAATTGGTAGAACCTAAAGATATGTATATTGATGATCTATCGGAACTTAAAAAGAAATTTAAATGAAGTTCATTCATAACTTAGTAATGTCAATTGAGTGGTATGATAAGCAGTCTTTAAAAAGACTGAGTCATATTATCACAAAGTCAGAAGATAGAATTTTATTTTTAGTCGATGATTCAGAAAAAGTCGATGATGTTTCAAAAATGCCTGATTATATACAAAAAGACTATGTAACTTATAACTCTCGCGATATTACTGAAGAAAATCTTAATATGTTAATTAGGAAGTTAGAGTGGTGGTGTGGATTCGGAAATGATGAAACATCCGGTCAAATGCCTTCCTCAGAAAAATATGAAGAATATATGGATAAGATCCAAGTACTGAAAAATATTAAAAGAGATATTAAGATAAAAAAATTGCTATCTTAATTTTTATTACTATATTTGTGACTTATCATATAAAAATATGTTTGAAGGAACTCCACTAATCAAAAGAATTTTCTACATCAATGTAGCATCATTTATCTTAACACTAATATTGGCATTACTAAACATTAGTGTATTCAATTATTTTGCACAATGGTCATATAAAGGCGATAACTTCTATATTTGGCAACTAATTACCCATCAGTTTTTACATGGTGGATTTCTACACATTATTTTCAATATGTTAGCACTACTAAGTATTGGACCACACGTTGAATCATACCTTGGTGAGAAGAAATTTTTACCATTCTACTTAATATGTGGTGTTGGTTCTGCCATGTTGCATATGACTCTTACATCAAATCTAAATATACCTATGGTTGGTGCTTCTGGTGCAATCTTTGGATTACTTGCATTCTTTTCTATCATTCATCCAAATGAAAAACTATATGCATTTTTTATACCAGTTGGTATAAAATCAAAATATTTGATTGGTGCACTAATTATGTTAGAAGTAATTCTTGGATTACTTTCAAAGTCTGATGGAATAGGACACTGGGCACACGTTGGTGGAGCATTAACAGGAATACTTTTTTATCTTTTTAATAAAAAATATTTGAATAATATATAATAAATGAAACCTCTTTTAATTCTTGATATTGATGAAACATTAATACACACTGAAAATGTGCCAGATGAATATGCGGATCAATATGACTATGATTTTAAATTTAAAGGAAATGGTAAATCTTTATATTATACAAAGAAACGTCCATATCTTGATCAGTTTTTAGACTTTGCTTATGCAAACTTTGATATCGCAATCTGGACTGCCGCAGGTGAGGATTATGCAAGAGAAATTCTAAAAAACATTAGAGTTTTAGAATCATCACTGAAATTCTTTTATACAAAAGATAATTGCACCATTAAACTTAGTTATGATTACTCAGATTATTATGGTATTAAAAACCTTAATAAATTAAAGAAAAAGGGATATGATTTGAACCAAGTTTTAATTGTTGATGATAAAGCAGATACTGCTGTTAATAACTATAGTAATTTGATTTTAATCAAGCCATTTACTGATGATACTGATGATACTGAACTGTTGAAACTAATTTCTTATTTACAAACTATTAAAGATGAATCCAACTATAGAAGAATTGAAAAACGAGGATGGTCGGTATAAAATAAGGAAACTATCTGACTATAAAATTCAACTTGAATATAAAGTTCCAATATTTGCTGCTCATGAGGATTCTGTGAGAGTGATTGACACTATTAAGGTTAAGGTTAGATATAAAATTGATATAAATGAACGTAGACATTCTAATGAATTACCTACTTACTATTTAATTCCTTTCAAGGATAGATTCATGCAAATTTTGTCTCAAAATTGGAAAATTAAGAAAAAATTCATATCTTTGCAAAGAAAAAGTGGATTACATGTAATCGATAATCATTTAATTTATGGATTGTATTGTGGATTCATCTTTGATGATAAAAGTTGGTCAAGAGACTATCTAATTAATAAGATACTAGAAAATGAAACCGGACGTAATTAAGCAACATATTGATAACAACATTACTAAAATGTTGGAGAGAGACTCATATGATGAAGTAAGAGATAAGATATTAAAGATTGTTAATAACTTTCGAGAAAGAATTACTGGTATTGAACTAGATTATAAAAATATAGAGTCACTAAATGATTCTAGATCAAGATATACTGCTTTTTATGTATATTTTGCAGAAAAAAGAATAATTGATCTTTACAAACTTGAAAGAAAAATAGTGGACAAATCACCATTAAAAGCTTATAAAACTTTACTTTTTAAAGAAAGATTAGATCGTAGAGAAAATTTACCTTTTACATACAGTCCAAAATATAAAAAATTCATAAAATAATATGACACAATCTAATACAATTAATATATCAAATTTTACACATAATAGTATATTGTCATATGTAGAACCAAAAAATATATTTACTATAAATTCTAAAAATAATGAAAAATTAATGGAGATTAATAGTGAAGGTGATGTGTTTTTCAGATTTAACGGTGATTTTAAAAAAATAGAATGTGAGAATGATATATCACTAATGTTTGTTGCTGTTATATCTGGATTAACTGGAGTTGAATATAAAGATAAAAATGAATTAATTTCTAAGATTATCAACAATTACAGAGAAAATCAGATTGATAAAATTTTGAAATAATGTAAATAATCCTTATATTTGTCATATGACAAACAGAGATAAAAATACAATTTGGAACATTCTAAGTAAGTATGACAACACATTAACCTCTATGTGTGACTCTCTTTCTAATATTTTACAAGAAAAAGCTGATAAATCTGATTATGTTAATGTTTTCAGAAATTATCGTAAGATGGATTTCGAAGATACTAAAATAGTTGATATTGTTCTTGGTAATAAAATACTTATGTCTGTTAACTAAATTTATTACTAACCCATTCAGAGAAATCTCTATAAGACTCTCTTAGATAGTCTAAGAGAGTTTTTTCTTTTAAGAAGTCTTTGTAATCTTGTTTATATCCTTTTAGACTTTCATCTGTTGGATCAGTAGTCCATTGTCTATTAAATGATAGTTCTTTTGGAGTTTGAAATCCAAAATATTTTAAAACTTCTTTTTCAAGTTCAACAGCATCTTGACCATTCCAGTTATGACCCATTGCTACGATTCCAACTTCTTTATCTTTCAATAAATTAGATTCACCTAATGTGGCATGTCTATTTTCTAACCAAGTTAATCTTTCAATAAGTTGAGTATAAACTGCATTCATTTTACCCCATCTAATAGAACCAAAAAATACTATAATATCTGATTCATATATCTTATTTGCAACCACATACATTTCATCGGTTGGGTTATTAACAGAAGCCCAACATCTAACAATTTTATGTGGATTTTTCTTATCATCTTTTAAAATAGCTTCTTTGATACCACAATTATTTCCTTCATTTTTAGAGACATTACCTTCACACGGGAATATTTTTAATTTAGAGACATCAATAACTTCACAATTTTTTAATTTATTTCTTATTTCTAAAGCTAGTTCAGATGATTTAGGTAATTCTTTCTCACCAGACCAACGATTTGATGTCGTTAAAAATACGATTCTAGATCCTTCAGAATCCTTCTTTTTTAAATAGTTAAAAAACTTCTTGATAAATTTCTCCATAATCTATATATTTGTATTTAATATTGTGATAAAGGATATCATGATGTTTCATGAAGTTAATTTAAATAATAATGGCATTTAAAGATTCAATCCAGATAATGGTCGAAAATTTATCAGAACAAACGATAAGTGGAAGGCTATCATGGGTCCCAGTTAGTGATACAAAGATGGAAATTGATATAGATGATGTTAAATTCGAGTTTGTTGTTACTTGGAAATTAGAACTTGATAGTGGATGGACTATGAGTAATGGTTGGATAAATTTAAAATCCAAAGATTTAGATTTTACTCTATATTCACATAATTTCCCTGAACAAATCAATCAGATTAAGGAATATTTGTGTAAAATACATTTTGACCTACATAAACCATCGGATCAGAAAATTATCAATCAGATTGACAACATATCTAAAAAACTATCAATACAAGAGTATCGAGATAAGAAGTTATCAAATCTTTTTGGATTATTATGATTATAGATAGAGATAAAGTAAAGGAAAAATTTGAAATGCTTGATTGGTTTTGGTTTAAATCACAACATACTAATAAAGCTGGTCAAAAGAATGAAAGAGCTCAAAAAAACTTTGATTCATATTTAAAAATATTTTTAATAGAAATGCAATACAACGGACAATCAAAAAGTGAAATTCAAAAAAACTTCAAGAGAATTGAAGATATAATGTTTAAATCAACTGATAAAGATAGACAAATCTATTTAGCTCAAACACAGGCTAATAAGATTACTGATGAATGGAAGGCTATCAATAGAGCAATGGCGGCAAAAGAAATGGGTCATGAACATCTATTTGAAGTATTCTTCCGAAGAGCATACGAACTTGGATCAGTTGGTAAACAAGAATATCGTGAATATCAATTAAAAAAATTAGGAATATAAAATATGGAATATCCAATTCAATTAAACACTGAGGAATTTAAATCAGTGTTGAACACAATACTTATCAATAATAGAGTAGAAGAAATAGTAGAAACCGGTTCATATCACGGTGATGGAAGTACACTAATATTTGCACAAACTGGTAAATATGTATATGGAATCGAATGTAATCCTGAACATTATGTTTTATCATATAATAATCTGGTAGAATATCCAAATGTTTGTATGATACATGGTTTAAGTCTAAAGAGAGAAGATTTGATTAAAGGACTCCTTTCTGAGAAATTTGATACAATCGATACAAATTATGACTCTGGTTATCCTAAAACAGCGTATATGAGAGAAATTAATTATCAAGTTTCTATTGAAAATGCTTTAGATGTTTTTTGTAATAATGAAAGATATCAATTAATATTTTTAGACAGTGCTGGTGGTGTAGGTTATTTAGAATATAAAGAAGTTATGTCTTATGGATATGACAATTTGAAAAATAAAGTTCTTATATTAGATGATATAACACACATTAAACATTTAAGATCAGTTAATGATTTAATAGAAAAAGGATTTAATGTTGGTATATCAGAGGAAAAAAGATTTGCCTGGGTTTCATTTCAAGAAATGCACAATAGAAACGTATTACTTTCACAATCACTAAAAGAATTATATGATAAAAAATGAATTTAAAGTATCTCAACTATTTGTTGATATATTTCATTATTTTAATGTTTACGATCAAAGAGATCGTATGAAAAATCTCTCCAGAGAGGAATTATATCTATTACTCGATACTTGTATAGATAGTCACGATGAAGATGATTTAACTGTTTGTCAGAACTTCTCACCTTATATGAGTGAACTCAAACAGATTCTTGAAATCCAAAATGGAAGTGAGACTCAAAATTCGGAGTTGAAAAATCTAATAGAAGTAACAGATACACTTTTAAAATGTGAAAAGATTACAGAATCTGGAGAATATTTACCAGAAGTCTTTACCAAAGAAGAAGTCAGAGAATTAAAGCTGAATAAAATTTTTGATAAGTAGATTTTTGTCCTTATATTTGTATTTATAATAAAGTAATAATGGATAAAGAAAATGTAAATGTGGAGATAGAAGATATCACCAAAGAACCAGTTATTGGTAAATATAAACCAAAGCGTAAATTCTTAAATTTCGTAACGGGACTGAAAGGTCGAGTCCGTCTATTAAATAACGTTGCCTTTATTAAAGGTGAACAGTTATCTGGAATGTTAGAAGGTGCTATTTTCAAAATCACTATATGTGATGAAGATACAATTGATTTCGAGGAAGTTGATACTACCATGTCAAATCCTGAAATGATTCAAAGATTTATTGATGATATTTCTGAACGAGAGGTAACAGGATATGTTCAGAAATTTATTGTAGCAGATTTAGAATTTTATGATGATGATGCTAAGAACTGTTACCTTGAGGTAGAACACAAAAAACCAATTGATATGCTATTTTCAATGTTTGAAGAAGAAAAATCTAAAAAAGTAACCGAAACAGGAATGTCTATCCTTGATGCTCTTTTCAGCTCAGAAACAGATGAAGAACTTCAAAGAGAATTTGAAGGTGAGTCTGATGAAGAAATTCAATCTGATGTCGAGTCAAATCAACCTAAAGAATCAGAATCACAAAGAATGATGCGAGAGTCATTTGAGAAAATGAATGAAGAGAAAGTTCAAGAACTTAAAAGTCGTATAGAAAAAACTGAGAAAGAAATTTCTAAGTTGAAAATGGATGTTAAACAGGCTGAGTCTAAGATAACATCATCTTCTGATGATTTAAAAGTATTGAATACTCGTCTTGCATCGTTACAACCAAAAGATTCACCAATTGGATACGATTTCTTTGTATCTACTGAAAATAAAACTGGTATTGAGCCAGATGAAAATCTTGTTGCGGTTGTAGAGAAGATTGCGCCTATAATGAAACTTAATACACCAGTAGTTATTGATATGTTGACTAAGGGTTACTACTCTATTAAAATTCAAAAAAAGAATACTTCAGAAGAAGAACAGAAGATTGATAAAGAGGTTTATCAGAAAATTATGAAAATTGATTTGATGGGTAAAGTTGATATGACTTCACCGACCGAATTTGAATATCGTGGTGATATGACCTGGCATCAGTTAGTTGATAAGATGATTCGTATGGGATTTGAACAAAATCCAGAATTTGATAAAGTTAGTGGCTCTAACTCTTATGAAAGTAAAGAAGAAGAAAAATCAGACGATATGACTGATATGAAAGATAGTATTATGAAAATGGCGGATAACCTTGGTATTAAAACAATTGCTGAACAACACTTGAAAGATATTCAATCTAAAAGTGAGTTTAAGAAACTAGTAACATTTGACACACCAACTGATATTGTTATCTATGGTAATTATGATGATGTTGGAACTGAATTTATGATAACAGATGATGAAACAGCATTTGATCTATATATCAATGGTGAAGAAAAAATGACATTGAGTTCAACAGGATTTGGTAGTGTTATGACACTTGATGAATATAAAAAACTCTATTCAAAAAAAGGAGAGGAGATGTCGGAGTATGGTATTGTAGAAGGTGTTGTTGTTCCTAACTTTCAAGGAACAATTGGAATTGCGGCTATGAATGAAGATGATGATATTGTAATAGATTTTGACTTGACTGATTATATTGAACATCAAATAAAAGAAGGTAAGTATTACTCATATCGTAATGTTATTATAAATATACCTGAGAATTACCAAGTATTTAAACTCAATGAAGACCTTTCACTTCCTTTATCAGTTATGAGAGACATAAAAATTGAAAATATTATTAAGTAACTAACTAACTAGCTTTATACACACATCATGACGAAAAAGACAATTAAAAGATGGTTTTTCTATAAACTTCGAAAGATGATGGTTATCTGCAGAAGAAGGTTTAAAAGAGCCATGAAGACAATGGACCCAAATGTTAAGAGTAGTTTGAATGAGATTCAAAAGCCACTCTATGACATCTGTATGAAACTTATTAATGACAGAAAGACTGAACTTAGGACTAATCATATTGACTATGTTTTCCATATTGAGAATGATAAATATCTAATTATAATTAGACCTAATAACACCTCTAATACAGAGTTATACTCAGTTTCTCTTTTAGAGTATAAATCAGATGGAAAAGATCTTTCGGGATTTGTAGATATTCCATTCCCTGCGGAATATACAAAAATGATAATACATCGTTTTGATAAAGAAGTTCAAAAGAGAATGAAGACTCGACAGGTACTAAAAACAGTAAAAGTTGCTAGTCACCTACAAACGATACTAGAAGAAATGTCCTAAATAATTTTGAATATTGATAATATTCCTTATATTTGTATAAAATAATAAAAGAAGATGATTGTTAAGAATATACACGAAAAATTACTGAATACAATTCAGACAATGTTAATTGATACAAAGGTTAACCTTCCATACTATGGAGAGTTTAATCTACACATTAACTTCCACGAGCAAGACTCTATTGGTACTTGTGCTGTTAATGTGACTTCAAAGGGTATGAATTTCTTCTACTCTCCAAAGTTTCTTGAAGATATGTCTCAAAAAGAAGTGAACTTTATTGCACTTCACGAGGATTTTCACTTACTTTTTAATCACCCACGTAGAACTATTACTGGTCAATATGACCACAAACTTTCCAATATCGCTCAAGACATGATTATCAATCACGTTATTTGGGAAGATATTTCACACGCTTTCGTAGAAATTCCTAAGAACAAAGATGGTAAGAACATGGCTCTATTTGTTCCGAAAGAGTACACTGGTAAACTTATCTTTGAAGAGTTGTATGAGTGGTTGAAAGAAGAAAAAGAAAAGTTTCAAAAGAAACAAAAAGAAGGTAAGTGTAAGAACTCACAATGTGAGTCTTGTAATGGAACTGGCAAGAAAGACCAAAAAGGTCAAGGACAACAACCTGGTCAAGGTGAGGGTCAAGGTCAAAAATCTGGTCAACAAGGTCAAGGTCAAGGTGAGGGACAAGGTGAAGGTGGACAAGGTCAAGGCCAAGGACAACCAGGTCAAGGTAAAGGTCAGGGTCAAGGACAAAATGGTAATGGCGGTGGAAACCAAGACGAGTCTTGTCCAGACTGTGATGGAACTGGTAATGAAGGTGGTAAAGATGCGTCTGGTAAACCATCATATGGTCCATATGGTAAAAACCCAGGTGGTAAAGGTGATCCTATCGATACTTGGAGTACCGATCAAATCTTCCAAGATTTGGAGAATGGTACTGGAGAATACCTTGACAAACACATTGGAGACGATGTACCAGAAGAAATGCGTGAGGCTATGGTTCGTGACGTAATGGATCGACTTGCATCTCGTGGTCTTTCAGCGGGTAATGTTGAGACAACTCTTAACAAACTTCGTAAACAACGTAAAGACTACTTGAAAGAAATCAAGCGTTCTGTATCTAATATGATCTTTGGTCATATCAAGCAAAAGACTATTGTTAAACCAAATCGTCGTCAAATTCAAGGGTTGAAAGGTAACCGTAAGATTAAGAGTAAAGTAAACGTTATTCTTGATACATCTGGGTCTATGGGTGGACAAGGTACATTCGAGAGAGTTCTTTCTTATGTATATCGTAACGATATTGAGATTAACTTCATTCAAGGTGATACCGAAGTGAAGTGGGTTGAAAACTTCAAGAAAGCAAAATCTCTTGAAACTATGAAGATACACGGACTTGGTGGAACAGTTTTACAACCTTCTGTTGACTATGTAGTTGACCACTACAATGATTTCAACACGGTTTTGCTCACAGATGGTTATTGTGATAATCTTGATCTTTCAAAATTGAAAGGTAGAATATTAATGATTTCAGTTGGTACAAAAGTACCTATTGCAAGAACTAACAATAAGGTTAAGCAAATTGTGTTAGAAAACACTCACTAATAAAAAATCCCAGTAATTAACTGGGATTTTTTATTTTATTTTGAAACAGTAAAATATCAATATTCTTTTTTGAAGAATTTAATCTTCTCTTTGTTACACAAAGGTTATCATAATCAGAAGTTTCAATAGGACTCTTTTCTAAATAAAAACAATCTCTTATTGATATCTTATGGTCTATTGATGGGTAATCACCATCATTTGAATCAAGTAGAAAATTATCTTTTATATACTCTCCATCATAAAAATCATATCCATCCCACGTTTCCAAAAATTTTGATTTTATTGATTTATATAGAATTCTTTGTATGTTGAGTATCTATCATTTGTATAGTCAATCCAATCTCCACTTTTATTTCTCTTTTCTCTAATTTTATCTCTAACTTCAACTGCTTGAAAAACATTATCTACACCATACTTATTTTTTACTATATCATCCCTCTTTTTTGAAAAGTAGGTTCCTTTACATAACACATTCTCCACACCATATCTTTCTAAACAGGTTGTTTTATTTTTTTCGGGATTTCTAAAAGTAGAAGATCCATACTTTTTCATACAGGTATCTTTTTGTTTTTGATTAACAATAGGTGATAACTTAGCACAAGATATCGAACAAAACTTTTTCTCTTTTTTCTTGTTTAAATATCCTAAATTTAAATTTTCAAATTTAACAATGTTATCACAATTTAAACAAATATCTTCACCATCAACTTTTAAAAATTCATCATAATAGGTTTTAGATGTCATGCTTTTATGTGAATGTGATATATGAATTGATAGGTGTTTCCTATTTCTAACTTCAAATGAGCAAATTTCACAAATCATCTTTTAATTTCTTTTTATCTCTCTGTTTATATTTCAATTCATTTCTTTTGCATTGAATTTTGCAGAATTTTTTATTTAATCTTCCTTGTATTTCATTTAAACAATTTCTATATTTACACTTTCTCATAATACTATATATTAAATATTTGTCCTTCCTTTTTAAAATTTGATATGAGATTTTTATACATAAATAAATGATAATCCTAATTAGATGTGATAAAGAAGTCAAAAGTTATAATAACTGGACGACTACTTTTAACTCAGAAATATCTGATATTAATGATGTGCTCATTAGTAATGGATTATCCACGCTTCTTCTATATAAAAGAAAATTACCTGATGAAGTTAGAAAATATACAAGTCAAAAAAGAGGAATAAACTCAATATCAACACTTGATTTTTCTTTATTAAATAA
>Ga0214919_10010122_pt1 | contig 12016 bp, 9 predicted proteins | sample LL1503_MetaG_FD_177994 | JGI IMG/M metagenome (GOLD analysis project Ga0214919, IMG submission 177994) | Freshwater microbial communities from Lake Lanier, Atlanta, Georgia, United States - LL-1503 | ecosystem: Environmental > Aquatic > Freshwater > Lake | place: USA: Georgia | collected 2015-03-15
TGCTTCAGATATTTTAGGCATTACTCCCAGATCTAGGTAAATTTTAGAATTTGTATCAATCAAACTTTGAAATTTCGAATTACTAGTACTCAAATCGGTAAATAACGAAAGTTTTTGAGTTAATTGAAATTCGCTCTTGAGACTTTCATCAGATTGCCCAAGTAAGAGCGCTAGTGCAGGAGCCGAGCAATCTGCATCAATAATTGCAGTTTGATACTTTTGAGAAGTCTCAGCTGCTAAGTTGAGTGTAATCGAAGTTCGGCCAGGTGCACCCGCACTTCCAATTATCCCAATAAGTGAGCGATACCTCGGGGTTTTGTTTAGGAAAGTTTGGTTGCTTGCGTGAACCAATGGATTCCTTAATGATCTAGCGATTAATTCATTTAAAGAATTTAATTCCAAATCATTTTTTAAGTTGGATAAATCAATTATGGAAGTTTCAGAATCATTCCAATTTGCAATATCAATGGTCTCGATACCCGGTAAGTCATCTGCAAAAACAACAATCCATCTCCCATTTTCTGGAGCTCGATTTTCTAAACATTGCAGTAATTCAACGCCAGAAATTGCTCTAAATATAATATTTTTTCCAGATTCAAAAAGGGTGCGGGCGACAAATGCTTCTCGCTCTGGATTAGCAATCCCAGTAATGACATTAATTACTGGTTTAGGGTCAATTAAATTAACCATGTTTAACCAAAACCATTCGATGCTTAGGCACTTGTGCTAATACCGATTCAACTTCTGAATTAGGAAGTGAAACTACTACGCCCACACTGCCACCTAAATCTTTCGATTTCTGGTCTACTGAGACTATAGATATCTCGGCTGCGACTAAATGAGTTGAATCAATTTGACCGCCGTTTTGTGAAGTTTCATTCGGTAGCGCATAAATATCAACTATTGAGCCGCGGATTAAATCCATCGGTAAATCATTTCTCAACACTTCAATTGGTGTGGAGCGGGCATCAATTCCATACGGTCCGTTGGTAAGAGATTCGCTTGGGATCAACTCATGCGCACCTAGCTTTCTCACCACAACAGTTCCAATTAAGTTAGCGCTAATTGATAAATATCTACGGGAGTTTTCTGGCAACATCACGCGAATTGGTATCAAATCTGTCGCTGCTATTACATCACCGGGTGCTAATTCACCAAAACTTCCCCAAACCAATACAGTCCTATTTGATTCCCGGTTGATTAGAGCCGCAGCGAGAAATGAAAGTAAAATCATCAGAATTCCAATAATTGTGCGTGAATTGGATTTGATTTTTCTAGTAGTTATAAGTTTTTCTATTTTCATGAGCCATAGATAACCCATTCCCAGACAATTCCTAGAAGTTCTCCACAGTCATACTTTCGGATGATAGAACCTCAACCTTTAATGGATAAACAATTAGTAATTTTAATTGAAAATCAGCCATGACTAAAATTGAAAACGCTGAAATTAGATGCCGGGAAGTTTCACTTGAACAATCCAACTTCAATTTTGATGCGGATTTATGGTCCCACCCCATGCTCGCATTATTTGAACCACCAACGGAACCGATTACTCTCGTTGAGAGTCGCAAACTGTATTTGGTTCCCTCTACTTTTGGCGATGAATTTGACCATGACTTTGCCCCACAACCCAGCCCATTAGAAGAATTGCCAGATATTGAACCTTGGTTAAAGAAATTCATCGTTAGCTTGCTCGAGATCTGGGTCGGTCAGCGCGCACCGCAACAACTATCGCGTTGGTGTCATCGCGTAATTTATAGCGATTTAGTGCGCAAAATTGGGTCGATAAATGCAATACCTAGAGTCAGAAATATTTATCGAAATCAACCGATAGAAGGTGTAGAAGAAGTAACAGTTACGCTCCGATTCGGCGATCGAGTGCGGTCTCTAGTTTTAAGATTTGAAGGCGTTGATAAACGTTGGCTTTGCACCGAACTTTTCCTAATTTAAATTTAGTTGGGAGCTCCATGGCATCGCTTATATTTTTTGCCCGAACCGCAAGGACAAGGTGAATTTCTTGAAGTTCCGGAGTCTCTAGTTATCTCACCAGATTCACTTGGAGCCGTATATTTCAATGCTGCAGTTGGTTTGTTCTGTTCTAGACCTTTAGCCTCAACACCATCGGATTCAACGCTTACTTCAACATTGAATAAATAACCCACCATTTCTTCTTTAATGGATTCCATCATCGCAGCAAAAAGTTCATAACCTTCTTTTTGATACTCAACCAATGGATCACGTTGCGCCATGGCTCGTAAGCCAATTCCCTCTTGTAGATAATCCATTTCATAAAGATGTTCGCGCCATTTTCTATCTAATACTGAAAGTAGAACTTTTCGCTCAAGCTCGCGCATAACTTCAGGCGTTAAAGTTGATTCGCGATTTGAATATTGCAATCTAGAATCTTCCAGGACTTTTGTTAGCAAGAAATCATTATCAATTCCTGCTCGACTGCCTACTTCATTTTCAATTTCGACAACGCTAAAAGAGATTGGATAAAGTGATTGCAGCGCTGTCCAAAGCGTATCCAGATCCCAGTCCTCTGGAAAACCTTCACCTGTTGCAGCATTAACATAAGCGGAAATCGTGTCATCAATAAACTCAGAAACTTGTTCACTGATATCCGCACCTTCTAATACTTCACGTCGTTCACCATAAACCACTTCACGTTGGCGGTTCATAACATCGTCATATTTCAAAACATTTTTACGCATTTCAAAATTCTGTGATTCAACTTGAGTTTGCGCTGAGCGAATTGCATTAGAGACCATCTTCGATTCAATTGGTTGATCTTCCGGAATTCCAGCTGCGGTGAGAAAACGTTCTACCATCGCTGAATTAAAGCGACGCATCAATTCATCTTGAAGTGAAAGATAGAAACGAGATTCTCCCGGATCACCTTGACGCCCAGAACGACCACGTAACTGATTATCAATTCGACGTGATTCATGTCGCTCAGTTCCTAAAACGTACAATCCGCCAAGTGCCACAACTTCTTCATGCTCTTTTGCAACTGATGCTTTTTGTTTTGCAATCTCAGTAGGCCACAAATTTTCATATTGTTCAGCATTATCAACTGGAGAAATTCCTTGGCGTTGCAACTCAAAATCTGCCATGAACTCAGGATTTCCACCGAGCATGATGTCAGTTCCTCGACCCGCCATATTTGTCGCTACGGTTACAGCGCCAAGCGTTCCAGCACGAGCGATCACCGCTGCTTCGCGTTCATGTTGTTTCGCATTTAACACTTCATGTGGAATTCCCTTTTTACGAAGAGTTTGCGAAAGTAATTCTGATTTTTCAACACTTACAGTTCCAACCAGAACTGGCTGACCTTTGCGATGGCGTTCAACGATATCGATAGCTACTGCTTCAAATTTTGCTGCCTCTGTTTTATAAACTAAATCAGCTTGATCCATTCGCTGCATATCGCGATTTGTAGGGATTGGAATAACGCCTAATTTATAAATTTGCATGAATTCAGAAGCTTCTGTCATCGCAGTTCCGGTCATACCGGAAATTTTCTCGTAGAGGCGGAAATAATTTTGGAGTGTGATAGTTGCAAGAGTTTGGTTCTCATCCTTAATTTCAACTTTTTCTTTAGCTTCTAGCGCTTGGTGCAACCCTTCGCTATAGCGCCGCCCCGAAAGCATTCGACCGGTGTGCTCATCTACGATTAACAATTCGCCATTCATGACAACATAATCTTTATCTCTTTTAAAGAGTTCCTTTGCGCGAATAGCGTTATTTAGGTACCCAATCATTGGAGTATTTACAGATTCATAAAGATTTTCGATTCCTAAAAATTCTTCAACTTTTGTAACGCCTTCTTCTAAAATTCCAACAGTTCGCTTCTTTTCGTCGACTTCATAATGCGTATCTTTGGTAAGCCTTGAAACAATATTTGCAAATTCAACATACCATTTTGTTGCCTTATCAGCTGGGCCAGAGATTATTAATGGAGTTCGCGCTTCATCAATCAAAATTGAGTCAACTTCATCTACTATCGCATAGTTATGTTTACGTTGAACGCAATCTTCTAAAGTCCAAGCCATATTGTCGCGCAAATAATCAAAGCCGAATTCATTATTTGTGCCATAAGTAATATCGGCGGCATATTGTTCGCGTCGCTCAGTTGGCGACATCGACGCCAAAATTACGCCAACTTTTAATCCAAGGAATCGATGAATTCGTCCCATCCATTCACTATCGCGCTCAGCTAAATAATCATTCGTCGTCACAACATGAACGCCTTTACCAGGTAAAGCATTTAAATATGAAGGCAGAGTGGCAACTAACGTCTTTCCTTCACCCGTGCGCATCTCTGCGATATTGCCACTGTGTAAAGCGGCACCGCCCATAATCTGAACGTCATAATGGCGCTGTCCAAGAGTTCGTTTCGCTGCTTCGCGCACAACCGCAAATGCTTCCGGTAACAATTCATCAAGAGTTTCGCCTTGTTCATATCGATTACGGAACTCATCTGTCTTTGCGCGTAATTGCTCATCAGTAAGTGAAACAATTTCGGACTCCACTGCATTTACTTCGGTGGCAATTTTTTGAAGTCGCTTTAAAGTGCGCCCTTCACCTGCTCGGAGAATTCTGTCGAGGATCGCAACCATTGGGCTATGGTATTCGCATTTGACGCTGTGACGCACACGCAGCTATCGCACCAATTACTGTGATTTTGCTGGCTTCTAACGCAGAAATCGCCGATTTCAGGGTTGCGCCACTGGTTACCACATCATCCATTAAAAGCACCGAAATTTTGGAAAGATTTAGATGGTCAAAATAACTTAAATCGACATTGATTGCAGATTCCATGTTGAACTCACGTTCAAGTGCGCTTAATCCCGATTGATCTTTAACATGCGGAGATTGTGTGAGCATCGGCTTTTTGGGAACCGTCAACATATTTCCTAAATATTTTTTTGAATCTTTTGCAAAAGTCTTAGAAAGATCAAACAAGTAATTGCCACCTCTCCTCCGATTAGCGGCATTTGCGGAAGGAATTGATATAAGAAAAGTTGAAGCAGGAATTGTAATCGAACCCCGCAAGTTTTGATAAGCTGCGTCTAATCCCAACAAAATACATTTTTTTGCAAACTTACCATTATCTTCTTTGGCTGAAAGCACTACTCTCGCAACTCGTTCATTATAGGTCAGTCCTGCCGCAACTATATGATTTGCTAGGCGGAAATTTTTAGATGAATTTCGCCAAATAGAATTACAATCTAGACACAATTCGGAATTTAAATTACCGCACATTATGCAGCTAGCAGGATAAACTAATGTTCGAATTGCATTAATAAACCTCGACATTTAACTACTATCTCAAATATCGATTTAGTCAATCTCTTTCTACTAAACCTAAGTGAATAATTTGAATCTGTGGATTACAACTTACTAAATGGAATTTCTATTGGTTCCAAATCTATTTTTCCGCCAACTTTCTTAGGTAATGTCAACACAAATTGCGCACCTTCGCCTAATTTTCCCCAAGCTTTTAGCGTTCCATTATGGAGATGAGCATCTTCTAGGGCGATTGAAAGTCCTAAACCGGTTCCGCCCTTAACTCTTGCGCGAGCTGGATCCGCCCGCCAAAATCTATCAAATACACGATTTACTAAATTTGGGTCTATGCCAATCCCATAATCGCGCACGCTTACCGAAACCGCAGAATCGTTTGATTTAACAGCTACATCTACTGGTTTTTCGTCAGCATGATCAATCGCATTAGTAAGCAGATTTCGCAAAATTCTTTCGATTCTTCGAGAATCAACATCTACGATAGAAATTGTTGAGCTATTTTCAAAATTAACTACCACTTTCTTTTGCAAGGAAATCAGGGTCAAATCTGAGATGCAACGAGAAACCAGATCATTTATATTCACAGAAGTTATTTCCATAGCAGCTTCTGTAGCATCAAATCGGCTTACTTCTAATAAGTCGGCAAGCAGTAATTCAAATCGATCAATTTGAGATTGCAATAATTCAGCACTTCTTGAAATACTTGGTTCAAACTTCTCGCGATAAGCAAAAATCAAATCCGAGGCCATTCGAATTGTTGTTAGTGGGGTTCGCAACTCGTGCGAGACATCAGAAACGAACCGCTGTTGTACTCGCGAAAGATTTTCTAAACGCTTAATTTGTTGTTCCAGAGAAACTGCCATCGCATTGAACGCATTTCCAAGTTTGGATATTTCATCTATTCCGCTAACTGACATTCTTTTATCTAATTCTCCGGCAGTAAATTGTTCGGCAATTTTCGCGGCGGCGCGCACTGGAGATATAACTTGGCGAATTACTAGCCAAGTTATTCCAATGATTAAAAATAGCAACATGAATCCACTAAAAAATAGATATCGTTTAACTAATTCAAGAGTGTGGGTTTGACTCTCAAAGCTAAAGAGAAAATAGATATCGTATGGACCAACTCTAGGGATACTTATCTTGTCGCCAACAACTATTCCTGGAACTTTAGCGCCATTTATATACTGAATTGTAGATTGCGCCCAAAGTGGTTCGCTACTATTTAATAAACGATCTCTTAATTCGATTGGAATCGAGCTATACGAAACTCGGTTTGAAACGGTATCAATATCAACAACCGGATCTAAATTTTTTGCCGAACGAATTAATATGACTTCTCGGCCAGAGTCAGTAGCCTTTATTGATTTTTTAGCATTAACTACTTCTTGCGCAATTTTCTTAAGAGAATCGTCAGTAGTGCCACCGCTAGAGAATCTAAATTGAGCCGAGTACACAGCTAGCGTTGATTCCGATAGCGAAGATTTAATCTTTTCATTAACGACACCTGTTGAAATTCGGTTAAATAGCGCTGATCCCACAACCCATAAAACGATTGTTGTTAAAACAAAAGTGGTACTTAATACTCGAAGCGTTAAGGATCTGCGAAATCCGGTAGATATTTTAAGGCGCCGCACTTTTAGTGGCCTCGAGTTCCAGAAACTCCCGCTTTGTAACCGATTCCCCGGATAGTCGTGATAATTGTTGGATATTCTGGATCATGTTCAACTTTTGCACGTAATCGTTGAATATGTACATTGACAAGTCGAGTATCTGTGGAATGACGATATCCCCAAACTTCGCTCAGGAGAGCTTCTCTTGTAAATACTCGGCCTGGTTCTTTTGCAAGTGCTACTAATAAATCAAATTCCAACCTAGTTAAAGGAATTTCTTTGCCGCCGCGAGTAATTGTGTGTTCTAAAACGTCAATTGCAATATCTGAGAGCGTTAAATTGCTAGCTAACTCTCCAGAAGTTCTTCGTAATCTCGTTCTGATTCTTGCAACTAATTCAGATGGTTTGAAAGGTTTAACCATGTAATCATCGGCACCTGCCTCAAGCCCCAGCACAACATCGTGAGTATCGCCTTTTGCAGTAAGCATCACAATTGGAACCTTTTGCGAAAATGCTCTAATTTGACGACAAACTTCAATGCCATCAAGGCCAGGTAACATGACATCAAGTAAAACTAAATCAGGTGGATTGTTTCGAAAAACATCCATGACTTCGTCGCCACGGCTAACTAAATCAACTTCAATACCCGCGCCATTTAAAACAATCCCCAACATTTCGGCAAGGTCTTGATCATCATCAACGACCATTACCGATGTCATTTAGCTACCGTGTTCCCAAGAATTTAAATAGGAGAATTGTTCTGGAGTCAAAGTATCGATCTCTCCACCCATGCTTTGCAACTTCAGACGGGCAACTTCCTTATCAATCTCAGTTGGAACGTTATGCACGCCAGCAGTAAGAGAACTAGCAGCTTTTACCAGCCACTCCGCAGTTAACGCTTGATCCGAGAATGACATATCCATTACCGCTGCAGGATGGCCCTCAGCCGCGCCAAGGTTAACTAAGCGACCTTCTGCAACTAGAAGAATTCTGCGTTCATCTGAGAGTACATATTCATCAGTTTGGTGGCGAATTTTCTTATTCTTTTGTTTCGCGAATTTTTCTAACCATGCTACGTCAATTTCAATATCAAAATGGCCTGAGTTGGCAAGGATTGCGCCGTCTTTCATCATTGCGAAATGTTCTGATCGCAGTACGTCACGATTGCCAGTAACTGTAATGAATACGTCGCCAATTTTAGCTGCTTCATACATTGGCATTACGCGATAGCCCTGCATCATCGCATCAAGTGCTTTTGTTGGATCAATTTCTGTGACGACTACATCTGCGCCCATTCCTTTGCCGCGCTCTGCAACGCCTTTACCGCAGTATCCAAATCCGGCTACCACAAGAATCTTTCCAGCAAGCAAAGTATTTGTAGCACGGAAAATTGCATCTAGCGTGGACTGACCGGTTCCGTAACGATTATCAAACATATGTTTTGTGTCAGTATCGTTTACAGCAATCATTGGAAAAGTTAATGCCCCATCTTTTGCCATTTGGTGTAATCGAATTACACCAGTTGTGGTCTCTTCACAACCACCCACAATTGTTCCCAGAAGTTCTTTACGAGTGGTGTGCAAGGTATTTACCAAGTCACAACCATCATCAAACACTTGATGTGGTTCGATATCCAATGCGGCATTGATGTGCTTGTAGTAACCATCACGGTCAACCGCATTTCTTGCGAAAACAGAAATACCATATTCATGCACGAGAGCGGCTGCAGTATCGTCTTGCGTCGATAATGGATTCGAAGCACAAAGTGCAATTTCTGCGCCACCAGCTTTTAAAGTTCGCATTAAGTTTGCAGTCTCGGTAGTTACATGCATGCATGCTGCTAGACGAACTCCCGCGAATGGTTGTTCTTTAGTAAACCGCTCACGAATTTGAGCCAGTACTGGCATATTCCGCTCTGCCCACTCAATCCGCTTTTTTCCTTCTGCGGCTAGTGATGCATCTGCGATGTCGTGTTTAGGTAATGCAATTGTTGTTGGGTTCACTTAAAAAATCTCCTTATTTGACGAACTAATAGACCTACAAGACCTGCGTACTTTACCGCGACTTTATGAGCTTAAGCACCTCGTCTCGGATTTGGACCATGTCGCCTTCCGTATTGCCCTCAGCATTAAGCCGCAATAGCGGCTCGGTATTGGAAGGCCTTACATTGAACCACCACTTACTGCTGGTAACGGTCAGACCATCTAAGTGATCAAATTCAAGATTTAACGATTTCGACTTGCTCAATTCGAGATAATGACTTTCAATAAAGTTAACTGCATCAGCTTGATCTTTTACAACAGAATTAATCTCACCACTAGATTCATATCTTTGAAATGGCTTTAGTAATTTAGAAAGCGGTTTAGCACTTTCTTGTAATGCCGCAATCGCATGGAGCGCCGCCAACATCCCAGAATCCGCTCGCCAAAATTCCTTAAAATAGAAATGTCCAGAGTGCTCACCACCAAATATGGCACCAGACTCCTCCATCATTTTTTTAATATAAGAATGGCCAACCCGACTTCTCAAAGGTGTTCCGCCATTTTCTAAAATTACTTCTGGGACGGCTTTAGATGAAATTAGATTGTAAATAATTGCAGAATCTGGTCGCTTCTTTAACTCACGAGAAGCTATCAAAGCTGTGAGCGCAGATGGCGAAACTAGAGATCCAGTTTCGTCAACAAGGAAACAACGATCTGCATCGCCATCAAAAGCTAATCCAATATCTGCTTTTTTTCGCTTAACCAGTTTCTGTAAATCAACTAAATTTTCGGGCGCAATTGGGTTCGCTTCGTGATTCGGAAATGAGCCATCCAACTCAAAATAGATCGGGGAAACCTCAGCATTTATGCGCTTCATTACTGCAGGGGCAGTATGGCCGGCCATTCCGTTCCCAGCATCAATTGAAATCTGCAGTTTTCGTCCAGCGCCAAAGTCATGGCTGAATAACGAAAATAAATATTCAACGTATTCTTGCAACATATCGCGTGAAGTTTCGGTACCTACCGGACGATTAGAAATTGGCATCCCATCAGCAATTGCGTTACGTATCCAAACTAGGCCGGATTCTTTACCAATTGGTCGAGCGCCACTTTTACATAATTTAATTCCGTTATATGCAGCGGGATTGTGACTAGCTGTAAACATAGCTCCTGGAAAGTTTAAATGGCCAGCAGCAAAATAGAGTTGGTCAGTTGAGGCTAAACCAATTCTTATTACATCCATTCCTTGTGAGGTAACTCCATCAGAAAATGCATCTGCAAGTTGGGTTGATGAAGGTCTCATATCTTCACCGATAACTACTGTTGCAGGTTCACGTTCTAATTCTAAAAATCTAGCAAACGCCGAACCTACTGCAAATGTAAAATCTGTTGTGATCTCATTCTCTACTAAGCCACGAATATCGTAAGCTTTAATTATTTTATCGAGCATTTCAGGATTCATCATGAAGGAAGAACGCGTAGGTGCCCTCGTCGACCAACCTCTTGTTGCGAAACTTGCTTAACTATTTTTTCTTCCTCTAAAGGTTCATTTTTCCCAACATTTCGAATTGCATCCGCAATTGCCATCAGATCATCTTCACTTGGACCAGCGCTATTTGCATCCGGTGAATGTTGTAAGACTGTCCATCCCATTGGGACAGTCATTTTTTCACTATGCGCTTCGCATAAATCATATGCGTGCGGTTCCGCATATGTTGCTAACGGTCCCAGTACTGCAGTTGAATCTGCATAAATATAGGTAAGAGTTTTGATTGCGATTTTGCGACAACCCGATCTTGAACAGGTTCTGCTCATGCCACGAGAACGCGCAGTTGTTGCATCACTATTGCTCATACCAAAAGATTAGTAGGTCGGTTCGCTAAAAGCTGGGATTTACTCGCACTGGAATCAATTCTTAAACTGAGTACTAGGAAATTATGGCGATATTTGAAATAGGCAAACTTGAACTTTCCAAAGTAGAACCTGACTTTAAGGGCAAGAACGCAATTCCTGCTGCTGAGCGCCAAATGAAGCCAGCTCCTTCAAGCGGAACTGAATTGCGCAAAGCGGTAACTTCTATTAATCGAGTGTTTGCTGGAACTTTCCAATTAACTAAATCGCTAGCATGAATTACTTTACTAAACGTCTTATTTTGATAGTTACTCCATCTGATGTTTAAGTCAATTGAAGCCCCGGTAAGTACTAGCGTTGGTTCTAGACCATCAATATTGATCGCGGCCTTTGCGAGAGTGCCACTTGGGACGCTCCAAATGAAATCTCGAGAAGATTTACTTTCGATATAGGTGTAAACACTTGCCACAATTGGCTGATCGCTTGTTATTTTTACACCTATTGGAGATTTTCCTAAATCAATGTTGAGCGGAAGTTCTTTAACGAGTCCTGCCTTTAAATTAATGGAATCGAAACCGATTGGCGTAAAAACTCCGTCACTACTAATCACTTGTAAATTCACATTTGCGTTGGAATCAAATGGTGCCAGTAATCGAACTGAGTGTGTAATCTTGCCGTTTTTCCCAGCGTTAGTTGCAATTCCTGCAATTGAAATATTTGAGTTTGGCGCTGATTGTGAATTGACAAAATCGCCGCCAAAAAATTTTAATCCTTTTTTGCGCTCATCAAAGAGAAAGCTTGTCACTCGCCCAGACCTAGTTTTTAAATGTAAAACCGTGCTATCAGAACCTGGGGTTAAAGAATCTAATCGAATATTCATTTGTAAGTTTTGCTTGATCGTAACTGCGCGAGATACAACGCTGCCTTTCTCGCTAAAAGCAGAAATATCAACAATAGCTTCACTCAATCCGCTATTAATAATGGAGAGTACTGATTGGCTTGTTAATCCACCCGATCCTCCTACAAACCAAGAATCCGCAATTCCTGCAGTACAAATGGCTGCGCCAGTCCAAGATGTACCTTTACTTTGAATTACCGCAGCCGTAGCCGGATTTCCAGCCACCATCATCGGGTTCGCCGATACCGCTGGAGAATTACTTCCGGGCTTTCGAAATTTAAGAGTGGCTTTGCCAGGCGCTATATCTCGAATCTTAATATTTTTACTTGGCAATAACGCAATAGCACTTCCAGAATTAGCAG
>Ga0214919_10010123_pt1 | contig 12015 bp, 10 predicted proteins | sample LL1503_MetaG_FD_177994 | JGI IMG/M metagenome (GOLD analysis project Ga0214919, IMG submission 177994) | Freshwater microbial communities from Lake Lanier, Atlanta, Georgia, United States - LL-1503 | ecosystem: Environmental > Aquatic > Freshwater > Lake | place: USA: Georgia | collected...
AGCTGCTATCGTGGTACTTTTCGGCAACAGGGCAAATGCCTTTTGCGTAACTCACTTGGCGATGACAGATGTCTGAACTCCAAGGAAAACCTTGCGAGCCATAAGCGATCTTCTTTTGAAACATAGGAAGTAAGTGGACATTTTGGTAGCCATTGGTCAAACCAGTAATGCCCTCAGCCTGCAAGGCTTGAATAATTCGTGCGCGTGGTACTTGTAGACTTTCAATATCCAATAGCATTGGATACATGTAATAGGCGTGAGTTGCCTGCAGCATCACATATGGCAAAGAAAGACCATCTAATTTGAAAAGACTTTGGTTTAATTTGTCTGCAACTTGTTGACGTCTCTTTACGAAATATTCTAATTTGTTTAATTGAGTCATCCCCATGGCACATTCAATCTCACCGAGACGAAAATTGTAGCCAACCATGTTGTTTAGATCACTGACGCCCATACCTTCTACAACGGCTTCAGCATGGTTACGGATTAATTGCAAGCGCTGAGCGATTTTGTCGTCGTTAGTTACTAATATTCCACCCTCACCCGTATGTATATGTTTGTGGTAATTTAAGCTAAAACCACCCACATCTGCCAAAGTACCCGCGTATTGACCTTGATACATAGCGCCAGGTGCTTGAGCCGTATCAGAAATCACTTTTAAACCATACTTTTTTGCAATAGCCATCAATGCATTCATATCTGCGGATTGTCCAAAAATATCAACGGCCATGATAGCTTTGGTGTAAGGCGTGATATTTGCCTCAACAGATTTGGGATCTAAACAAAATGTTTTGGGATCGATGTCTGCAAAAACAGGTATAGCATTCCAATGCAAAATGGCAGTTGCACTAGCGCACATGGTCCAGGGCGGAACAATTACTTCGTCGCCAGGCTCAATACCAACAGCTCCTACTGCGGCAATTAAGCCACTTGTCCATGAGTTAACTGTGATGGCGTGTTTAACGCCAAAATATTGAGCGCACTGCGCTTCAAAGGCTTTTACTTTGGGTCCGCCCAAAAAATCTGCATGATACGCACCAATAAATTGCGACAATACACCGCTTTCAATCACTTCTTTGGCCGCTTGAACTTCTTCAATGCCAATCGAGTTATAGGTTTTAAATTTTCGATTGATGATCGGCTGACCACCCAATAAAGCGAGTTCTTGTTTCATCAAATCACCTCTTTGATTTTTATGTGTGAATTTTTCGGCATTGCCATCTGTTTAATTTGCTCACATACCAACTGTGCTTTTAATGCATTGCTGCCATCACTTAGCAATGGTTTGTTGTATGCTAATGCTTCCCATATGTTTGCGACAGCATTAGTCATGGCATCGGATTGCAACCGATGAATAGATTCACCTTGATTTAAAAACTGATACCCAGCCAAATCAGTACTCGGTTGAGCTTTTCTCAAACGCCATGTAGAGCCACCATCTTCAATTGAAATGACGCCTTTTTCTGTAATGATTTGTAATTCAAAAATGGCATAGTCTCTAGCGTCAGCCACATTAATATGCACTGGAGCACCGCTTTCAGTTCTTAAGACACAATCAATGGACGGATCATCTGTCCAGTGGTCATAAATCACTTTACCGACAGTTTGAACTTGCAACGGGCCCACAAGGCATTGCAATAAATCAATCATGTGACTGCCATTATTGAGAATGCCTTTGTTATAAACGCCCATGACACTTCTGACTTGTCCCCAACTTTCATTAATAAGTTCTTGTCGGAAGGCGTCTACCTGTGAAGACCAGCGACGGCTGTAATTGACGGCTAGTTTGATTCCAGAATCTTGACATGATTTGATACTTTTGAGGGAGTCTTCTACACAGGGAGTGATCGGTTTTTCACAAAAAATTAATTGTGGCTGATTCGATATAGCTGCCTGGATGTCATTCTCGTGTTGTTGTGTGGGAGAGCAAATGCTGATCACGTCAAATTCCAAATTATTTGCCAATACCGATTGCATTGACTCGTAGCCGTGCGTAATTTTCCAGCGCTTTTGAAATGCAACACGTTTGTGAGCATCGGGCTCAACACATCCAGACAATTCAAATCCGCCATGATTGATGAATGCCTTGGCGTGTCCCAAAGGTAAATTTTTATCCGGTTGTACGTTATCGTATCCACCAGCAATATTGCCGCAGCCAATGATTAGCACTTTGAAGGTTTTATACGCTTGGATCATTTATTTAAGTTGAGCGATTCGTTCAGCACGAGTCCAATCTTCCTCATTATCAATATCAACAATATCGCTCCCACTCATAATGTAACCATAGCCATTGCTGTGCATTCTTAGACCGTTGACCCATGACGAGGCTTTACCCCAATAGAACATTCCAGCGTCTTGATAACAGAGAGGTAGATCTTGCGTTCGAGTTAACTCATTTTCAGGAAAAATAAATTTCATTGGGCCATTTTCTGGTCTAGTCATTGCTCGCCACGGTGACGAATGAAATCCCACAACTGGATAAACATAATCAGCATTTTTTTCAGTAAATAACTGATACGCGTCTGTTAGATCTGTCGATTTTATGAAAGGAACACAAGGGTATATACAACATGCGGCCTCTAATGTGTACCCTTCATTATTAAACCAACTCACAGCATGTCCAATTACAGGAACAGTTACAGTATGATCGTTTGCCAATTCTTTTGGCCGCATAAAAGGCACTGATGCACCATAACTTCTGGCCACTTCAGATATTTCTTCATCATCAGTACTAACAACAACATTACTAAATATATCTGTTTCTAGAGCCGCCCGTATTGCGTATGCAATCATAGGCAATCCATCAAAAACTTTTATGTTTTTCCTTGGAATTCTTTTGCTTCCGCCTCTTGCGGGTATCACAGCTATTTTCATATTTTTTCCTGAGGCCTTGGATCTGTTGACAACAATCCATAGAATAATGAATCATGCCATTTGCTTTCTGACCAATGACTTTCGCGATGCTTTCCATCTTGATTAAAGCCTAATTGCTTCAAAAATTTAATTTTCGCTAGGTCAAAACTATAAATTTCACACCAAATTCGGTGCAATCCTAGCTCACCAAATCCATAGTTAATCATTGCAGTTGCAGCATCTGGGGCAAATTTTGTGTCTATATACAGTCCATCTAATCCAATATATATTGAAAAATCAGCAGATCTGTTTACCCAATCGATAAAGCACAGTCCTGCTGCGCCAATTAATTTCCCGCCTGAGTCAAGAATTGAAAACATTCTGGTTGATATATCATTATTTACTTTTTGCTCAAACCAATGAATTTGTTGTGCATTATTAAGTTCACGATATTCTCTGAAATATCGCCTCATTTCGGGCTTGTTACGCCAGACTAAAAGTTGCGCTAAATCTTCTATTTCAATTGCGCGTAACGATGTATATTTACCTTTAATCATATAAATTTTTACTGAGCTTAAATATCACCTAGGATCACTGGATCCCCAGCCTCAATTTTTTTCTTTAACTTTTTACCTATTAATTCATTTATTTGATATGGCTTGTATGCGTCTATTGGTGCAGGTCGCAATATATCTAAATCCTCTGATTTAATGATGTGTCCAACTAATAAATCTTTATTGACTCGCAAACACCTTTGTTGTACGACTACTGTTTGCTTTTCATTTTCCTCTACTCTTTTAATTCCATCGCCTAGTGCAGCCTCTAATTCACGACTCCTATGAATCATTTCATTCCAAGTTTGTGGATTCATTGCAAAACTATGATCAGGCCCCTCCCGATTGTTGTCATCAGTAAAGTGTTTTTCAATTACTCGAGCACCCAATGCAATTGCACCTAAAACCGTTGAATGTCCTGATGAATGATCACTTAATCCTAAAATTATTTCTGGATATAGCATTGCATAATTTTTTAAAACATTTAAGTTTATAAATTTAAAATTTTCCATTGAACCTGTGTAATTTGTATTGCACTGCATTATTATAATTTTTTTATTTATTTTTGTTATTGCATTAACTACTCTTTCAACATCTTGCAGCGTACTTGCACCTGTTGCAATCATAATTGGCTTATTTGTTCGTGCAACGTATTCAACGAAAGATAGATATGTTATGTCACCCGAACCTATCTTCCACGCATACATCAATGGATTAATTTCATCAACAGCTTCAACATCATAGGGAGTGGTCATAAAGTGTATTTTTGCTTCAATTGCCGTTTTAGCTAATTCATTATTCCATTCCCTATTCAATTCAAATTGTTCATATACTTCATAAACACTTTTTTTCCATGCAGTTTGATGTGAATTTGTTTGCCTTAAGTTTTTAAAGCCCTTATCACTTACTATTTTTGAGGCTTTGAAATGCTGAAACTTCGCGCAATCTGCACCAGACTCTTTGGCTAAATAAATTAAATCCTTTGCACGTTGTAAATTTCCATCATGATTAGCTGCTATGTCTGCTATGAAATAGCAGGGACGTAATTCCCCAATCCATTTTTCACCAATTTTAATTTCACTTTTTTTATACATGTTTTCCATCCTAAAAATTTTTTATAAGTGCATCTACTACTTGATCAGTGTTAGGTAGTTTGAGTCCTAATTTTTTTAATGTCTTTTGGGCTTTTGAGCAATCTAACCCCATTGATCTTGATCTTTTTATTTGATCATTTGATGGCATCGGCGTTTTAATTCTATTTATATATTTCGTACTTAGTTTCATCCTATAAGCAATTTTTTCAATTAAATCTGCTTTTGAAATAGATTCTGAACTGGCTAGATTGATCAATCCTTTCTCATCGCTTTCAACTAATTTCATTAACAATTTTGTAAATTGTCCTACTTCTATACTAGATGCCCATGTATCAATATAAGCTTCTATTAAGGTTTGTTTTTGCAAGCAACTTATTGCCCACTCTGCAAAATTTTGCTTTCCAGTCCAACCTCTTTTACCAATAATATTTGTTCTTATTACAAGTGCTGTTGAACTAGTTAATGCAAGTGATTCGCCCGCAAATTTACTAGATGCATATTCATTAAGTGGTTTTACTAATGAATTTTCATCGTGTAGTATATTTCCTTCATCATTGAAGAAGTGATCTGTAGAAATATGAACCCATGGGCAAAGGGTTTGATTAGCCCATTTAGCAATCATTGATGGTAGTCGAGCATTTAAATTCCATGCATATTCAGGATTTTGTTCACATAATCTTAAATCAGTAACTCCTACTGCGTTTATTAATAAATCTGGTTTGATTTGGTTGAATATGTCTTTTAAGCTATTAAAACTTGAAATTTTGGATAAATCAGTGCCCTGCGCTCTTGAAAGCACAATTACCTTGTATGAGCTCAATCCTGCTTGCCTCAACACAGCTTGCGCAAACAACCCTGATTGCCCAAGTAATAACAGTTTTTTTTCTGAATTCATTAGTATTATTTTTTCCTTGTCTTCAATTGTTAGTTTTTTGACTCTCACTTCATACACGATTTATTAAGCAAATAACAGACCAGTATCCAGATCTGGCATGAGTTCTGCTTTATATGTTTATCTTTTTTTGAGAGCGTCGTTTTATCGACGGTTTTTTATATGAGCAAATCAATTGATATATGTGATCAAAGTATTCTTATTACTGGAGGTACGGGTTCCTTTGGTAAAGCCTTCGTCAAGGCTGTGCTTGAACATTGCCCAAAAATTAATCGTTTAGTAGTATTTAGTCGTGATGAATTAAAACAATACGAAATGCAGCAAGAGTTTCCCCAAGACAAATATCCAGCCTTGCGTTTTTTCATAGGCGATGTTCGTGACCCTGGTCGCCTTGCTCGCGCCATGGAAGGAATTGACACTGTTGTACATGCTGCAGCCTTAAAGCAAGTTCCTGCCGCAGAGTACAACCCTTTCGAATTTATTAAGACCAATGTAATCGGCGCTCAAAACGTAATTGAAGCATGCTTAGATAAAGGTGTACGGCGAGTAGTTGCCCTTTCAACTGACAAGGCTGCTGCACCAATTAACTTGTATGGCGCTACCAAGCTATGCAGTGATAAGTTATTCATAGCGGCCAATAACTTTAGAGGTGAGCGCGACCTTCGCTTCTCAGTTGTACGTTATGGCAATGTCATGGGTTCAAGAGGATCAGTAATTCCATTTTTCTTGAGTAAGGCTCAAACAGGCATATTACCAATTACCGATTCTGCGATGACGCGCTTCAACATCCCTTTGGAAGAAGGGGTTGAAATGGTATTTTGGGCCTTAGAACATGCACTAGGCGGGGAAATTTTAGTTCCAAAGATTCCTTCATATCGTATTAGTGATGTGGCCGAAGCTATTGGCCCCAATTGCAAGCAAGAAATTGTAGGCATTCGCCCTGGTGAAAAACTTCATGAAGAAATGATCACGTGTAGTGACAGCCCCAACACGGTTGACTTAGGGAACTATTATGCTATTTTGGGTACTGGCCAACAACGCAAAATGCCCGAATATTTGAAAAAATTAAAAGCCCAACTAGTACCCACCGGCTTTGCGTATGAATCGGGCAGTAACCCGGACTTTTTAAGTGTGGCGCAGATCAGAGCTCTGATCAAGACACATATGAATCCTGAATTCGAACCTATCTAAGGAAAAAAATGAACTATACAACTGATCAAGAAAAATTTTGGGCTACCGACTTTGGCAATGATTACCCAAGTCGCAATGATGGTGAAAAATTAATAACTTCTAATGTTACTTTATTTGCAAAAATTATTAAAAATTGCCCGACTGTAAGTTCTATTGCTGAACTTGGATGCAATATTGGATTAAATCTAATTGCTCTCAACAGAATTAATAAAAATATTAAGTTAAGAGGCTACGAAATCAATGAAAAAGCAGCAATCTCAGCAAGAGAAGAAAAGGTTGCAGAGATCATCAACACAACCATAGTGGAGCCTCTGGCTACCAGTCAAAAATTTGAGCTCACATTTACTAAAGGTGTTCTTATTCATATTAATCCTGATTTATTACCAGTAGTTTACCAAAATTTATACGATTTATCGAATCGCCATATTATGGTTTGTGAGTACTACAATCCAACTCCCGTGAGTATTGAATATCGCGGTCATAAAGACCGTTTGTTCAAGCGAGATTTTGCAGGAGAGTTAATTAAAAAATTTAACTTAGAGTTAATAGATTATGGGTTTCAATATAGATTAGATTGTGGCGGTGTTGGAGGTGATTTCACATGGTTTCTTTTGAAAAAATAATTTTCTGATTAAGAGATTAATTGATGCATACTTAAGAAAAAAATTTAAGATTTTAAAAAATTAAACGCTTAGATAAACTCACATCAATCTAAAACTTGAACGCATTTTAAAAATCAAAATTTCTTTTTTACAAATGGCTGAAGATTGCAAATGTTAATCGCCACATGCTCATTTGTCTCAACAACAAAAGGACGCACACTAGGGAACCAAGGATATTTATCATTTTGTCCCAACAAAACCCATGATCGCTGCATGAGAACGAGAGTATTGACACCCGCTGCCGCCGCTATAACACTTACAGCACTTCCTACCGAAATAACACAATCCATTTCACATACTAGGGCCAATACAGTTTCCAAATCATTTCTTAAATCAAAATCAGTCCAACGTAATATATTAATCCCAAAATTATTTTCGGCCTCAATTAATTCGCTCTCACAATCACCATGTAATAAATTGACAAATTGATAACTTGGGTTCTTTAGTAAATCAGCCCAATCCCTAAGAGATGTGTAATTTAAGTTTCTCTCCACAGAAAGAGACGCACTTCGCCAGCAAATACCAACTAAAATTTTGTTTTTATATGGCTTTAGTCTTTCATGTACTAACTCTAATTTGTCAGGCAAAGGTGTAAATTTAGGTATTTCATGCAAAAAATCAGTGATTTCTTTTCTAAAAAATCGTGGCAAAGATCCAATTGGAATTTGTAATTCAAAGTCATTAAAGGACGAGTAAAAATTATCAACCAATGATTCACCCCTAATTTTAAATTTTGGATAAATTCTTTCAAAAATACCTACTAAGCGAGGATCACATTCAAAAATAATATTCAAATCAGTGCAGTGAATATTGTTCAAACATGTACTAAATAGTATCTCATCTCCAAGCCCCTGCTCTCTCCAAATAAGAATAGTTTTTTGTGTATTTAAGTCTCCATCCCATCTAGGTTTATCAAATTTTCTTAAAGATCTGTATGCACCTGTTGGTAATAAATTCGAAAATCCATAATCATAATAATCCCAGCCTTTTTGTAAATTTCCAAAATAAAGATACGAATGAGACAGGTAATATTTAACCAACTCCTTTTCACCAATGGTGGTGTTTTGAAGTTTTAAGGCGTCCTCATATAACTTAACACCGATAGAATGGTTGCCAGATTTAATTTCAAGTTGTGCTAAGTTAAGAATCGCTGGAAAATAATTTGGGTTCAATGCTACAGCTGTTTTATATGCTTCTCTCGCGTCATCTATTCGCATCAAATCACCTAAAGCGCACCCTAAATTGTTATATGCCATGAACCATGAAGGATTAAGTTCAATGACCTTGAATGCAATCTCAAGTGATTTTTGTGGTTCTAAAAGTCCTTGATATACGCTACCAAGATTTATATACACATCAGTATTATCTGGTGAGATCTCCAAGGCGTAAAGGAATATTTCCTTTGCTTCTTGTAAAAGTTTATTGCGGAGTAAGGCCGCACCAAAATTATTTAGAGCTCTTATATTTTTATTATCAACCTCAACAACTTTGGCGAAATACTGCGTTGACTCTGAAAATTGCTCATTACGCATCAAGGCTTCACCCATTAATAATAAATATTCCGTATTGTTTGGCTCGTCCAATAAAAGCTTTTGTAAAATGCTAATGGCGTGAATAAACCTACCAGTTTCCAGGGCGTTATTTAATTTCTGAACGAGCTTAGTTTTTTTAGCCATAAAAAAAGGAGGCTCTTCATGAGCCTCCTTAAATTCTAGCCTATTTCTAGATTATTTCAGCAAACTCAAGATTGATTGAGAAGACTGATTGGCCTGAGCCAACATGGCGGTTGCTGCTTGCTGAATAATTTGCTGCTTTGCGAGGTTGGTCGTTTCTACAGCGTAGTCTGTATCCAAAATGCGGCTACGCGAAGCTTGCATATTCTTTGAACTTTCAGTCAAATTATTTATCATCGCGTCTAAGCGATTAACAAAAGCACCAGATTTGGCCTGTGCAGCACTGACAGTGTTGATAGCTGAGTCCACTGCGGATATTGCCAAGCTAGCACCAGCACTACTGCTAATATCAATCTCAGCTATTTTCGTTCCATTTTTGGAAGCACCGTATGTGCCTTGATAAAAGCCCAACTTTTCCAAGTTATTATTACCCATAGATCCAGCTTGAATTTTGAATGCTTTGTCTGAGGACAATTGAACGCTAGAAACGTATGCATTGGCTGCAGCGCCGGTACCAGACGTTCCTATTGCAACTGAAGTTAAACCCAATGCAGCAGTTCCAGCTGAAGATCCAATAATGATTGTTCGACCATCTGCAGCTTCCAATTGCATTCCTTCACCAAACCTAGAAGATACAACTCCAGTTTGTGCACTGAACTCATTGAACCTGTCAATAACTTGATCAATAGTGTATCCAGAGGCAGTAGGCACTCTAAATGTTACACCATTAAGAAATACGCCATAGCCAGTTGCTGCCGTTGTAGCCGCAGTAAACCCAGTGCCTCGAAGAACGTTAGAGGCGGCTTTTGCAGTCACGCCAGTTTGATCTGATGAACGATTGATAGCTGCAGCAATTGCAATAGCACTACTTGAGCGAGTTGATGAGGTTCCACCTAATGCGTCCGTACCAGTTGCCGCCATACCCTCCCAAGTGGCGGTATCATCTGCTGAAGATCCAGCAGCAATAGCAACACCATTAATAATCATTGAATTACCCATAAGCAGGCCAACTGTGCTAGATACCGGCACTATTTGAGTAGTGTCTCTGTTTGAAGTAGTATAGATAGCAGTATCTGCTTTATAGGTTCCTACTTGTAAGCCAGTTGTATCTTCAATAGCTTTAGCACTTGTTCCAGCAGTTCCTGCTGTTTGACTAATAGTTATATCCCTGCCGTCTAAAGTGTATAGGCTGTAAGATCCTACATAAGTAGTAACAGCAGAGCTCTTTAAGCCTGTGGCTGCACTAGTCATACTTGTAACGGTCAATTGAATATTTCTACCGTCAGCGGCAGTCAACGAAACTCCAGTTTTGTCGTCACCCGTATCTGTAGCAACTACACCAGTCTGACCTGATTTAGCGTTGATAGCAGCAACAACATTTTTTCGTGAGATTGCGGTATCTGCTGATGTTGAAAATGCATCCGTTATAACTCCATTAATAGTAACTGTTCCAGTTGATGGTAGTGCTTGTTTAGTCATCGCGGAACCGGACAAATAATTGCCCTCTGCTCGTGCGTATACTCCACTCAAATTTGCAACTCTATTAATAGCTGCAGCCTTTGAAATAGCACTTACAGTTTTACCTGCAGCAACTGAAGCAGTATCATCATCTGCCAACGAAGCACCAACAGCCACTCCATTTAAATAAAGTGTACTTGCAACTAATGCTGCACGAGTAGCAGAAGTGCCAACAGAAGACTGCAAAAACGCCTTTGAACCAATTCCAATGTCTTTAGTCTTCATGGAGTCGAAGCCAAGCTTAATGATATCGCCGGAATTTGTACCCGCTTGGATAACCACATTTTGTGCTGAACCATCCAACAATTTAATATTGTTGTGATTGGTTTGGCCAGCAATAACATCAATTTGTTGTTTCAACTGAGAAACTTCCAACTGAAGTGAGGCTCTATCACTGTCATTAACCGTACCAGTAGCTGATTGGACTGCTAATTCGCGAATACGTTGTAAAATATCACCTACGTTGCTCATTGCGCCTTCAGCAGTTTGTGACATCGATATGGCATCGTTCACGTTATTAATCGCTTTAGACATACCGCGCACTTGTGCAGTCATGCGATTTGTAATCGCTAAACCTGCTGCATCATCTTTAGCTGAATTGATTTTACTTCCAGTTGATAAGCGTTCCATAGCCTGGCTTAAGCTCAGGTTGCTCGTGCGCATGGACTCTTGTGATACAAGTGCTTTTACGTTTGTGTTGATAACTGACATTTAAAACTCCTTAAAAGTTAACTGACTTGAATGTTTCAAGACAAGAGTCCTGATGGTTGATGATTCGGAATAATTTTTTAAAACTTTAATTTTTTTTAAATTATGTTCGTTTATTTAACAAAATACCTTTGAGCAACTCAATGTTATGAGCTACAGAGACAACAGCCTCATTGGGTATTTGTCGAATGACTTCGCCTGTATCTTCTTTGCGAACGACAATGACTGGATGCCCCAATGCTTTGTCCATTGCGAACGAAAGATTTCTGCCGCCATCTTTCATTAAGCGATTGAGATGCTCTAGTGATTGCTGAAGGTCTTGCTGCATTTTTTGACCATTAGCTGCAACATTTGATCTAACTACTTCCTGATCGTGTAAAGCAGCAGATGCATTATTTAATACATTTTTAGATTCAGACATTGCCGTACTTAGTGGCGGAGTTGAAACTCTGGGTTGAATTGAAGAAACCATGATTGCCTGCCTTTCTGGGTAAAAATAAACTCTTACCAGACACTAATCGGCATTTATTGTTCAAACTTGAGGATCATTTGCTATAAATTATTTATAAGGATATTTAATCACCAAGTATTATTTTTTAATTAGATTTTGTGTTCATAGACTTCTACAAAATAAGTATCGTCCTGTTTTCCTAATACTTAATACCCTTGTTTGGTTTAAATCAAATCCATTCTTTGTATAAAAATTGTAAAGAGTGTAAAGATTCCTCAAGTTTTTGGAGTTCGTGTTCTGGCTTGATTCATACTGAATCTCCAGCGGCAACAAATTGCCGCTATTTAGCTCAATTCTTCTTGCTAGGACTGCAAAATGATAATCAACACAAACCTCAACGCTCTTATCGCCGGCAATGC
>Ga0214919_10010124_pt1 | contig 12015 bp, 11 predicted proteins | sample LL1503_MetaG_FD_177994 | JGI IMG/M metagenome (GOLD analysis project Ga0214919, IMG submission 177994) | Freshwater microbial communities from Lake Lanier, Atlanta, Georgia, United States - LL-1503 | ecosystem: Environmental > Aquatic > Freshwater > Lake | place: USA: Georgia | collected...
TGTGGATTGCTAGAACGCTCAGTCAACAAGAGATTTTTAGCTCAGGAACTTCAACTTGTTTATCAAACAATAAGGAACTCACTGGAATAGTAACTACGAACGCCAATATGTACATCTCGTCACCTCCAGTATTCAACAAAGAAGCGCAATCGCTTGACTATAAAGTTTCTTCACCTCACTTTGATGAGGCAGGAAAATTAAACGTTGGTAACTACAATCTTGTTCTAAGTTCTGAGGCGGCTCGTTGCCTTTACAACTTCTCCAAGGCACCTATTTCAGCAACAGTTAGTATCGTTTCAGCCGATGGAACTGCGCAAGTTGCAACCACGACGGTGAATGAAAAGAACGGTTGGCTGTACCTATCTGCCAATGGATTTAACTATTCAGCACCAACTGTTCGAGTTAAGTTAACCCAGGAAGCCGAGAAGCCTATTTCTACGCCATCGTCAAGCGCCTCAACTGCTCCGGTAGCCGTTGCCAAGAAAACTACGATTACATGCGTTAAAGGCAAGACTTCAAAGAAGGTAACTGCGGTAAAGCCAGTTTGCCCAGCAGGATTTAAGAAGAAGTAAGCAGAGCAATAGCGCTCTGCATGATCTCTTCTTCATAATTCACGAAGATTCCCATGTGGGATTCACCTGCACGAAGTTCTAAGCGCGCATTTGGCAAATTGGTAGCTAGCCATTTTCCATGTTGAACCGGAACGTTTACATCTAACTCTGCCTGCCAAATAATTGCGGGAACTTTTACATCCCGCGCATCAAATCCCCAAGGCTTTAAATAAGAACTGTAATCATCGGCAACCCAGTCCCAACCTTGGTGCATGGTGAATGCGCATGAATCAAGCGCAGCTTTCCAAGTTGGTTTTGTTGAAGCTAGCTGATCGCGTTCGCTTAATTCGGTTCCAGTGATCGTGTCCGAGACGTTGCCTTCTGTCCATTTCTGGAAGCGTTTAACTAGGAGATTTATATCTTTCAAAGCATCTGCATACTCATCTAAATCTGCTTGCTGCATGCCGTTAAAGAAATCTTGGCGAAGTTCATCGTATGGTGCCAATCCGCCAACGGTAACAACGCCAACAGAACGTGGATCAAGTCCCGTGGCTACCGCATGTTGGCCGCCGCCTGAGAGTCCAATGTTTACAAATTTGGTAATGCCGAGCGCTGTGGCTAGTTCGGCGATGTCATTGGCAACATCAATCGTGATTCGTTCCAGTTTCTTTGTGCTTCCGACGTAACCACTTCGACCAAAGGAGAGCGCAAAGATTCCGTGCTTTGCGAAGTAATCCAGCCACGTCTGCCAACCGGTGATGTCCTGCGCGGTTCCAGCGTGAAGAATAATCGCCGACTCAGATTTCAGACCATTTGTTAGATATTCAAGATTTCGTCCATCAGAGAGCGTGAAATTTTGCCGCCGCATTTGATAACTCTAATTCACTTTCAAGATAGATGGCCGTATTTTTGGCATCGTGGGCAAATTAATTGAATCTGAACAATTCAGAAGTTTTTGTAACTACGATTTAGCGCAGGACAATCTTGTCCTCTTGCCACATGCGCACAGCAAGTATTCGAGGGTTATATTCATCATCGCTCTTAAGTCCCAAGGTGGCAAAGGTGCGTTGAACTAAAGTCTCTGTTGCGCGAAGTGATGTCCCGCGACGAGCTGCAATCGCAGAATTGGTAAAACCTTCAGCCATGAGCCGCAGAATTTCTCCTTGGGTGCTGCTAATGACAATACGTTTTTGCTCCAGAGCTGGTCGGCTAGCAATTTGATTTGTGTTAGCAATAGATTCTCTAATGGCCGTGTTGAGTGAGGTGATTGACTGAAGTTCCGACTTAACCATGTAGGTAACGTTCTTAGGAAGGGATACTCCGCGTGGAAGGGCCAAAGCTGGCGATGCATGGGAAGTCAAAATAACCTTGCCGATCCATGGGTGCTCTTCTTCAAGATAGTTAAGTAAATCCGCTCCATTAGGAGCATTGATCCCAAAGTTTAAGTCGCTGATAACTGCATGTGGGTCAAAGATCCCAACAGCCTCAATGGCATCGGCTACCGAATTAACCGCCTTAACCTCAAACTTGGCATCGGTAAGAATCTCGCGCAGAAGATTGAGGGTGAACTCTTCATCTTCCGCAACCAGCACGCGGGTACGAAATTCTGTTGCCATGGCGCTCCAAGATTAGGGAAATGGGGTAGAAGAGGAGTTTAGGGATCCCCCGTGTGCGAACAAGGCCTGGAGGCCCTCATTATTCGGTTGTTACTCACTTTCCTATCCTAAATCAGCAACCTCATCGTGATTTTCCCCGCGGTAGGCTTGACTTGTGGAATTCAATAAAAGGTCCAGCAAGCCTCGCTTTCCACGACGCCGTTTTGCGAGCCGAGTGGCGCATGCCCAAACTCCAAGGAAAATGATCGTGCGCTTACTCGCATTGATCTCGATCGGCCTGGTTCTAACGATCGTTGCACCGGTTATCGCAGATCAAAACACGCCTGCACCGGATTTAAATTCGCCAACTCCTGTCGCTACCGCTGCGCCATCGCCTTCACCATCCGAATCCCAGACAGCTACAGCAAATGACTCGATAATCCCATCGGCAACCTCGAGCCCATCCCCGAGCGCACCTTCTTCACCAAGCAATGGTGCCGGGGTTGGAAAGAGCGAATCTGCCACAGTTAGCGCGTCACCAACCCCCGCGCCGGTTGCTAACCAAGCCATGAAGATAAATCTTCCAACGGTATTGCCCGTGGACCCACGCGCCATCTTTCGGTCACTACCAATCGTCAATATTTCAGGTCCCCAGTACCTACTTGCCTGTTTAAATGCGGGAAGCGTCAGTTTTGATATCTATGTTAAGAATGCAAGTAACGCACTTTTCAATGGCCAACGACTGGCAAATGGCGATCTAACCTCAGATTTATTGATTTCGGGTACAACTGAACAAGTGGTTGCGGTCCTAAACAGTTATGGGGGAATGCGTTTGACTGGAACCAAAGGACCCCTGGGTGGCCTTTATCTCAACCTGAGACTTATAGCGTTGTCAGCGCCTTCATTAGACTCCGTCCATTGCGGGCAAGGTTCATCGGCAAATACGACCACGATTTACTTGCGCTCGCTGGCGCTAGGTCAGAATTTGATCAAGAAAGAAATAACGCTAAAGGGTTAGATATCGGTTTTTGCAAAGATAAGTCAACTGAAAAACCTCTCTTTTCATAGCGTCAATCAAGGGTTTCCGGACGCTTCACAGGTAAAGTTACAAGCAAATAATTGTAATTTTCCTGCCCGAATCTATCTTCAAAAGATAAGGAGTCCCGATGCCAAAGGGTTTGCAATCTCCTTTAAGTGGCAGGGTGGATTCTGGCTTTGGCGGGGGGCGTAGCAAGCATCGAAACAAAATCCTTTTTGGGGCGATACTTGCAGGTGTTGTCCCATTTGTACTCTCCACCTTTGCTGCCAGTGTAACCGTTGGTACAGGGGCTCTCGAATTCGGACAGGGCTCACAGCAGGCGGTGGCATGCGATCCAACTGTCTTTGCGGCGATCGGTGAAGAATGGCATTCATCGCCCACACCCACAGATACTTCAGCAGGGTTTTTTAGGGTCCGCGGAGTCACAATTTCTAATCTTGATTTGATTTCATGTAAAGGAAAAAAACTACGTATCAGATTAATCGATACCGTTGGAACCGAATTAGCAATCGGCCCAATTAGCGATGCGAATGTACTCCAAATTGCGCTGCCTAATGTTGATGCACCAGTTAGCACAAGCGATGCCGGCGCACTGGCACTTACCTACTTAACTGGTGAAGGTGCTGCTATCTCCAGCACCATGGCTGCGACTGTTTCACTTAATGTCAGCGGGACATCAATTTATGATGGTTCCGATCTTTCCACGAACAATGCAGATGTCACTTTCTATCTCGATCCAACGGCAAGTGTTGTGAACATCAACGGGCAAACAATCGGCCGAACTACAGTTGAAACGGTAAACAATCCAACTCGCTAGTTGTTCTGTCGTTTTTGCCGAAACGTAAAAACCAGCCATTTATAAGGGATTTTTACCTGTTTGGTTAAACATTCTTATCAACATTAAATGCAAGAGTTCAAATTATTAAAGCAGGGCAATGTTTTTTGCGCCTCTGTCCATAATGATCATATTTCTGCCGCTTGACTTCGCAGGCACCAACCCGGGCCTGCCAACCTCATAATGACTGAAATCGTTTTTGGCCGCTTAAGAGCTACCGAAGCCTTCAAAACGAGCGTATTTGGGCGAAAATGTGCGTAAAACCCGAATGGTTTTTGGTCAAGTGGCTCTTTTGAGCGTGAGCGGCGAGAGGGCTGTCCTTGCACATCGGCACTTGGTACTGCTTAAGTAACCCTCAAGATCAACTTACGGTACCCATACGGCGAAAGCCGACAGAGCAGCCTGGTTGAGAAGTTCACAAGGCGTGAGCTTCACTAAAGGCACTTTCCCCATAGGAGGAAGCACAGATGGAGATTTTAAACCTAGGTGGTTCATATGAATCATCTGCCCGCCCCTCCAAGAAGAAATTCAAGGTTGTACTGGGTATCGGAGTACTGGCTGGCGTTCTGGGTATGGGATCAACGCTCGCGGCTACTGTTCAAATTAACACTGGCAGCACTGTTGAATTCGGTCAGGGCGTTGCTGCAACAACAGCGTGCGACACTGACATCACCGTTACACCTGGAACAACCTATGTAAATGACACAGCTACTGCTGGAAACTCAGAGAACTTCCAGATGAGAACGATCACTATTGCGAATTTGAATACGGACACTAAGACGGCTGACGGCCAAACCCAAGGTTGCGGTGGAAACTGGTTAATCATTAAGGCCTACACAACATCGAGTGCTCTTGCAACCAAGTATGCAGTCAGCGGCGGGCTTGCTAACTCTTTATATCTCGGATGGAATTATCCAGGCGCAGCCGTAAGTGGCGGTAGTGGAGTTGTCGGCTACAAGGCGTACAACTCAGGTATCTCGCTCGCGATAGCTAACAGTGGCACCTCTTGTGTCGCCAAGGCGATTGGCTATGCCGGTACTTCAGTCACTAGCGTTGATGCTGCGGGCATAGCTTGTGAGATGTCCGGTGCAAGTGCCCAAACTAAGACTGCAACCATCACGCTTGGTAAAGCGAGCAACAGCGGTAACGGTGCGAACTACGGCGTAGCCGCATCGGCGGTGCAGAAGATTACTGTTGAAACTTCTGGTAGCGAACCTTCTGGATACTCAGCCTCAACAGTTGCCTAGGTTGGCAGTTTAGAATCATAGTTAAGAACGACCCGCACTAGATATTTAGTGTGGGTCGTTCTTGATTTGGCTCAAAACCTTCTCTCCCTCACGTTAACCATTTCCTTACTAAATCGGTAGAATTCTGCAATGGCGCAAAAGAAGGTTATTGGTCCCCAGGTAACTAGTTCGCCAACGCTGCAAACACCACTCAAGCCACATCTGCTCGGCGCCACTGAACTCTGGATTGAAGATGTTGGGCAAGTCCCCGAATCCAATGTTCTGATTACCGTTTCAGACTCGAGCGGAGAGCATACCTACCTCATTTCTGGCGCTGACGTTGTCGAGACTAAATCAAGCCTTTTCGTCCAAGCACCTGAAGAACGCATTGTCGTTGGTCCACGAATTTTCTATTCGCGGATCTCAGCCCTCTTCCGTTGGTCTGGCTACGCTTTAGCTTTCTCTCTTCTAACCTTCGCTGTCTTTTCATTTTCAGGCACCGTCAAAGCACGAGTTGTGTTAACAGGCTCGATGACACCGACAATTAATCCAGGTGACATCATTATTACTACGCCGCCAAGCAATTTGGCGCCGAAGGTAGATGACGTTGTGGCCTATGTCGGTAGACGTTTTGATGGAACGGCAGTTGGTATTTTCTCTCACCGAATTATCGGAGGAGATGCTGAAAGCGGATTCATCGTCAAAGGCGATAACAACCCAAACCCCGATACCCAGCGACCTAAAATTCCTGATATCACCGGAGTCGTTGTTTTTGTCATCCCGCTGATCGGACGCTTTTTGACGCCGCGGGCTCTCCTGATTACCGTTCCACTAATCTTTGGTCTCTGGTTGATTCTTGATGCTTTAAAGAATAATGATTAAAGGCAAGGCGGTAGGCGCTCTTCTCGCTGTTATTTTCACTATCCTTTCAATCCCTGCCGCATCTGGAACTGATATTCCGTATTTGACCTGGGAGCGCGGTAAAGAGCAGAGCGTTGTGACGAGTAAAGGGCAAGACCACACTGGTTATCAAGTCAAGCTAGTGCAACTAGGCGTGCCAACCTTAGATTTTAGGGCCAGTAGGCCCAATGCAAAAGGTTTCAGCGTTTACTCGGTATTTCTCCCTAAAGGCACCCCACTTGGAGAATATGAGATTTATGTCTACGGGGACTCGAGCCCTGATGGATCATTGGTGGCCAAAGTAAAAATCATTGGCTTAGATCGTTACAGTGTCATTAGCTCGCCCGGTGATTTTGCATTCCTGCTTCTGGCGCTAATCTTTATCACAACCGCACTTTCGGTTGCTCGCGGCCGCAAATACAAACATCTAAGTTTTCCGAGGCAGAAAACTGCCGCAGAGAGCGGAACCTTACTGTTTGAAAAGAGGATCCCTCGAGCGCTTTACCCCGCATACTTAATGCGGACCGGTGCGATGAATAGTTTTAAGCCCTCCTTGTTTCGTTTTCTTTTGATCTGCGACGACACTCTTCTACACAAAATCTCACCACTGCTATGGACGCTTTTTCCCATATTTGGTTTTGCCTTGGGGCTCCAATCTGGTTATTCCACTAAAGATCAGATGCCGAACATACCAATTTACTTACTCGTCGCCATTTCACTCTTGGGAATGTTAGATGCCTACAGCGGAATTTTTGCTTTATTTGGTTTTGCTGTGGGTCAGATCATGACTTCAAATGTTTCTAACTTGCGCGAAGTGCTAGTAATTGCAGGGTTGGCACTTGCATGGATTTTGCCTAGCCTCTTTGGAAATTTGCTCTATTTTGCTACCGAGCGGGATTATCCGAAAGTTTTAGGTACTTCAAAGTCTTCGCTCAAAAATCTTTCGTTACTTGCTGTTACATCTGCAATCATTGGTTCGTTTTTCTACGCTTCTCAGCTATTTGTTGCCAGCATTTCTCTCCGGGCACCTGAAAATTATCCTTACTTGGTGGCCTTATCGCTGACACTTGCCCTTTGCTTCCTACTCAAGACGATTCTACGAGAATGGTTGGACAATCGGATCCTAAGAAGTGAGAAGAAAGATTCTTTAGTGCTCGAGGTTTTCAGCCTGGAGCACTTTATTTCTCACACCTGGGTATTCCTTATTGGGTCATCATCAGGTTTTTCAACTTACGTAATCACAGAGAATCTGGCTATCTCCGTTTCTACCACTTTTGCAACACTAATATTGTTTGGTGCACTTACTTTGCGAAATTATTCTACCAACTTGCGTTTTGCTCAACTTTGGAGACGCAATATTTACTATGAGGCTTTTGCAATCACCGTGGCAGCCGCAATATTCATCTTTAATATCCAACAACTCCCGTTTCAAACTAGTGATAAATCACTAGTGAAATTGGCCATCTGTTTATGTCTGGCCGCGCTGCATGCAATCTTTAGTTCGATTCATGAATTAGCAGGTAACGCAGATTCGGAAAAAGAAAAAAATGGCCTAACTGATTTTGGTTTCAATCCATGAAAAAGATACTTTTCTTTCTTTGTGTGCTTCTACTCTCAACTGAAATTACGCTTTTTGCAACTCCTAAATCTGAAGCAACTAGCCAATTTGAAAATCTACTTTTTGGGTATGAGATCAAATCCAACTCCAATTTAAATCAAATACTTGCCGTCGTAATCGGTAAGGAAGGCAAGGCTGGTCCTGCGGGAGTGGCCGGTAAGAATGGATTTGTTGGTATGAATGGTTTAGCCGGTGCTGCCGGAATTGACGGCGCACCAGGTCCTATTGGTTTAACTGGCCCTGCGGGCGCTGACGGCGCACCAGGTCCTATTGGTTTAACGGGTCCTGCTGGGGCTGACGGTGCACCAGGTCCTATTGGGCCCCGGGGCACCAGCGGTTCAGCTGGCTCCACAGGTGCCGCTGTCGCCGTTGTGCAACTATCACCAGGAGATGATGCGCGCTGCCCGCAAGGTGGAACTAAGTTTATTGGAGCTAATTCGACTGTGAGTTACGCATGTAATGGAACTGGAGCGGGGTCTGGGTCTACCACACGCGGTAGCGGAACTTCCGAGATTTCCACATGTGATGATTCAATAAATTTAGGAATGCTTAGCCACTTTGACACGGCCAATCGACGTTTCCAACTTGATGGAATCAAGGTCTCCAATTTAAGTTCCGACTGTCAAGGTCGTCGATTGGATGTAACTCTCTCTACAACTGCTGCTGGCAGCACCACCTTAGATTTTGTTTGCACTGTCCGAGTGCTGCCAGATCCCGCAGGGGCTGATTTATACATAGCAAGACCTGGGTATAATTTACGGTATGGAGAGACAGGTCTTCTGGTTCCCCTCACATGCGAGCCTAGTCTGAGCACCATGGATCTAACTAATTTAGATTCCATAATCGCTTTTCAATTATCTTAAAAATAGAAGAAGGGAGCGATAACGATGGCAAGTAAAAATAGTAACCTTCCGGATAAACCCATCGTTTCGCGCGTTCCTCTTCCGATTTCAGATTCAGCTTTGGTAATTGATCTGCCGGATGGCCAGAAACTTGTTATTGGAAAGATGAGTGAAGGAACTGTCATCGAAGTTGCAACTTGGCGCGGTGTGGGAAGGCCGGATTCTCGAACCAACCGGATGATGTTCGGCATGTCCAGCGCTGAAATTGAAGAAGAAGCGGGGCCGGTTCAAGAAGAGTCAGCGCTCGCTTCTACGGCAGGTGTCGCAATTCGCGTAGTCGGTTATCCGCTAGCCATGCTGAAGTGGCTACTGAATATTCAATCCAAACCTAAAGTTAAGAAGCACAAAGTTGGACGCAAAAATCTGATCATTGATGCCAAGGGACCCAGCGTTCAAGACTCAGCAAATTCCGAGGTCGCTGTTGCAACAGTCGCGTCCACACCCAACTCAGCAGTTGAGATTTCCAAGAAGTCTCTACTTTTCATTCAGAGTTTTATACGTCGCAACTTTCTAGCACTGATTAAGGCTTTTCGAAATTTTGAAATGACGAAAGCAATCAATGGGGTCAAGTCATTCAAGCTCAAATTGGCCATCGGTGGTCGTCCGAGAGGCAAAGCAAGTTCCACGACGGCCTTGGTGAGCAAGAGCGATGAAATGGATATCGACCAGTGGCTGGCATCCATAACAAGTAAAGCATCAAATTCTAAGGAAACTTTGCCATACGGTCAGGGCCACGTTGAGGTCAAAGCAAGCAAGCCATTACCAAAAAATGCGCCGAGAAAAACAGCCAAAAAGGGCGGAAAGAGATAAATCAGGTGCAAATTCGCTGAATTTTCGGATTTTGCAAGCCGTGAAAGGTATTCTCATACATTAGTAATCTAAACCAAGAGGGAAGGTGGACGGTGAGCGACAACGTAAAGCGCGGCATCGTATTTGCTGCCATTCTTGCAGTCATATTATTTGCTCTTGGTCTGCGCATTGAACATCCAAAATCAGGTCTTAGAAATGCACTTGGAAGCGCTGAATCAAGCGTAGTTGTGTATTGGCATCAGTCAAAACTAAGCGTCGGCGATAAGGTTATAGTTCTCCTTGATAAACCTGCACTCGATCCTGCTGTAGCGATAATAAATACAATTAACCCAGATTCCGTAGATGTTTCAACTACTGGCGCATTTGAGCGTGTACCCAACGAAAAGGTCAAAGGAACGCTTGTCATGGTCTTTCCATTCGTCGGTTCTCTATTAGGTGTATTTGGCCTATAGAGCCATGAGTCTTTTTGAAATAGAGGAAGTAAAACCAAAAAAGCGAAAGTTCCCCAAAGGTTTATTACTTGCAGGCGTAATCTCAGCTATTGCATCGTTAGGTTTAGCGGTAGGCGCATTCATTAATTTAAAGGGCGATAACACTTCAACTGTTGAGTTTGGAACAGGGGTAATCGTTTTCACAGGATGTGATTCGGACGGCATTAGTGCAGTACCGCTCCAAAGTTTTGCAAACTCCACTATTCATAACAAGTTTACCTACAACGAGGTTACGCTAACTGGAATTTCACAAGAGTGTGCTGGGGCGGACTTAACAATTTCGATTCGCGATGACTCTGGCGCTGTATTGCCTGTATCTGTGGCAGCAGACGGACGCCTAATAACCTCAGTAAGATTCTGGTTTCGAGAACTTACGAATGCTTCTGGCAGCGTCTCAAGGAATGGCTACTTCGCAGATATGTTCACTCTGCTTGGGCCAGACACAGCTACCGGGTTGGTAACTGTGAGTACAGTAAATAACCTTCTTCCAACTGGTGTTGCTCTACCCACTGATGAGAATGGAGATGTCAACTGGAACGGGGACAATCCAATGACTTACTGGAAAATGAACCCGGATGACAACGCGGTAACTATTGTCTTTAACCCAAGCCCAGTTACAAGTGGTCCGCTTAGTGGACAGGATCAGATAGGCGGCTTTGCTGATGCTAGAAAAGGATATTCGGTCATTATGGAAAGTATCCCTCACAGAGATTCTTAGAAGTTAAGGCGGAATGTTTAACTTTACTCGCGAGGGATGACAGTTACGGCCCTCAGGCCGGATGACGCAACTGCAAATGAACTGCTCGTCGGAGTCAAGATTGCTTCGACTTTTGTCATTCCAAGACGTGAAGGTTTCCAGTTACAACTTGCGCCAGTTGTAATCGTGGCCTTAACTGCACTACAACCAGGGATCGGCCTGCCTTCTTGCAAGAAATCAACTGTTCCAGCGGTGCCAACTCCAACGAATAAGTTGTTTGATCCCTGATAAGTAGCAGTTGCTGCCACAGTTAGAACTGCAAGACTAGATTGCGCCGTTGCTGAAAACGTTACAGTTGTTGGGTCGCTGGACACAGAGTTGTATTCGTCATTTCCTGCCATAGTCGCAATCACGCGGCAAGTTCCGTTACTTCCCGTAGAAAGTGCGCCCGAAGTTATTGAGCAACCTACCGCTGATCCACCGCTGGTAACCGTAAATGTTACAGAACCAGCAGTAGTGCCACCGCTGGCAGTTAAGGTGGTTGGCGTGCCAAGCGTTCCAGTTGTTGAAGTTACAGTCAGTGCACTTTGGTTAGCCTTCCCTACAGTCAAAGCAACTGCGCTTGAATTTGTTACAGAGGTAGTAGTACCGCGTGTATTGGTGACGACCACTCGATACCTGCGTCCATTTTGTGAAGTAGTCAACGCTGCCGTTGTATAGGAAGATGAAGTGGCTCCTGTACCCGAAGAAACATTTGACCAGCTAGCGCCTCCATCTGTCGAGACTTGCCACTGATAGCTAAGGGTGCCTCCATCTGGAGATGAAGCAGTTGTAGAGAACGTACCGGTCTGTGTCGATGCAGCGCTAACGTTAGAAGGCTGGCTGCTAATCGCAGGAGCTTGGGCATCGGAAATACGAGTTGTTACTATCGATGACTTGGCCGATTCGTCCGAGTCAGAGTATTGCGCGTTGCCAACGGCAGTCAATGAGACTCTGTAACCTGTTTCATCCGCGATAGATGCGTAATCACTGGCTGTTATCGCCCGGGATGTTCCGCTAACCGACGAGATAGTAGCTAGCAGGTTTGAGCCGGAAGAGTCATAGAGCTTTAGCGTGTATGACATAGCATTTGCAACACTGCTCCAGGAAACCGAGAGGTATTTACGTGTGCTCAAACTGCTTTCCACCGTTGGGGCTGTAGGCGCAGGGATCTCTGCTTTGTTCGTAGTGATAGTAGATGAGAGATCAGATGGGCTTGAATCTGCATAGCTAGCATCTCCGATAGAGATCAATCTGATCTTATAGGCGGTGCCAGCGCTAAGCCCTGAGATTGTTCCACCTGATGTAAATG
>Ga0214919_10010126_pt1 | contig 12014 bp, 8 predicted proteins | sample LL1503_MetaG_FD_177994 | JGI IMG/M metagenome (GOLD analysis project Ga0214919, IMG submission 177994) | Freshwater microbial communities from Lake Lanier, Atlanta, Georgia, United States - LL-1503 | ecosystem: Environmental > Aquatic > Freshwater > Lake | place: USA: Georgia | collected 2015-03-15
CTAATGATCCAAAATAACCTGCAGATCCGGTATAGCCCAATGAACCCGAATAACCTGGAGAACCTTGTATAGCATCAAAATATCTAACTTCTATAACAGAAGTATTGACAGGAGCTGTCGTAAATGTTATAGTTGTACCTGATACAATATAATCAATATCAGGTGTTTCCATAAGTCCGTTATTAATAACGAAAATATGATTAGTATTAGCAACTGTTTCTGCTAATGTAAATTGTGTATTACTACCATTACCTGTATAAATTGATATTCTAGAAGGTTTACCTATGCCGCCAGATGATCCTGAAAAACCAGCAGAACCAGTATAGCCCAATGAACCAACAGAGCCCGTATAACCAGTACTACCACCGGGTGCACCATCAGCACCTTTAGAACCAGAATAACCCGCAGAACCAAAATAACCAGAAGATCCTTGATATCCTACGGTTCCTGAAGAACCATAATAACCAACTGATCCTAGATAACCAGCCGATCCTTGAAATCCTACAGAGCCATCATAACCGTCAGAAACAATATAACGAATTTCAATATCTGCTGTATTTAAAGGAGCAGATGCAAAGTAAATTTTACTACCGCTAATATAATAATCTGCAACAGGTACTTGTAACAATCCATTAACAGAAACTAATAAATTATTAGCTTGTGTTACTGATTGAGTTAATGTAAATTCTGTATTAGAACCATTTCCAGTGTTCTTTTGACTATAAAATATCAGCGCCATTTAATGCCTATATAAATAATATTAATTCCTACATATTTATGTCTACGTGAGGTTTGTTATGAATTACCCATCAATTGCTATTCTTGATCTAATTGGTCTTGTATATGACGGCGATACTTTGTCAAAACGAGGACTCGGTGGATCCGAATCTGCTGTTATTCTTATTTCTAAAGAATTAGCCAAATTAGGATTCCCCGTTACTGTTTTTAATGCTTGTGAAGATGAAGATAGTCGTCCGGGTATTTATGACGGTGTAACTTACAGACCAGTGCATAGCATCACTAATAATGATGTATTTGATATAGTTATTTCATCAAGAACTGTTGTTCCTTTTGTTCCCAACAACTATTATGAAGCATATAACAGAGCAACTGCATATCCTTGTTTTATGTTTCAAAATATTCGCAACAAAGCAAAACATAAAGTTCTTTGGATGCACGACACGTTCTGCAATGGTGATATCAATTTAGAAGATCTTGCTGTTAACGGTCATATTGATAAAATTTTTACGTTGTCTGATTTTCACACATCCTATGTCACTAATTGTGATCATGGCAAAAGACGCAATTTTGAAGTTCTTAAAAACAAAATATTCCAAACAAGAAACGGTGTTGTACGTTATTTTGATGAGGTGGATATTTCACAAAAAGATCCTAATCTTTTTGTGTATAATGCTTCTGTTACTAAAGGAATGCTTCCATTAATTGATCGCATTTGGCCCAAGATTAAACTTGCTGTTCCGCAAGCAAAGTTAAAAGTAATTGGTGGATACTATCGTTTTCGTTCTGACGGTCCTCTTGATGCACAAGGTGAGACTCATCAAAAATTAATTCAAGATGAGAGATACAAAGTTCTTGATATTGAATTTACTGGTATTATTTCACAAAAAGAAATTGCTGAAATACTTTCTCAGGCATCTATGTTTCTTTATCCCGGAGCATTTCCAGAAACATTTGGTATTTCTACATTAGAATCTCTCACATACAATACACCGCTGGTGGCAACACGTTTTGGTGCATTAGAAGAAACTGCCATAGGTAATGCATCGTATTTTATTGATTATGCTATCGAACCCAATAGTTTATTCAGAGATATCAACATTGACGAACAATGTGAACGTTTTGCTGGATTGGTTCTTAATGCCCATTTTAATCCGTATTTACATCAACAAAAACAGTATTACTGCAATATAATTAAAGATATATCCACTTGGGATACTGTTGCTCTGCAATGGAAACAACATTTCTTTAAAGAATTAAATTACTATCTTCCTGCAGATGAATATCGTAAAGTATCTTATATCAATGACAGAGTACATAAAGTATTTGGTCGTAGGTTCAGCAACAATGAAGAATGGAATACCATTACACAAAATACAGAACAGCACATTGCTGTAATTACACCATTCTATAATGCTGAACAATATATTCTTAGATGTATCGATTCTGTTGCAACTCAAAATTACAGCAACTGGGCAATGTATTTGATCAACGATGCAAGCACTGACGGTTCTAAGTTTGCAATCAATCATAAATTAAAGACATTGCCGGAGAATATCAGATCCAAGATCACTGTCATTACTAATAATGAAAATATGGGTGCTGTATATAATCAGATAAACACAATTAAAAATGTATTTGGTGAAAATACAATCGTAATGCTTCTTGACGGAGATGATGCATTAATTAACGATAATAATGTATTTAACTTCTACAACAATCTTTATGCAGACGGTGCTACAGATTACTCTTATGGGAGTTGTTGGTCAGAAGCAGATAACATTCCATTGATTGCTCAACCCTATCCCAAGACTGTGAGAGAAACAAAAAATTATCGTAATCATAAATTCAATTGGGGTATGCCCTATCCGCATCTCAGAACATTCCGTAGAGAGTTATTGAATAATAATATAGACGACTCTGTGTTCAAGGACGAGAATGGAGAATGGTTCAAAGCAGGTGGCGACAATGCCACATTCTATAACATAATTGAACAAGCAGATCCCAACAAGATTAAAGTTGTTCAGGACATTGTTATGCTTTATAATGATAAGAATCCGCTAAATGATTATAAAGTACACGGTGATTTGCAAAACAAAAATGCAAGCAAGATTGCTGGTGATGTCAAATTACAAATCAACAAAGTAGAAGTAAATTCTACACCACGTCCTATGAATGTAGAAATGATTCCAACACAAGAAGTGGTAGTAAAAAATATAATGTCAAAAAAAAAGATTTTGATAGCAATACCAACAGCTAAAAACATTGAAGCAACTACATTCAAATCAATATATGATCTTATTATTCCTGATGAATATGAAGCAGACTTTCAATACTTTTATGGATATCAGGTTGATCAGGTTCGCAATTTAATTGCTGATTGGGTTGTTAAAGGATATGATTATCTTTTTGCTGTCGACTCAGATATATCATTTGCACCAGACACTTTATACAAATTACTTTCACACAATAAAGATGTTGTATCTGGTATTTACAGACAACGCAATGCTGATAGACAAACATTGGAGATATTTGAAGAAAATGATCATGGAGGTTATAACCATATCGATTGGGAAAAAATACGAGGACAGGGACTTGTAAGAGTTGGTGCTTGTGGTTTTGGTTGTGTTCTTGTTAAAAAACAAGTGATGGCAGATATTGGTTATCCGCAATTTGCTTACAAGTCAGCAATAGATCACAACAATACATTCTCTGAAGATTTATATTTTGCGTTAAAAGCAAAAGAAAAAAGATTTGAATTATACGCAGATACTTCTATACTCTGCGATCATACTGGATCTTATGTATTTAAAGTTCAGTAAAACGGAACAGTTGGAGAATCTCTAGGAACAGTGGGTAAAGTTCCCAACATATCAGTTGCTTCCTGTTTAAGAAGAGATATAGGCTCTATAGTCTGATTGTTTAATTTAACAATAACAGTTGTCTGCAAAGGTGCGTATCTGCCGGCTGTTATTAATATATTATTAAATTTTGTTACAGTTATTTTGCTATCACGCATTAACGTGTAACTCCAAGATTAACTGTGACAAAACCTTCTAGTATTCTTGATGTAACGTTTGCAGAATATAGTTCTAGATCATAAACATATCTTGTAGAAGAAAGATTTGCAGTAATCACTGAGTTCATTGTTAGTGTAACAAGACCCGTATTGGGAGTTATTGTGACATTCATAGTATTATAAGATGTTGATGTATATGTTTTTCTTATTTGTGCGTTAGCACTGTATCCTGTGAGATTGAAAGCATTACCATCAACATCCACAAGATATACATTGTAGGCAAAGTTAGCACCCTGATCTACAGTTAAATTTGTTTTAATTGCCATTTTTTAAACTATCTATTTCGGCTTTGAGTTCTTTAATTGCTTCAATTAGAAGTGCAACAATTCTATCGTATTTGACTGCTTTATATCCATCATCACGTTCAGTAACAATTTGTGGCAATATCTTTTCAATGTCCTGTGCAATAACACCCACATCATTCTTACGAATAAACATGTTGTCAACATCGCCCTGAGCTTCAATAACTTCATTTTTCCAATCAAATGTCACACCATTGAGCGACATGACTTTTGCCAAAGCATCAGGAATGTTGGTGATATTTTCTTTTAATCTTTCGTCTGATGATTGATAGGCAATGATGTTGCCTTTAGCCCAAATTTCGCCTGTTGCTGGTGTTCCTGTAATAGATGGACCAACCATCAAATAACTTTGTATTGTAGAACTTCCTGTTATTGTAGCCGAACCGGAAAGATAGGTTCCTGAAGAATTAATATCAATACGCGAAGAACCGCCAGCTCCAAGACGTAATGTACCAGGACCTATAAGTTCAAGATTTGTAGAACTGGTAGATGTTTTAGCTGATGCTACTCCGTCAAGACGGAAATTCCAAACTGAGTTATCTGTTTTATATAAATCATCATTTGAATAACCAAAAGATAACATAGATTCTTTTGTATAATCTCCATAACCGCGAATAGTTAATGCAGGCGTTGGCCAATCATTACTTTCTGTAGGAGATCCTGCGTCTCCAATATATTTTGCAATTTCAATTCTACCATCACTATTGGTAGTTCTGGCTTTAACCTGAAGAGTTGCAGTAGTTGTACCCAACTGACCAGCAGTTGATCCTATGCCCATTCTACCCAAAGTATTAATACGAGCAAATGTTCCATCTACACCTTCAAATACATATCCAGTTGCACCTGATTGGCTACCATAAAAATGTAAATATCCATCAGCTACTTGACGTCCAATATCGTAATAATAAGAACCTCCGGCATCACCAATTCTCATTTGAAAATCAGTTCCGGATTGTTCAATGTCAAGTCTTCTACCAGGAGAAGCAATACCAATGCCAACATTACCACTGAGCATTGATAAATCACCATTAATAACTTTTATATTTGCGTTAGATGTCAATCCATAAGTGAAGTAATTGTTTTGTCCTTGAAACCATGTATTTCCAGGAAATGTCTGTGTATTAGCAGAAGAAGTATATGTTATAGATCCTACTGTCAATGTATTAGCATTGAGATTTTTAATCCATAGTGTATCATTAGTCATCTTTGCATTAGCAAAACCAGATGTAGCAGTGGGATTTCTAGAAATTTGCAAACCATTTCTATCAATATAAACATTTGCTTCTACATCGCCAACCCAAAGAGTATTGGCAGCATAAATGTTATTTGTGTTTGCTTGCATTGTAGAAAGATACGTATTGCCTAATATTAATCCATTTTTTAATACAAAATTATCGGCTGTAACGTTGGCTCCTCTAACAACAGTATTGCCCATTGTCATTACTGTATCAGTATAATATGCTGTAGAACTAACAATCAATCCGGTGCTTGTAATTACGGCATTTACTGTTGAAGAAGATTGAATAAGTAAAAAATTATTTCCAATAATAGTATTAGAAGCTCCGGTACCTATTTTAAGCAATCCAGTATTTGAAACTGCCAATCCCGAAGAACTAAAGGTTCCTGTAATGGCGGCATTGCCAACAGCAGTATTCGAATTGGTAGTAACTGCTGTATTTGATATCACAGTAATCACCTGATTAGTTTTAGCTAACCATTGTCCAAAAGAATCTGTTGATTGTATTACGTTGGCAATTAAAACAGTCATTTATTTTCCAGTGCTTTTACTAATAGATCTTTTATTTCTGTCAGTTCGTTTTTCAATGAACCAACTTCTGCTTTCAATGTATTTATTTCATTTGTCGGCACGGATTTTTCAATAATAACTTCTAATTGGTTATTTTGTTTAAAATAATCAAAATTATCTAAATCCATAACATGTCTAGTTTCATCATAATTAAACAACTCTGAATTGTTTTTAATAAGAGGTTTATCTAACATATCTTGATAATTGTATCTATCAAAAGGATCTGTATTAGTCATACCCAAAGGCATAGAATTAAAAGATATTATTTTTCTATATTTTTTAGTGTGTTTTAAATTATTGGATGATGTAGAATGATGTAACCAAGCAGGAAAAATAATTAACGTTCCTTCTTCAAAAGAATGCGTATATTCTAAATTCATTTTAAATTTTTTATTTTTGTTTTTAGCAGGAGAAATTATATTTTGATAATGATCATGAGCAAAAAAAGTTGTTCCTGAAGAATTTTCATTGCCATCTAAATAATACACTCCTGCTAAAAATGAATTATGATGAGTATGTTTATGATGATATCCACCTTCTGGGTGAACTGTTCCCCACATTCCTGTCATTCCGATATTAGGCAAATAACCTAAATCATCCATTACATATTCTAAACTTTGTTGAAAAAAATCTTTTAATGGTTCAAAAACAGGTTCTTTATGTAGTTCTGCGCTTGTAAAATACAATCTATTATTCATAGTATGATTTTTAAAATTTTCTTTATCAGACATATATTCCAACCATTGTGGTTTTAATACGTCATGATGTTTAAATTGCATTTTCCAAATTGGAACACCAAAAAGATTTTGAGTAATAGATTCTATTTTATGTTCATCTTTTATCATTTTCTAAAACTTTCAATAATAAATTTTTTAAATCACTTAGGTCATTTTTCATAGAATTTACATCTTCTTTTAAAGAATTTATTTCATTTAATTTTTCTTCAGTTTGTTGTTGTTGTTTTCTTTTTTCTTTATAAGCCCGCAATCCGTCTATATCTTTATTCAATATTGCACCTGGATTTCCTTTTTGTATTACAAAATCATTATTTTTCATATCATCCTCACATTTGTAATGCTATTCCTCTTACATCTCTCATTGTTGGATATTTTGCACCTTCTTCTGATAATAATACAATTTTAATAGAAAACATATTAAATCCTCTTTGTATCGTATCATTTTCGTCATAATATGTTAATGTTCCTGCAGGAATGTCTTTAGTAACATCTCCATTTATATCCGAATAACCATAAAAAGTATTGTTTGCAGATCCTGAAGGACGAGCAGCTGCTTTCGGAGGACTGAAAGAATATTCTTTATAATCTTCTATATTATTAGGAGAACTAAAAATTAAATCGGTATTGTTAAGATAAGATAATTCAGTCCATACTTTAGCATCAAAATTGCTAGCATCAGAATCAGCATTAAAGAATTTAGCATAAACTTTTATGTTCGTACCTTTTGGTCTATATCCCGTAACATAAACTAATAAATCTTCTGCAATAGCATCTAAAACAACTGTTTTACAAATATATGTTGCTTTTGCATTGCCATATCTAGTCCATTCATTAGTATCATCATTGTTAATAACATTTTGAATATAATTGAATGTTTTTGCATTTAAATTTATTACTGGAGAAACATAAGGACTATATGTTACTAAAGAAATTTCTTGAGTTGCCGTTCCTTTAGTTCCAAATGTACCTAATGCTACTTCATTAGAATAACTTTTAACAGTTCTTTCAAAATCTCTATACTCATAAAGAGTTTCATTATCAGAAATAGCTGCAGTTGTATCTTTTGTGTTTGGTGTAGTAATTGTTGCTGTGGTATTACTTGTACCATAATATTCAGTTGCAATATATGATCCTGTAGGTTCAACCATTTTAAATTTAGGAACAAAACCATTATATTTCAAATCATCTATTGTTGATATAACAGCATTAGCAACTCTATAAGTTTCAGTGATATATTGTGTATTAGCAGGATCTGGAGTTCTATATATTCTTAAATTACTGTAATTTGGAGTAGACGTGCCATTAGTAAATTTACCATTAGAATTATTTAAGAAAAGAATTCCTGCAACTTCGTCTATTGATTTAACAGTTGCCAAAGGATAAATTGTATTATTTGTAGTTAAAATAGAAGTTAAATTAGTAGCATTAGCAGCATATACAATATCACCAACTTGTATTGGAACACCAGAAGTTTTTCTTATAATACCACCTTTAGCAGACGTTAAATCTAAAGAGATATAATCTTCTTTAGCATTTCTCATTACTAATTTGCCACTAGATACATTAAATTTTGCTCTATAAAGATTAAATTTAATATCTTGTGTTAATACAGGATTCCATGTACTGCCATTTGAAGATACATAAAGAATACCGGGGTATGGTTGTTGAGTAACAGCTTGTCCTGTTAATTTATCCGTACCACCTATTTCAGAAACCCACATTTCATAATCTGTACTATTGTTTTGCGGATACAAATAAAATGCATATTCTTTATCAGCAGACAACATAACGGGGTTATCAAATTCAAAAACGGTTTCTGCGGAAGAATCTTCACTAACAGTAACAAATTCTGATCTTAAAGATGTGCTTCCAATTCTTTTTGCAGGATCAGGAATACCATTAGTCATTTCTACAATAGCTAGTATAACACCTGCAGTTGGACTTTTTTTTCTAAAAAATACTCCAAGTTTACTTAAATATATTCCAGGAAGACCAGCAGAGGCGGTTCCTGATATAGTAAAACTTTGTGCTATTGGATTGCCATCTATCATCATTTTGTTGAGTTTCTTTCTTATTTTATTAAATATAAACGGTGAGTTTTAAACCTATATTCAGCCGCTTGCTAGTCCTAAACCGCTAATTCCGTTTGATGTTCCGCCAACGCTACAAGCACCTGTTGTAGTACCTGTAGTAGTTGTGCCACCAGTATCACCAGCTTTATTGTGAACCACATAACCTTCGACATTATATATATGATCACCATCTAGCAATAGATTATAGATGATATAATCTTCTGGCATAGTTTTGTAGAAAATTGTTTCTACTGTTTCATATGTTCCATCTGATTTAAGAATTTTAGATCCAATATCAATTTTGACTAATTTGCCAACAAATATCTCATCAACATGTCTACTTTCAGGTTCAAAAGCACCCCAACCTTCTGATGTCATAATAGGATGTTCTTCTGAAATAAATGCCCAATTATTATTGAATGCGACCATGTAACGATCCAATAATTTAGGAGTTTCAATTCCAATAACAGAATTTATTCCATTAGATCCATCAATAACAATATCATTAATTTGAATTTCACAAATTTTCTTATAACTACCATCAGCCATTGATACTAAAGCATTAGGATCAAAACAACAACCACCAGTTCCTCCAGTTGATGGAGGCGGAGGTGGTGGTGGATCCGTAGTTGTCCATACTAAAGGAGGTAAATTATTAACAACAGTTGATGGAGTAAATACAGGTTCTTCTACTTGAAATTTAACATCTTGTTTTGTGACAGAAAGTCCGGATGCCGTATATCTTCCTTCTGCACTTGTTAATATAGCATTTGTAGCTGTAATATCAGTGGTATCGATGAGGGTGAATACTCTTTCACCTGATCTGAAAGTATCTGCAGGAAGATAAAAAATTCCTCTTACTATTCCTAATGCATCTGTTTTAAGCGCATCACCATTTGAACCATTTTTTATGAGAACGGTTGCAGGATCTACACCAGTTCCAGAAACATATGCTGTATTATTTTTTGCCGGAGCACAATATGAAGAAACGGATTTTTTATCAAAAAACGGATATACAATAGTATTTGGTTTTAAACCACTAGCAATAAAAGCAATCGGTCTAGCTACCATATATGGTAGTGTAGAAACATCTCTGACAACGTCACCTAAATCTTGAGTTGTTTGTTTTGAAGTAACTTTAAGATCTGTTATAGTTTGTGTTGTGTTTGAAGTAAACGTAGTAGTTTGACCAGATTTACTTACTTTAGGATTTCCTTGTATTGTATCAACGTCTTTAAATCCTCCAGCAGCTGCTGCATCTTTAAATCCTTGTGCTAAATCAATAGCAATATTTTGGGGAGCTAAATTTTTATTTTGATTTGTATTATCAAAATTAGGAAATAATTCAACTATACCTTTAAAACTAAAAAAAGATTCTGCACAATTTCTATAGATTGTAGCATGTGGATTACCACCTATATTTTCATGAGTATATGTTAACATAGCTTGAGAGCTATTAATTTTAATTCCTGTGGTAGTTGTTAAATCAGGTTCAAATCTTACAAATACTTCATTAAAATTTGGTCTGGCGATAGATCTACTAGAACTGATAGCCATATTAAATTCAGGATCGTTTGTTCTTGCAATAGTATCATCATTAAAAGGATCTGCAAATATTCCATTTTTAAAACGTTCAAATCCTTGACTATTTGTAACTGACAATGATTTAGTATCTAAAGCCAACATATTTAAAACAGTATAATACTCTAAACTTTTAATTCTATCTTCAAGAGCACTTATTTCTTTCATAGTATAACCTTTGGCAACTGTAATGCCAACTTTTACTGCCAAATCTTGTCTATTATATGTCATGTTATTCTGCTTCTTGGAATGTTAAAGATGGATAGGGCGGAACATATATGTCTGCAATTTTTAATCCTGAATTATTTAGTACTGGTGGTTTAGGATTATTTGAAGGAGCTCCAGATTTTATTACAACTCTACCTTCTTTAGTTATTAATACTGCATCTGCTCTTGGAAGATAGTATTGCGCATTAAATGTAAAACTAGAATCAGGTTCTAATGCAAATTTAGCATTAGATGTTGAATAATATACGGATTGGTTATTTGCTGGGTTAACTGTATAGTTGGGCCATGTAGCTGATGTTGAACTAACTGCAGTATTTACCATAACAGGTCTAAAATCAATATAATTTCTCAAATCATAATAAGTATCGTCTGTAGATTTATACACTGGAATTTCAGCAGTTACTATTGCAGTAGTATTTGCTGTATTAGCATCATCAATTGAATATGAATCTTTAGAAAAGAACATGGCTTTAGAAGATTGTATATTTGGTGCAAAATGACTAAATCTAACTAACATTCTACTAGCAGATGTTAATTGTGTTTGATATTTAGGTAACACTTTTAATTGAGATAATCCGTAATATGTATCAGTTTGCCCATTATCAAATTGAAACCAATCTGTTCTATCTGGATTAGTATTGGCAAAACCAGCGCCAATATACACTCCCGAAACTTTATATACATCAGGCATTCCCAGTGTCCAAGGACCTAATGTTGTAGCAGGATGACTTGCGCAATTAATTGCTACATATATATCTTTTCTAACTACTTTTTCTATAGGATTAGCAGCAGTTTTAATAATTGGTGTTTGTCCAAAAACAGCGAAACTTGTTCCTGTTGCTGGAAAAAGATCCATATTTAATGATATATCCATTGAACGAACAGGATTTCCACTAAATGACATGGTATTTCCAGTTCCATTAAAGTTCACATAAGATCCTTTTTTATGGAATTTAAATACTTCAATAGTACCATCTGCAGCAACAATATCAAACGATAACCCTGTTGCGGTACCGGCAGTAGTTACAAGAGCAGCACCGCTAACGTTATCAATTAAAGTAAAACCAGTTACGTTTGGTGCAGTTCCAGTAATAGCAGAAACTTTATATATATTACCTGATGAGTATCCAGTAATAGTACCAGTGCCACCATAAGCTCCAGTAACTCTAATACGATTATTAACAGCTATTGTAGTTGCAGTACAAGTAAATGTGCCGCCCGTACTAATAGCAACACCAGATATTGCTGCTTGTGTAGCTAATGTTATTGCGGGTGATACCACCATAACCGTACCAGGAGCGCTTCTTGCAACACTCACTACTTGATGGTAAGTATAATTTGTACTACCAGCAAGATTTAAACGAACGTTTTCACCTATTTTAGGATTTTGATTGTTGGTATCGCCAATATTAGTAACAAAACTTCCTGCAGCATCGGTTGCTGCAGTACATGTTATAACACTATTATTAG
>Ga0214919_10010127_pt1 | contig 12014 bp, 2 predicted proteins | sample LL1503_MetaG_FD_177994 | JGI IMG/M metagenome (GOLD analysis project Ga0214919, IMG submission 177994) | Freshwater microbial communities from Lake Lanier, Atlanta, Georgia, United States - LL-1503 | ecosystem: Environmental > Aquatic > Freshwater > Lake | place: USA: Georgia | collected 2015-03-15
GGAGATGCCGGAAGTCGCGAGCGGCGTGGCCGCCGAGCCCGTGATGTTGAGGCGGCCCCCGGTGACGGAAGTCGTGCCCGTGTAGGAGAGGACGGAACCCGCGAGGTTGAGGGTGCCGACGCCGGCCTTGACGATCGAGACGTTGTTCTCGTTCGTGCCCGCACCGCCGATGGCGCCCACGTAGGTCGTGGTGGTGTCCTGGTCGACCGTGAGGGTGGAATTGGCGGACGCGCCGCCGACGATGGCGTTCGTCGCGCCCTGGCCGAGCGGGCGCAGCGTGATGGTGGCGCCGGAGCCGCCGTAGAGCATGCCGAGCAGGCCTTGGTTCGAGGCGGAAGCCGAAGCCGGCGCGCTCATGACGAACTGCGTCGGGCTGATGACGCGGGCCACCGTCGTGCCGACGGGGATATTGGTACCGACGACGACCATGCCCTGGACGAGGCCGCCGTGGAGGAGACTGACGCTGCTGGAGGTGGCCGTGGCCGGTACGCTCAGCGTGAAGACAGGGGTCGTCGTGTTCGGGATCGTCAGGATCGTCGCGCCTTCGGGGATGCCGGGCCCGGAGATGGACTGGCCGACGATGAGGTTATTGAGGACCTGCAGGGTCGGGACGAAGACGGTGGCGGAACCCGCGACGGTGGAAGCACCGGTGATCACGATACCGGCGGCACCGGCCTCGACGTTGACGGTGGCGGAACCGGCGGTCGTGGTGACGCCGCGGAGGTAGACGCGCTGGAGGGCGCCGGTCGGGAAGGCCGGGACGTTGACCGTGACGGTCGGCGTCGAGCCGGGCAGGTAGAGGCCGGGATCCGTGACGGTGATGCCGGTGACGGAGCCGCCGGAGACCGTGGCGCGGGCCTGAGCCGGGGTGGAACCCAGCATGCCGCCATCGGCGTTAAGGTTGAGGATCGGGGCGGTCGCGTAGCCGGAGCCGCCGACGAGCGTCAGGATATCGGCCGAGGTCAGGCCGGTGAGGGAAGAGAGCGCGCGGACCGACTGGTTGAGCGCGCCGGAAGCGTTGCCGAGCTGGAGCACGCCGTTGGTGTCGGCGACGCCGAGGTTGAGCGTGGTGGCCGAGTTAAGGCGATCCCCTGCCCCGCCGGTCAGACCGCCCGCGAGCACGAGGCGTCCGTTGTTGACGGACGTGGAACCGAGGTAGGTCGAGACGGCGGTGCCGCCGAGGACGAGGCTGGCCGAACCGGCCTTGGTGAAGCCGCCGGCGCTGACGCCGGCCTGACCGCCGATCGGACCGGCGAAGGTGAGGTTGTTCGTGCCGACGTCGAGCGTGCCGCCCGCGGACATGAACTGGAAGGTGCGGGTCGAGAGGTCGGTCTGGGCGAACGCATCGGCCAGCTGCAGCGTGCCGCCGGCGAACACGAGGTTGCCGGTCGTACCGCCGATGTTGTCCAGCGTCGAGATCCGGAGGATGCCTTCGTTGATCGTGGTCTGCTTCGTCGGGCCGCCGCCGGCGACGTTGGTGGCGGTGAGCACGAGGGTGCCGCGGCCGGACTTCGTCAGGTTCGCGCTGGTGGACAGCGGCGAGTCGATGATCGCGGTGAGCTTCGGCGAGATGGCCGTCGAGGTCGGGTTGACGACCGTGATGACGTACTCGGTGGCGCCGAGGGCGCCGGTGCCGTCGAGCGCGAGGCCGCTGAAGCCGCTCAGGCGGGTGGAACTGGCCGAGGAAGGCGTGGCGAACGGATTGAGCGTGAAGAGGATCGCGCCGGCGTTGACGCTGAGCGAACCGCTGCCGCTGACGGTGAAGTCCGAGGCGGTGGAAGTGTTGTTATGGAGGACGAGGGCGTTGATGCCGCCGGACGAAAGGCCGGTGAGGTCGCCGATGAGCGACTCGCGGATGTTCCAGGTCGTGGAGGACGGCGCGTTCGCCTGCTTCTGGGCGAAGGTGCCGTATTCGTAGGTCAGGTCGAGGACGCGCAGGGAGTTCGAGACGAGGTCGTACGTGATGAGCGAGTTGCCCATGTTCGTCTCCGACAGGTCGTTGGCGGCGGTCCACGTCTCGCCGATCATCCACGGCACGATGCTGGTGGTCGGGGTGGCGGCGTAGATGTTGATCCAGTTGGCGGTCGAAGTAGCGGTGGCGACCTGGCTGATCGTGAACGAACCGGAGGCGGTCGCGGTGATCGTGGTGGAAGGCAGGATGTTGACGCCCTGGATGCCCATGCCGGCGGCGATGCCGGTCGGCGAGGTGGCCCAGGTGACGTTGGTCGAATTCAGCGTCGTGCCCATCTGGGCCGACTGCAGGGTCGTGCCGCCGCCGAGCAGCGAACTGTTGAAAGCGGAGCGATAGGCCGCGTCGCTGATGCCGAGCTGGTAGAAGCTGTCCGAGCCGCCCGTGCCCTTCGTGCCGTAATAGCGGCCACGAAGGTTGGTGGTGGCGAAGTTGTTGCGGAGGAACGTGCCGGTCGAGGTCAGGAAGCCTTGGCTCATGCTGCCGGAGGCGTAGCCGCCGACGTAGTTCGTGCCGGAATCGAAATAGAAGCCCATGACCGTCTCGACGCCGGAGGCGGCCTGGTTGCCGCGGTTCCAGACGCCCATCGGGCGGGTCTCAGGGTATTTGTCGCCGGTCACCGCGATGCCGAGCATCGTGCCGGCCGCGGAATTCAGGTGCAGCGCGACGATGTTGTTGATCTGGTCGACGCCGCCGCCGCTGGTGTAGGCCTTGTCGAGGTAGAGGGCGCCGTAGCGGTTGACGATGATGTCCGGGACATTGCCGGCCGGAAGGGACGCGTAGAGACGGCCGCTGGTGCCGGTGCCGAGCCAGATGGCGCCGCGGTCGATGATCAGGTTGCCGAAGCTGTTATGGGTGTTGGTGAGCGTCAGCGTCGCGTTACCCGCGAGGCGGACGGCGCCGAGACCGGCGAACTCACCGACGAACGTGGAAGCGGTGGTCTCGTTGATGTTCAGCGTCGTGCCGACGCCGAGGTTGATGTAAGCCCAGTTGGCGTTGGTCTGGCGATTGCCGCCGGCGATGGAGCCGACGGTCTCGGAGTAGGTGGTGCCGAACTGGAAGTTGGTGGCCGAGATCGCGTCGGTGTACGAGGCGCGGTCCATCGTGATGCGATTGGCGCTGTCGATCGAGACGATGACGGAACCCGGGTAGACGCCCGGAGCCGAGATGGACATGCCCGGCTGGAGGCCGGAGGTGGTCGCCAGGGTGACGACCTTGCTGCCGATGGCCGTGGCGGCGACCACGATGGTCTGACCGCTGGTGGTCGTGGTGGCGGGGACGTTCAGCGTGAACTGCGTGGCGCTGTCGACGCTCAGGACGGTCGCGCCGGCGGGGATGCCGGTACCGGTGACCGCGATGCCCGCCACCAGGCCGGCGGTGCTGGCGACGGAAACGACCGGGGAGGTGTTCGTCAGGGCCGCGTTCGTGAGGTTGATGCTCTGCAGCACCGGGCCGTCGGACAGGAGCGTGAGGGTCGCGGAATCCTGGTTGGAGAAATAGACCGGAGCGGTGTCGCCGATGGCGAACGAACCGCGACCCGTGCGCGAAAGCTCGATGGTACCGGCCTGGATCTGGACCGCGCCGGAGAAGTCGTTGGCCTGGCGGGCGGCCTTGAGGACCAAGGTGCCCTCCCCTGTCTTGGTCAGGGACTGCGAACCGTCGATCAGCGAAGTGATCGTGAGGCGCTGCGCGGCCGTGTCGGTGTTGATGATGAGCTCCTTGGTGAGGGAGCGCAACGTGCCGCCCGAGATGGAGGTCATCGTGCCGACCTTGAGGTCGGCGATGCCGGTACCCGTCGCGGTGGCGGCCGAGCTGAGCGTGAAACGGGTCGGCGAGTCGATGCTGGCGATGGTGGTGCCCGCGGCGATGCCGGTGCCGGTGATGGAAGCGCCGACGGCCATGCCGGCGGTGCTGGTGACGTCGACGGTGGTCAGGCCGAGCGTCGTGGAACCGCCGGCGAGCGTCGTGAGCGTGGTGCCTGCGGAACCCGTCTGCAGGATGCCGCCCGAGATGAGCTTGAGGAGGCCGCCGTCCGGGATGGTGACGATCGAGGAGCCGGCCGCGTTGAAGCGGAGGGTCAGCGGCGAGACGACGTTGCGGGTCGTGCCGGCGAAGCCCGTGGAGTCGGTGATGTTCTCACCGTTGGCCCAGAGGGAGATATCGTCGCGGGCCGTCGCGGAGACGCCGACGATGTTGCCGCCGACGGCGGTCGCGAAGTTGGTGCTGCCGGAAGCGTCGGTGACCGTCGCGGCGGCGCCCAAGGTGCCGAGCAGGCCGGTGAAGAGGTCGTTCGACGTGGTGGTCGTGATGCCGTTGACGGAGGACTGCGCGCCGGTCGGGAGCACGAAGCGGACCGTACCCGCGAGGCGCTGGGTGATCGGACCGAGGTTGACGACGAAGTTCTGCGGCGCGCCGGCGGTGAGCGTGACGGTGCCGGAAGCGTTGGCCTGGTTGCTCAGGGTCACGACGCCGGTCACCGGGTCGATGGCGGTGATGGTCGTGAGGGCCGGGATGCCGGCGCCCGTGACAGGCATGCCGACGAGGAGGCCCGCGGCGCTGGCGACGGTGACGTTGGCGGAACCGGCCGAGACGACGGTGCCGTCGAGGGGCAAGGCCTTGGCGGTGACGATGCCGACGTTGGAATAGGCGCCGGTGTTGGTAAGGGCCGCCGCAGGGAAGATCAGGCCCGCGAGATTCTGGACGATCGGCGTGAGGGGGCTGCCGAGGAAGGTGACGGTACCGCCGCGGAGTTCCAGGACGCCGAGCGGATTCAGGCGGTTGGTGTTGTTGAGCGAAGCCTGGAGCGCGGTGACCGGGGCGTAATCAAGGAGGGTCGTGCCGGCGTCGAAACGGTTGGAGACCGTGCCGGTGAGCAGGTTGAGGCCCTTCATGCGAAGGGTACCGCCGCCGGACTTGTACCAGGCGCCCGAAGTGCCGCCGCCGGTGATGTCGGCGTCGATGACGAGTTCGGCTTCGCCTGCGCCGAGGTTGAGGCTGCGGTAGACGGTGATGAGGCGCTGCGCGTTCTGCATGCTCACCGCGGCGCCGTTGGTGCCGGAGATGAAGGCCGCCTGGGTGTTATAGTGCGCGTTGGTGGTGATCGTGCCGCCGATGGTCAGCACGCCGCCGGAACCGAGGAGGATGCCCGCCTGGGAATTGACGGTCGAAGCCGAGCCGTAGAAATTAAGCGTACCGATGGTCTGCGAATAACCGTTGAGGTCGAGCCAGCCGCCGGCGTTGACGCCGCTCTGGATGTTCGCGATCGTCCAGGTGGAACCCGCCGGGAACTGCTGGACGCTGCTGCCGATGCGGATCGTCCCGGTGTCGATGTACTGGGTGCCGGTCCACGTCGACGTAGTCGGCATCGCCATCGTGATGACGCTCGTGCCGCGCGTGGTGAAGTTGGCCGCGCCGGTACCGGTGAACGTACCGGTCCAGGTCGTGTTGATGTTGGCGAGGCCGACGCCGAAGGTCGTCCCGGAGCTACCCGTGGCGACGGTGCCGGAGCCGGAAAGCGCGCCGATGTAGTCCTGGCCGGCGCTCTTATCGAGGATGGCACCCGCGGCGATGGTGACCGGGACGGTGTCGCCGATACGGTCGCCCGCGCTGAGCAGGATCGTGCCGGCGTTGATGATGAGCGGGCCGGTGAAGGTCTCCGCCGCCGCGAACTTGAGGATACCCGCGCCGAGCTTGGTCATGCCGCCGCCGCCGGCGATCGCGCCGTTCAGGGTGAGCGTGGTGGCGGCGTTGGTGATGTCGAAATTGACGTTACCGCCGAGGAGCGACATCGTCTTGTAACCGTTGGCGGTGCTCGCGGCGCCCAGATCGGCCATGGCGCCGGTATACTGGAACGTCGTGCCGTCGCGCATGTACACGACCTTGTTGACGCCGGCGCCGAGCTGCAGGTAGTTGCTGAAGCTCAGCGTGCCCTGGTTGAGGGTGGTGTTGCCGGTGTAGGTCGTGTCGGTGAACGAGACGAAGTTCGTCGAGGAAAGCGTGCCGCTCGCCGCCGTCGTGGCGGCCGAGATCGTCATGCTCGTCGCGCCGGTGATCGCGGTGATCTTGGTGTTGGGCGCGATGCCGGGTCCGACCACATACATGCCGACCGAAAGACCGGTGGTGCTGAGGGCGAGGGTCGTCGCGCCGCTGGCGTAGGCGGTACCGGAAGTGACGGTGACCGGCAGGCGGCCAAGGGTGAGCTGGCCGGTGCCGTTCTTGACCAGGTTGATCGAATTACCCGCGGCGTTATCCGCGATCGGCGCGTTGATCGTGAGGGCCTGCGCGCCGTACTGATGGATGATCAGGTCGCCGGCGGCGGCGCCCGTAAGGGAGCCGGTCACGGGGCTGACATAAAGGGCAGGCGTACCCGCGGTGGCCGTCGCGCTGATCAGGAACTTGGTGCTGTCCGTGATGCTGGTGATATAAGCACCGGCAGGAACCCCCGTACCGGTGACGTACATGCCGGGATAAAGGCCGGCCGTGGAAGTCACCGTGACCGAATTCGTTCCATTGGTGGTGGAAGTGGCAAAAGACGTCGCCGTCAGCGCGCTACTAGTAATAGAGTAGGCATCGGCACCGGTGAAGAGGATGGCACCCGAGCCGCTGCCGATCGCCAAACTGCTGTTGCCCAACGAGAAAGACTGACCGGAGCCCGAGCTGGCGATACGCAGGGTGCCGACATTGGCCTGACCGCCAGCGGTCAGGATCTGGCCGGTGCCGGTGGCGGTGGCGGCGGCGCTGAGGGTCAGGCCGGTGCCGCTGCCGATCGCGCCGATCGTGGAACCGGCCGCGATACCGGGACCGGAAATGGGCATGCCGACGGCCAGGCCGGCCGTGCTCGTGACCGTGACGGCGGTCGAACCGGAAGTCGTGGAGGCGCCACCGATGAACATGCCGCCCGCGCCGAAGGTCAGCCCCGTGCCGGCGGTGCCGTTGGCGCTCAGGACGAAGGTGGTCGCGTTGGTGACGGACGCAACGGTCGTGCCCGCCGGCACGTTCGCGCCGTAGACCGCCATGCCCGGCAGGAGTCCGGCCGTGCTCGCGACCGTGACGGTGTTGAGCGTGCCGGCGGCGATGGTGCCACCGGTGAGCGCGAGCGCGTTCGGGGAGATCTGCGTCTGCGAACCGGTGATGGAACGATTATCGGAAGTCACGCCGCCGCCGAAGACGGTGAGCAGGTTGGTGACCTTGCGGTCGGCGAGGAAAGTCTGCGCGGTGTTGGTCGCCGTGGCCGCGGCGCTGAGCACGAAGTTGTTCGCGTCGGTGATGGAAAAGACCGTGGCGCCGGCAGGAATGCCCGTGCCGGTGATGCCCATGCCGACGACCATGCCCGTGGTACCGCCGGCGGTCAGCGAGACCGTGCCCGCGGCCGTCGCCGGCTGGTTCAGGGTGATGGACGTGCCGGGCACGATCGCGGTGATCACGGAACCGGCAGGGATGCCCGTGCCGGTGATCGGCATGCCGACGGCGAGACCGGTCGTGTTGACGGTGCTGACGGTGGCGGAACCGGCGACGGTCGTGGAGGCGGCCACGGCGACGCTGGTCGCGGTGACGTTGGCCGAAGCCGCGGTGGTCGCGACCGAACCGACGCTGAACGCGCCGGACCCGAAGACGTAGGGGGTCGCGCTGCTGAGGGAGCTCAGGAAACTGTAGCTGGTGCCGTCGAAGAACACGCCGCGGCCGGCGCCGTAGATGCCGTTGGTCGGAGCGGTCGTGGTGGTGACGATCGTGCCGGGAGCGGCGCTGACGAGCAACGTGCCCGAGGTGCCGGTGGCGGTGAAGCTGCCGAGCGTGAGGCGGTTGCCGAGGGTGGCATCGCCGACGGGCACCATCGAGATGATGCCGCCGCCGGTGCCGACGGTGAGATTGCCGAGGGTCTGCGAGACGGCGAGGCCGGTCTTGCCGGTGATCTGCAGGACGCCGCCCGCCAGCGTCGGGGCGGAGCCGGAAGTCGGGGTGCCGAGCAGGTAAGGCTGGGAAGCGGTGAGCGTCGCGCCGGCCGCGACCGTCGCGGCCGCGTTGAGCGTGATGATGTTGCCGTTGATGGCGGTGATGTACGAATTCGCCGCGATGCCCGTGCCCGTCACGAGACGGCCGACCGCCAGGCCGGCGGTGCTGGCGACCGTGATGTTGGTCGAGGCGGTCGAGATGGCGGTCGTGGTCAGCGAGGCCGGCGCGGCGACGTTGGCGAAATCGAGGGCGAAGGTGCCGCCGTTGAGCGTGAGGGCGCCGGTGAAGAGGCTGTCGCTGGAGGAGTTGATCGTGAAGACGCCCGCGCCGAGCTTGGTCAGCGCGAGGTTGGCGGCGGTGGCGGCGTTGAAGACGCCCGAGAACGTCGTGCTCGTGTCGTCACGGCCGAACGTCAGCGTGGTGGCGGTGCCGCCGGAATTGGTGACCGTGCCGGCGCCGGCGAGGGAACCGACGGTCTGGCCCAGGTTGTTGATGTCGAGCGTGGCGCCCGCGGCGATGGTCACCGCGCTGCGCTGCGGGATCACGCTGCCGATACCGGCCTGGAGCTTGCCGGCGTTGATCGCGGTGCTGCCCGTGTAGATCATCACGCCGGACGTGGCGGAACCGAGCAACAGCGTGCCCGAGCCGTTCTTCGTGATGCCGCCGCCGCTGAGGATCTGCGAGTTGATCGTGGCCTGGCCCGCGCCGTCGAAGGTGATGTTGTTGAACGACGAACGGAGGCCGCCCGAGAACTTCAGGATGCCGCCGAGCGAATTGGCGGTGATGACGAGGTCGTTGTTGAAGTAGATGCCCGCGGTGATGTCGTCCGACTGCCCGAGGCCGAACTTGTTGATCTTCGCCGTGGCCGCGCCGAGGGCGTCCATGACGATCGAGCCGTTGGTGTTCAGGACGCCGCCGACGAGGCCGCCGACGAGGTTGAACGCGTTGTACGACGCGGCCGTGTCACCGATGTTCAACGTGCCCAGACGGACCGACTTGCCCAAGCTGATGGTCTGGTCGCCCTGCAGATTGATGTTCAGGTTCGCCGTATCTCCTTCGGCATCAGGGTACAGCGTGTTGCCGGCGAGACCCCAATTGACCTTGTCGGTCCAGTTCAAGCCGGAGTCGAACCCGTCCTTGTTCCAGGTGAGGTTGGCGGCGCGGGCGACGGGTGCTGTCCCGACGGTGAGCAGCGCGGCGGCGACCATCAAGGACGCTCGCGAAAAGAGGGGACGAGACTTCGAACTTTTCATTAGAATAAATTTGGGGAGGCCACCGGGCGGTGACATCAATGGGGGGTACCGAAAATCTTGAGGTAATGACCCCATCCGCACAACCGTTTTTGGCCATTTTTAGTCCAGCTTAGGGCTTAAACGCCGCCTGATCGGGAGGATTTAATTAATTTGTTAAAAATGCGTAAATTTATGCATTTAATTGCGTTAAAATCATTAAACTTTCATTTAAATAGCATTTATGCTCATTAAAAGTTATTCACATGTCGCTTAATCGACAAGTCATGAAAGTGGCCAACTCAACCACGGTTTAGGCACTTGGCGAGCAACCATTGCGGCAGGCCGATGCAGGGAATCGACGCACCCCCACCGCGGATGGCGGGCCATGGCATTGCCCGCCCTACCCCCACCCCTTTTCAGCTCACTTCACCCAGGGCTTAAGGGCTAAAAACCACTTACTAGCCATCTTTTCGGCGCCCTGGGCATTGGGATGCACCCGATCCAGGATGGTGTCCTTCAGCGGGTCGAAGCCGGTCGCGAGGTCGACGAGCAAGACGGGGGAGTCGGGCTTGGTCATTTCCCGGGCCAACAAGATCTCGGCCTGGTTGAGCTCCGGGAGGTAGGCGTACTTAGGCAGCTTGCCGCTGGGAATCACCAGCGCGAGCAGGACGACGACCTTGGGATTCTGTTTCCGGGCGGCCTCGATGATCGCGCGCTCCGCGGCGATGATGCCAGGGACGGGCTTCTCTTCGGCGGAGTGATTGTGCCCGCAGTGCAGGAGGATGATGTCCGGCTTCGCCGACTTGAGTTTCTGCGGCATGAGGCCGGCGAGGTACTCCGCGTTCTTGCCGCCGTAGCCTTCGTGCCAGAGCGGCCCCTTCGGCCCTTCGCTCTGCTGCGAACCGACGAACTCGTAGCTCAATCCCGCGGCGCGCAATTTCTGGTCGAGCGGCAGGCGATACGTCACGAACGTCTTGCCGCCTTGCGTGATCGAATCGCCGATGGCGAGGAGGCGCGTCGGCTCGGCCGAGCAAGCGAAGATGCAGGATGAGAGATAAACGATGGACGATAAAAATGCTGATTTCATTGGGTGGAATGAGGTATGGAAGAAGAGATGACAGAGTCGATGGCGGAGTCGATGACAGAGGGCTGCATCGATGGAAAACGAAGGGGTATTGCAGGTGGCAGGACGCATCCACCCAGCCCTCCATTCAGCCCTCCGCCATCCGTCATCTGTCCTCTGCCATCGACTCAGCCATCCGCACTCTTACCCGATCAACTTCAGCACCTGCTCCGCGAGCAGGGCCATGCCGAGGCCGGAGAAACCGATGAGGGTCTCGGTGATCGTCCAGGTGCGCAAGGTCTGGCCGACGGAGAGGCCGAGGCACTCCTTGACCATCCAGAAGCCGCTGTCGTTGAGGTGCGAGAGGAAGAGCGAGCCGCAGCCGATGGAGATCACCATGAGCTCGGGACTGGTGCCCGGATGCGCGGCGAGCACCGGCGCGATGAAGCCCGAAGCGACGGTGATGGCGACGGTCGCGGACCCCGTGGCGACGCGGATGAAGGCCGAGACGAGCCAGCCGTAGACGAGCAACGGGAGGCCCGCGGAGGCCGCGAGTTCGGCGAGCTGCTTGTCCACTCCGGCCGTGCGCATGACGAGCGCGAAGCCGCCGCCGGCGCCGACGAGGATGAGCGTCATGCCGATGCCGGAGACGCTCTGCTCGGAGAACTTCAGGAGCTCGCCGGCCGAACGGCCGCAGCGTTTGCCGAAGGCCCACATCGCGAAAAGCACCGATAAAAGCAGGGCGATCACGGGGTGGCCGACGAAGAGCCCGACCTTGCCCCAGAGGGCTTCCTTGGCCTGCAGGAGCTCCACCAAGGTGCCCGTCAGGAGCAACAGGACCGGCAGCAGCACGGTGAAGAGCGTGAGACCGAACGTCGGCAAAGTCTGGCCCGCGGAGACCGACGGCGTGAATTCCGGCGTGGCGACGTCGACCCGCTTCACGGCGAGCCGGGCGAAGAACGGACCCGCGATGGCGGCGACGGGAATACCCAGCACCAGCGCCCACAGGATGACCTTGCCCATGTCGGCGTGCAGGGCCTCGATCGCGATGACCGGGCCGGGGTGCGGCGGCATGAGTCCGTGCATCACGGAGAGGAAGGAGAGCAGCGGCAGGACCAGCAGCAGGAAGGGCTTACCGGTCTCCTTGGCGAGGGTGATGACGATCGGCAGGATGAGCAGCAGGCCGACCGCGAACCAGGTCGTCATGCCCACGCAAAGCGCGAGCAGGATGATGCAGAGGCCGATGCGGGAGGGCCCGAGCGTGCGGATGAACTGCTTGGCGAGCACCCCTGCCCCGCCCGATTCGGCGAGCAGCTTGCCGAAGACGACGCCGAGCACGATGATCGCGCCCGTGCCCGCCAAGGTGTTGCCGAAGCCCGTCTGGAAGGCCTTGAGGACCTCCGCCATGGTCAGCACGCCGGAGGACGCCACGACCATCGCCCCGAGCGTCAGCGAGCTGATCAGGAGGGCGATGAAGGGATTCAGCTTCAGCCAGGTCACCAACAGGACCAGGACGGCGATGGCGAGCAGGGCGTAAAGCATGGCGCGAGGGAATCAGGGTTTCGGCGGGGCGACCGTGGCACGAGTAGCACCTGTGCTGATGCCCCCGTCAACCAACAAGGTCTGGCCGGTCACGTAGCGGCTCTCTTCCGAGGCCAGGAAGACCACCGGTCCGGCGAGGTCGTCCGGGGCGCCGGGGCGCTTGAGCGGGATACGGTCGCAGAGGTATTCGACCCATTCGCGGTTCTCGTAGAGGACGGCGTTCTGGGCGGTCTTGAACCAACCCGGGGCGAGGCAGTTG
>Ga0214919_10010129_pt1 | contig 12013 bp, 13 predicted proteins | sample LL1503_MetaG_FD_177994 | JGI IMG/M metagenome (GOLD analysis project Ga0214919, IMG submission 177994) | Freshwater microbial communities from Lake Lanier, Atlanta, Georgia, United States - LL-1503 | ecosystem: Environmental > Aquatic > Freshwater > Lake | place: USA: Georgia | collected...
TGAACTAATTCGGGGTCAAATTTAGATCCCATTTCACGGATTGCGATTCCATTGACCGAAACACGGCCCGATTCGATTAACTCATCAGCACCGCGACGGCTTGTAATACCAGCATCTGCGATGATCTTATTAAGGCGCATTTCGCCCATGGCTATCCTCCCGACAGTCGAAGGGAGATTCTAGCCTGATAACTAATCGGTTAGCGAATCCAGAATGTCGTCCAACCCATCCAAATCAGGTAGGTAGGGTGCTAGAGCTGGTAGATCTTCTAGTGAGTTCAGAGCCAAGCGCTCGAGGAAATAGGAGGTCGTGCGATAGAGAATCGCTCCCGTCTCCTGCTCAACACCTGACTCCTCCACAAGGCCACGAGCAATCAGCGTCTTCATGACAGCTTCAACGTTAACACCTCGGATAGCTGAGACTCTGGCGCGAGAGACTGGCTGGCGATAGGCAACAACTGAGAGTGTCTCCAGGGCAGCCTGGGTGAGACGTGATTGCTGGCCATCAAGGACGAATTTCTCAACGACCGAGACATAGGCAGGATTGCTATAAAAGCGCCATCCCCCGTTGATTTTTTTGAGGGAAAATCCCCGTTCGTCGTAGCTGGTACTTAACACCGATAACGCCAGCTCGATCTCATCTACGCTCTTCTCTAAAACCTGAGCTAGGACTACCTCCGTGACCGGCTCATCGACGACCATCAAGATCGCCTCTATCGAACGCTCAACCTCTACATTAGACATTTTCGCTACTTTCATCCGAATCTTCTAGGACAACAGGGACATCAAACTCATCACTTACCTCAACCTCGCCCGACTCCGAACCGGTCCACGAAATCTGCAGCTCTCCAAGTGCAACGACTTGATTAAAACGCAGGACGCCTTGGCGGTATAAATCCAGGAGAGCTAGAAAGCGCGCCACCACCACAAGGGTGTTATCGGCATCAGAGACGAGATTTCGAAAACTCATCGATTTCGACCTACGCAGCGCCTCCACAACGTGCTTAGACTGCTCTGCAACGCTCACAAGGGGCAGATGTAGATGCTCTACGCCCACCACAGGAAGAGTTTTAGGGGTCAAAACACGCTCAGCTATGGCAGCAAATCGGGCAGCGCCTACACCGATTAAGACTTCTGGAAGAAGGGCACTAAGAGCGGGATCCAGGGCTACAACACGTACAAAACTGCGATCAGCTGCAGCAATACGTTCGCTAAATGTCGATGCAATCTCTTTGAACGCTCGATACTGAAGCAGGCGGGCAAAGAGAATATCTCTGGCTTCAAGGAGAGCCAGATCCTCTTCGTCCTCGACCTCACCACTGGGAAGCAACCGGGCCGCCTTTAAATCCAACAGCGTTGCAGCTACGACGAGAAATTCAGTTGCTTGATCTAATCTCCAGCCCTCCCCGGAGAGCTCTAACGCGCGGATAAAGGAGATAAATTCATCGGTTACTAGGCTCAGTGATATCTCAGTGATATCCATTTTGTGGCGTGAAATAAGGCCTAATAAGAGATCGAAGGGACCATCGAAGTTATCTAAATGGACGGAAAACCCACCTCCGCCAGCGGTATTGACATCAGTTGCCGCCTCTACAGATACATCCATGCGCTCACCCTACTTCACCACTTGCCCAAGCTGGTGCATAACGCGTAGGCTCATGGCCATATCTAGAAAGAGGTTTGACGTTTGAGCGCTAAATCGACAATTCGCGAAGAAGTCTCCACCACTTCGACACTCTTGGGCAGAGTCGCCAAGAAGTTTGATGTGCCGCCAACAATTACCGAGCATGGCCAAGCCAAAGTAATTGCAATCTTTAATCAAAAAGGTGGCGTTGGTAAGACAACAACGACCATTAATTTAGGTGCGAGTTTGGCTGAGTTCGGTCGTCGAGTTTTACTCGTTGACTTTGATCCACAAGGTGGTCTCTCCCTTGGGCTTGGAGTAAATGCTCATTCCCTCCCGCTTGAGCAGACCGTGTATTACGCACTGATGACCCCTACTGCGAACGTCGATTCAATCGTTCTAAAATCACTTGTTCCCGGATTAGATTTTCTTCCAGCTAACCGAGATCTCGGTACAGCCGAAACCACATTAGGTGCTGAAATTGGCGGACAACAGTATTTAAAGCGTGCGCTCGCATCTCTGCGCGATTATTACGATGTTATTTTGATCGACTGCCAACCAACAATGGGTCAACTCACTATCAATGCTTTGGTAGCCGCCGATGAAGTGATTGTTCCTATGCAGTGCGAATACTTCGCTTTGCATGGATTTATTGAACTCAAGGGCAACCTCGATAAGGTCAAGGCTTTCCTTAATCCAAATCTTAATCTCATTGGAATTCTGGCAACGATGTATGACAAAAAAACATCACATAATCGTCAAGTTCTAGAACGTATTTTGGAGCAGTTCCCCCAAGATGTCTTTGAAACCATCATCGCTAAAACTATTCGTTTTCCAGAAACTACAGTTGTGGGCGAACCCATAACAACCTATGCAACATCTTCGGGTGGAGCAGCTTCATATCGCAGACTTGCACGTGAATTAATTGCCCGAGGAGGCGCACGATGACTCGCAGAGCTAATCTTCCAGGAGCTGATGAACTTTTCCGTTCAACTGCGCCAGCGCTAACAGCTGTTCCAGCAGCACAAGAGACAAGTGCTCCCCTAGTTCCACCTGCTATTGCAACTCCTAAAGCACCTTCAGTGAAGAAAGGCGTGCGTTCAATTGCACGTCGCCGAGTTACAACTATCGATCGTTCACCATCTGGGCGTGAGCGTCATGATGAGAAAATTACGGTCTATTTATCTGCAGATGAACTATTTGATTTAGACCAAGCACGTTTGCTTTTGCGTGGAGACCTTGGCCTGGCTGCAGATCGCGGGCGTATTGTTCGTGAATCTATCGCTGTGATTATCGCTGACCTAGAGGCTAAGGGCGACCAAAGCATTCTTGCTCGTCGATTGCGCGGACTCTAAAGCTTTTTTACTTAGCTCGTGGATGTGACATTGAGTAGCTTTCACGTACTTTATCAATGGTGATGAGCGTATAAATCTGTGTTGTCGTTACTGATGCATGTCCGAGTAGCTCTTGCACCACACGTATATCGGCGCCCCCATCTAAAAGGTGGGTCGCATAGGAGTGGCGAAATACATGCGGTGAAACTTTTCCGTCTAATCCAACGGCTTGAGCGGCTTTGATAACTATCGCCCACGCTGACTGGCGAGTGATCCGACCACCTCTGGAGTTCAGAAATAGTGCGGAATTTGTTTTTGCAGCCTTCGCTGTTAACGCTGGACGTAATCGAATTTTATAGTCATCAATTGCAGCTGTTGCAAAACTTCCCAATGGAACGATGCGTTCCTTTGAACCTTTGCCGCGTAGTTTCAACGTAGTAATTGGACCCTCTTCGCTATCCATCATAGATATATCGTTCAAGTTAATTCCCACTAGTTCGCTTACTCGGGCACCACTGCTATAAAGCAGTTCAATCATCGCTCGATCTCGAATGGTGATGACATCACTCTCTCGATGGGATGCTTCGATCAGACTTAATATCTCAGGAATGCTTAATGCTTTTGGTAATCTGCGTTGCATCTTCTTTGTTTGAATTTCAAGAGTTGGATTCGGGATTGTAAATTCTTGAGTGACATACTTGAAAAAAGAGCGGAGAGTGGAAATTGTTCGGTTCATGCTTGCTGCGCTCATACCAGATACCCGAAGGGAGCTTTCAAAATCTGTAATTGTCTGTTCCGTTACGCTAGTTAAATCGGTTTCTCCTATAAACTCGGTAAACTTTGCTAAGTCGCGCCGATAGGCAGCGATTGAATTGTTCGCCAATCCTCTTTCGATCACACAGTAATTAAGAAAAGCCTGTGTCGCCGAATCACAACGTAGCGCAGGCATACCCATGAGCTTGCGCTACCGCCGGATAGTAAATATCACCATCATGAACATTGAGGCCTTTTGCTAAATCCTTATCCTTAAGACACGCATCACGCCAACCAAAGTTTGCAAGTGCCAAGGCAAATGGAAGCGTCGCGTTGGTCAGTGCATACGTAGAGGCGACCGGCACTGCTCCAGGCATATTGGCTACACAATAAAAAACCGAATCATGAACCTGATAGGTAGGTTCGGCATGTGTAGTTGCATGCGAATCTTCAAAACATCCACCTTGATCTATCGCAATATCAACTAGGACTGACCCAGACTTCATCGATTTCACTAATGCGTTAGAGACTAATTGTGGAGCTTTAGCGCCATGAACTAACACTGCCCCAATCACTAAGTCGGCAGCTCTTACTTCTCGAGTTACTGCATGCGCAGATGCAACTAACGTCTTAATTCGGCCCTGATACACAGTGTCGATGTACTGCAATCGACTGATGGAGCGATCGATGACAACAATATCTGCGCCCATTCCCATTGCGATGACTGCCGCATTTAACCCTGCTACCCCACCGCCGATAACTACAACTCGAGCAGGAGCAACGCCCGGTACTCCACCTAAGAGAACTCCTCGACCGCCATGTGGCTTCTCTAAAGCAGTGGCACCAACTTGAGTTGCTAGTCGTCCAGCTACTTCACTCATTGGTGCAAGAAGCGGAAGTGCACCATTTACTTCTACTGTTTCATAAGCAATGGCCGTAGTTCCTGAAGCCACTAATGCATCAGTGCACACCTTAGAAGCGGCCAAATGTAAGTACGTAAACAATGTTTGACCACGTCGCATTTTTGAATACTCGATAGCTATCGGTTCTTTCACTTTTAGAATTAACTCAGCTTGCTTCCAGATCTCATCAGCGGTTGCAACTATTCTGGCACCGGCGGCAACGTAGTCGGCGTCAGTGATTGCCGAACCATTTCCAGCCGATGATTCAATAATAACTTCATGACCGGCGGCAACAAACTCACTTACACCTTCAGGTGTTAACGCAACTCGTGACTCTTGGCTCTTTATCTCTTTGGGGACTCCAACAATCATGAGTGCTTAACCTTTCGCTGCTACCGCCGCTGCGATTAATCCCACGAATAAAGGATGAGGTCGAGTGGGGCGAGATCGAAGCTCTGGATGAGCTTGCGTACCTATGTAGTAAGGATGCTCTTCTTTGGGGAGTTCCACAAACTCGACCAAATCCTGAGCGCGATAAAAGCCTGAAAAAACTAAGCCAGCGTTCGCGATTTGATCACGGTAAAGATTATTTACTTCATATCTATGGCGATGACGCTCTGAAATTTGATTCGAACCATAGGTTTGCGCAACAAGTGAGCCTTCGAGTAAATCAGCTTGGTAGAGACCAAGGCGCATCGTTCCACCCATGTCTTGCTTTCCTGCGACAACTTCTCGTTGATCATCCATAGTTGCAATCACCGGAGTTCCGGTATCTGAGAACTCAGCTGAGATTGCATCTGTTATTCCAGCTAAATTTCTGGCCGCTTCAATGACCATGCATTGCAAACCCAGACACAGACCCAACGTAGGGATCTTGTTCTCGCGTGCATAACGCAGGGCGCCTACTTTGCCCTCGATGCCTCTAATTCCAAATCCACCTGGAACACAGATTGCATCTACATCCTTGAGGTGGCGCGCGGCTCCATCGGCAGTCTCACACTCGTCACTTGGAATCCAGACGATTTCGATCTGTGCTGCGTTTGCAAAACCACCTGCACGAAGAGCTTCTGAGACCGAAAGATACGCATCTGGTAAATCAATATATTTTCCAACGAGGCCAACACGAATCTGGTGTTTCGGGTGGTGAACCTTGTCCAAAAGATTATCCCACTCGCCCCAGACAACATCGTGACTTTCTAGACCCAAGCGCTTCACTACATAGGCATCTAAGCCCTCTGCATGAAGAACTTTAGGAATATCATAAATCGATGGAGCATCAACTGCTGCGACAACTGCTGCTAAATCAACATCGCACATGAGAGATATTTTCTTCTTGACCGATAGTGGAATTTCGCGATCTGACCGCAAAACAATCGCATCGGGTGCAATACCGATACTTCGCAGTGCAACAACAGAGTGCTGGGTAGGTTTTGTTTTTAATTCACCAGATGGTCCGATGTATGGAACTAAAGAGACATGTAAATAGAAAACATTATCGCGACCAACTTCTTGACGAATTTGTCGGGCTGCTTCTAAAAATGGTTGTGATTCGATATCGCCTACAGTTCCGCCGATCTCTGTAATCACTACATCGATATCCGGGGCTGCCATCGCGCGAATACGCTCTTTAATTTCATTAGTGATATGTGGAATAACTTGAACAGTTTCACCAAGATATTCACCGCGGCGCTCTTTGGCGATTACTCGTGAATACACCTGACCGGTTGTGACATTTGCCGAACCATGAAGATTGGTATCAAGGAAGCGTTCATAATGTCCGATATCTAGATCAGTCTCGGCGCCATCATCGGTAACGAAAACTTCCCCGTGCTGAAATGGATTCATCGTGCCTGGGTCAACATTTAGGTACGGGTCGAGTTTCTGCATTGTGACGCGTAAACCACGGGCTACGAGCAATCTGCCGAGTGAAGAGGCGGTGAGTCCTTTGCCGAGTGAAGAGGCGACTCCGCCAGATACAAATAAATGCTTAGTTACATGAGGTTGGCCCATGGAAGACAAACCTATCATCGGTTAGGGGTGAACCTTTACCTCTTTAAAGAAAGTAGTTCAGCGGCGTGTTCCTTGGCGCTCTGCGAGCCCTCAAGACCTGCCAACATACGGGCTATCTCAGTTAATCGCTCGTCACCGCTGACTTCACGTACATCGCTTTGACTGACAGATCCATCATTATTTTTATTAACCACGAAATGTGAATCGGCCCATGCTGCAACTTGAGGCAGATGAGTGACAACAATGACCTGTGCATGTTGTGACAAAGCGTGCAATCGACGACCGACTTCAATCGCGGCCTTACCGCCAACCCCTGCATCGACTTCATCAAAGACATATGTACCAACGGGATGCGTAGCTGCAATCACAACTTCCAGGGCTAGCATCACTCGAGACATTTCACCGCCACTGGCACCTTTTGATAGCGGAACAAGTGGCGCACCTTTATGTGCACACAACAGCATTGCGACCTCATCACACCCCGTTGCTGTGAAATCTGACTCCTTTACCGCGGAATAGTCCGGAGAGAGAACGTCAACCGCCAACGATGTATGTGGCATTGACAGGTGATGAATCTCCTCAGTTACACGTTCTCCTAAAACCTTTGCAAAATCAATACGAGCCTGCGTCAACTTCTTGGCCGATGCTAAAAGAGTTTTCTTTACTAATAGCAACTCATTTTCTAAAGCTGAGAGTTTTTCATCTCCACCCTCTAGATCTTTCATTGTTTCGGCAGCTGTTGCATATCTACTAATGAGTGCATCTACTTCTTCGGCATGGGTACCCGCTCCGCCAAATCTTTTTATTGCGCTGTTGATGTCAGATTTTCGTGATTGCAAATAATCTAAGCGTGCAGGATCAGCTTCCAAAGCTTGGACGTAGGATGCCACGGTCGTATTGGTATCTGCCAAGACATAGAAACTCTCACTGACCGCGCTATAAATTGCCTCAAGAGCAGCATCCTTACCTCTTGCTGCATCTAACACTTTGCGGACATTGCCAAGTGAGGTCAAGACTCCTGCTTGCTCATCGTTAAGGATTGCATGCGCGCTTTCACTAGCAAGACGTAACTCTTCAACACTAGATAATCGAGCCATTTCAGCCTCAATATCGCCATATTCACCGCTCACAAGTGCGAGCTTCTTCATTAACGCCGTAAACTCGTGAAGGGTCGAAAGTGCTGAATCTTTTGCATCCATACTCTTTTTAAATGCTGAAATACGAAGCTTGAGATCTTGATAGTTCCTAAGGTTTTCCCTGTAATCTGAAAGTGCTTTTGTGACTGAAGCTCCACCAAAGCGATCCAAAAGTTCTCGCTGTTTTGCGCTCTTTCCAATACTGAGGTTGGCAGCTTGCGCATGGACTTCAACTAAATATTCGCTTAGCTCCGAAAGAACACTGGCTGGGACCGCGATTCCACTCGTGGTTGCTTTACTTTTCCCATCCGAAGTCACAGAACGAGTGATGATCAATTGTCCGTCTTCTACTATCGCACCTGCGTCTTCAAAACGTGGAATAAGTTCTTTGGCGACGGCAAAACGTGCACTTGCCATCAATCGTTCATTGCCTGTGCGCACCAAAGAACCATCGCTCTTTCCTCCAACAATTAGGTTCAGAGCACTTAAAATCATTGTTTTTCCGGCACCCGTCTCACCTGTGAGAACCGTGAGGCCACGAGCAATCTCTAACGTTGCATGATCAATAACTCCGATTGAACGGATAGAAATTTCTTCTAGATAAGAACGGTCACTCACCACGCCAACCCTCAACAGGAAGCTTGAACTTGGCTACAAGTCGATCGCTAAATGAAGAATTCTCCAGGTGGGCAAGGTGCACATAACTTAGATCTTTTGTTATATGGACTTCATCTCCTGCGCGAAGTTCAAGTGTGCGCAATGAATCAGCCGATAACAGAGCTTGCCGTGATTCGATGCGAACAACGATTTGGGATTTAGGTGAAATCACAAGTGGACGCGAGAAAAGCGCATGGGCTGAATTAGGCAGCACAACTAATGCATCAACTTCGGGCCACACGATGGGACCACCGGCTGAGAAGGCATAGGCGGTTGAACCAGTCGGTGTCGAACAGATGAGACCATCGCATCCCCATCTGGAGATAGGGCGTCCATCGATTTCTAGAAAAAGTTCAACCATAGTTGCATGTTCACGCTCAACGATTACTTCATTGAGTGCCCAACCGCTGGAAATCTCTGCACCATCGCGAAGTACGGTATACCGGAGTGTCATACGTGGATCAATGACATAATTTTTTTCAATGATGGCAGAAACGATTGTCGCTAGATCTACTTTTTCAACTTCAGCTAAGAATCCAACGCGTCCAAGGTTCACTCCGAGCAATGGAATTTGCTGTGTTCGCGTAACTTCAGCTGCGCGAAGGATTGTCCCGTCTCCCCCTAGAACAACGCCAACTTCAAGCTCTGGCAGATTAGCTATTGTGCAGTTCAAAACGTTAGTGAGTGAAACATCAGAGATAGTAACTACGGTGAAATCTGACGTTGGTAATTCATCTGCAATCTTTTGTGCAGCCTCAAGTGCTTCTGGGCGCGAAGGGTTAATTACGAGAAGAATATTTCTCATTATTGTGGGCCTGCCGTGATTGCATCATCTAGCGCACTGTGATCAATCTGCTCTGCCCCGCGTCGCAGCCATAAAAAGTACTCAACATTTCCGGCAGGTCCAGGCAACGGACTTGCAGCAATTCCTAGGGTTCCAAGGCCGACGTCATAGGCAGAATCGGCAACCTCAATTACTGCGGCTTTACGTAGAGCCGGATCGCGAACAACGCCACCTGCACCGAGTCGTTCCCGTCCTACTTCAAACTGCGGTTTTACCATGACTACAAAATCGGCACCCGGCTTTGAAACTACAGCTAGCGCAGGAAGAACTAATGTGAGTGAGATAAAACTTAAATCGGCAACGACTAAATCGATGGGCTCTCCGACTAGATCGCCAGTTAAATGACGAATATTAGTTCGATCCAAAATACTGACACGTGGATCCTGTCGCAGCGACCACGCTAGCTGACCGTAACCTACGTCCACTGCTACTACATGGGCAGCGTTGCGGCGCAAAAGAACATCGGTAAAGCCACCTGTAGATGCTCCAGCATCTAGGCATCTGCGACCTTGAACTTGAACCCCTGCAAAACTATCTAGCGCTCCAGCTAACTTATGTCCCCCACGAGAAACGAAGTCATCGCGTTTGCCCGCTAATTTGATGGAAGTTTCAGCATCAACCATCGTTGCTGGTTTTGTCGCGGGAATGCCATTAACAAGTACCGATCTCGCCTCGATTAAATCCGAAGCGTTCTCACGAGAGCGTGCAAGCTCACGTCGAACGAGTTCGGCATCTAGTCGGATCTTCATGTAAGCGTTCTACCTCTTAGAGGCCATCGATGGAGGACAAAGCAGAGGATAACTTCTGGTGTAGCTCTTCAAATCGAAGGGCATGATCATTAACATCCATGGCATCGATCTCTTGGAGCTCATTGCGCACATCTTCAACTAAATTTTCGGCATTGGTTCCCTGTGATTCATTCTCCACTTATTTGCCTACTTTCTTCACGGCTGCTTTTTTCGTAGCCTTTTTCTTCACAGCCTTTTTTGTAGGTGAGGATTTTCCACCAGCGCTTTTTAAGCGAGCTACTTCCTCCTTCAAGGCTTCGAACTCTCCTCGCTTAACGAAGCCCATCTTTGAAACAGAGCGCTCAACTTCATCTTCGATTTTTACTTTCAGCGCCTCTCCGCCTTCGCGCAACCATTGATTAACCGTAGAGGCGACCTCAGTCGCACTCTTGTCACCATCAGATACTTTTGAGAGGTACGTGCGGAGCGTTGCAAAAATGTCGTTAGCCATGTGGTGAGTCTATCTAAATTCGCACTATCTCAGCTGCTTCTACCTGCCAGCGACTTGCGACTCCCCCAGGGGCTTGCCAAAAACGTCGATGTATCGATCCAGAAATCTCAATCCACTCTTGGGCTTTAAGGGTAAGAGCCATACGTCTGGATTTATAACTCCACGCACCTACATCCAAAGTATCGACACCCTCTCGTCCGGCTCGGGAGATGATCACTCTAAACTCAACAACTTTGTCACCGCTCGGCAGTTCTTTTTCGACGCCAGCACCCGAGACCCTGCCCCGCAGCATCACATCATTGAGCGATAGATCGATATCTTCATCATTAGATTGAAGCGATTTTTTTACCATTATGGCCTCCTTGTAGGAAGGTGCCAGACTCACATGGTGTTCTGACGTTTACTACACGGCACGTTCTACAGGTGTGCATAAACCCAAACTTCTAGAGGTGTGAGCGCTCCTGTGCATCGGTGCTTTCCTGCGGATCAACCTCGGCACACTTGCCAAACCAGTCACGTGCTTCATCTACTCGCCCGGCAGTAAAAAGTGCATCGGCATATGCATAACGCAGGCGCAGTGCCCACTCTTCACTTTCATTGGAAAGCTCCTTGCACGTAAGCGTTACAACGGCGGCTTCAAGCTCACCTAGATCTCTGCGAGCACCAGCTGCAACAATGCGCATTTCAATCTCTTCTGGTTTTGCTAAACGCTTTACCTCAGGAGAGCCAGCTAAAGCTAAAGCTTTCAAGGGGTTTTTGAGTCCACGTTCGCAGTCAGCCATCACTGGCCACATTGTTACATCACCGGAAATGCGGTGGGCTGCACGTAATTCTTTCAATGCAATCTCATAGAAACCGGCACGGTATGCGGCATAACCGGCTGATTCACGAACTACGGCCAAGCGTCCTGCGTGATGCGCAGCTGCGACACCATGTTTATGGGCAAGTAGTGGATCGCTATCTGCGTATAAAGCTAAACACTCTAAATGTCGAGCAACAACTTTTGCATTCTCAGCAGATAATGATAAAAGTTCAGCACGTAAAGATTTATCTAACTCTTCACCGGTGATCTCTTCAGGAATATCTGGTTCAAAAATTCGTGGTCGCAATCTCGATTGATCGCGCTCCATAGGTGCAGGGCGTGTTCCACGAACATCACTTCCATCGCGAACCTGACGAGGAGCACCTGCACGTTCGGAGGAACCACCGCGTGCCGGTAAATCTTCACGTCGGCGTGCATTATTTGGGCCAGATGGCTTTCGCTCCCCCGGCTTTGATGCGCGGGGGTTGCTCGGACGATCAGATGGTGGACGTGAGTTTCTACGCTCTTCCATTGCGATCTCCTCTGTGAATAAAACTATGAAAATAAAAATAAATTGGACTGGGAATAGTTTAGGGAAATAAAAAAGGGGCGCTCGTTAAAGCGCCCCTTTTTATAAAAGAAGTCCGGCGACGTTCTACTCTCCCACAAGGTCACCCGTGCAGTACCATCGACGCTGAGAGGCTTAACTTCCG
>Ga0214919_10010130_pt1 | contig 12013 bp, 12 predicted proteins | sample LL1503_MetaG_FD_177994 | JGI IMG/M metagenome (GOLD analysis project Ga0214919, IMG submission 177994) | Freshwater microbial communities from Lake Lanier, Atlanta, Georgia, United States - LL-1503 | ecosystem: Environmental > Aquatic > Freshwater > Lake | place: USA: Georgia | collected...
AAATACAAAATTGAATGCTTCAATGTCATGGTAAGGAATTTGTGCTGTTGTGTCTGGGTGGGTACCAATAATAAATTTATCCTTAAACTGCTTCATCATCTCGTATAAATCTTTTGCTTTTTTCGTACTAAATATTCTGATATCTTCATCTTTTAATACGTCTTTCATGGCCTTTAATTTTTTTACTTGTTCCTTTTCAAATGCTTTAAAATCTATATCACCGTATATACCATGTAACTCTTTTCGTATTTCCATTAATACAGCGCTGGCATAACCCTGGCCAAGTATATATTCTTCCTTGTCTGTAAAAGAAATTTCTTTATAGTCTTTTATTGTTGATAAAAGTAAAATGACATCTTTAGAAGGCACAGCAAGTACTTCTTTTTTATATGTTGGCGCATATTTAAGACGTGTCAGTTCTACAAAAGCACGTTGAACATTTTTTGCAATGTATTCATCTTTTAACTGGTGATACATCGTCTCCATTTCGTGAAAATCGCAAAAAATAAAATATGTATGCCCTGTTTCACTAACCTGACTTTTTTGAATCTTTCGATATGCTTCAAATTGATTAAAATCAAAAAATTCAACCATTTTAGAGTATACATAATGCATCATCGAAGGATAGCTAAATGTGCCAATTATATACATACTATCAGGCATATAGTGATACGGACTGTGAATATTAGGATCATTAAAATAAAATACAGTTGGTTCACGACGTCTTTCAACAACCTCTGGACGCGTATCAGTTATAACTTTTTCGCCTAATTCGGACTTGTCTAGGAGAAGAAGTTGATCCATCAAACTTGTCTTTTTAGGGGGTTTCACGCCCTTCACGCCCTTCACGTTTTGACGTTGAGGATGTTGAAGATGTTGAGGATGTTGTTCGTGTTTCTGGTCGTCGTGATTTGCTTGATACTGCTTAAAAGCCGTAAATAATTCTTTATTTAAATCACCTTCGCTTATCAAGGAACAACTGTACGCAAATTTTTCCTCAAACTTTTCAAAAAGACCAAGTTCTTTATACTTTTCTAAACGCGCAACAAGTGACTCAAGTTGTCCATTTGCTTCCAATTTTAGCAATAATTGTGTTTTCATTTCAGGAGATTTAAACTTGCATTTTACAGACAAATGGTGTATATAAAAGGCAAGCAATTCCTCCTTCTTTATTTTACTGCATTTTTCATTATAGAGAGCATGATACAAACATTGCAATACAGCTGGAATACTTTCCGGAAAATCAAAAAGGAAGGATGGTATATCTTTAGCAGAATGCTTTATGTCTTTAGCAATGTCGACCGGCATGCCTTCATACAGTCGTTGTTCGATAATTTCGTCAATAGTGGACTTGCCTGTGTACGATTTCAGATTGTTTCTACCGGATTGTATTTCATATCTAAACAATGTATAGACAGCATATACTTTATTTATAAAGTCTTGTTCATCTTGTTTGTGTTGAAGATAAAGTCGTGCACGCTCTTTTTTACGGATAGTATACATGTATTCGCCTACAAAATTGGCGCCGTCCCCTTCATTCATACCGAGAAAAAGGTTTGTTGATGCGTAAACAATACGGTCTTCGCGTATTTGTAATAATGCTTCTAATGCTGGGCTTCCTTCTTTATATTTGACATCAAGGGCTTCTTTTAAAAATGTTTTAAAGTTTTCATCTTGTATTTCTGTAAAAATTTTTAATGACTCTTTACGTGCTTTATCGGATCGCATTTTTCCAACCGTGTCGCGAAGCATCTTGCTCTTTATAAGGGATGCATACGATTTGGATACAATATGATCTGCCAAAGGCGAAAGACCACCATAAGGTGTATCTTTTGGGTTAAATAATAATAAAGTAGACATTTATTATTACGACTATAATTTAAATTAATTTAAATTAATATATAAATGTTAATGTTCTATCTTTTCTTTATCGTGTTGTTAATATGCACAAATCCGCGTATACAACAACACATGGCATTAATGCTTCAAAAAGACATGCCAGATGATATGTCAGGATTGATTCTTGCCATTACAGGTGCATTGCTTATTATTTGCATTGCCTATGGTATGCAAAAGTGTTCAACCACCGAACCATTTTTATTTGAAGTAAGCAAAAATAAGCCACATTGTCATGGACTTTACAAAGGCATACCAAATAGTTTTCAATATAGTCAGATAGGATGTAAGCAAAACTGGCCCGTTACGGAGAGCAATCCAGATTTTATAACCGTAGGTGGCAAATCTCCACATTCATGTTGTTGTGATGACAAAAATCCGTCACATGGTTATATCGAAGGCGACGACGAGGCGCAAATTATTGGAGATGGGAAAAGGGATATGATTCTTTACTAGACGTTTCTTTTATTTCTTTTTTTTCTTTTTTTGAATGGGTATTTAAAAAAATAGAAATAAATAAAAGAAATGTCTTCTGATTTGCAATCAACCAACACCAACCCCGTTCAAAACAGCTTAACCTCTCCTGCCGACAAAAATGAAACCGACGAGAAAAGCTACAAGATTGGCGCGCCTCCATTAACCGACGAAGAAACAAAGGCAGCCATGCAAGAATTAAACGTCAAGGATTTTGTTCAAAAGTTTCCCCGTCTTGAAAAATTTTATGCTGACCCCAAGCACGAAAATCAAGTCCATTGCCTTGTTTCATTCTTTCCTTCAAAGGGCGCAAAACCGGATGAAGATGGCGTGTTTGGCATGTTGAAGGTGCGCGGAACGTTTGCTACGCAAGACGAGGCTGACTTGAAGGCCGAGTACCTTATTCGCAATGTCGACAGTTTTCACAGCATTTACCATACTTATGTGGGTCGTCCGTTTCCGTTGGCTGCCACGAAAAAGTACATTTGTGAGACCAAGGAAATTGATATCAAGAAGAAGGTGGTTGAGACGACTTCGGATGAAGTTCGCAAAAAGCGTGATGAAGAAAAGCAGACAATGGAGGAGATCAAGGATCGCGAAAAGGAGCTTTTGGCGGATGTGGCAAAATCGGATATTGATCCGTATGATCGATATATTGAGTTGATGGTGAAAAAGTCGCAGTTGACGTGGACGTATGATGCGACGATGAAAAAGCTGAATGAGATGAAGGGTAACATTATCAAGGCGCGCACCGAGTTGGCCGAATTGCGTGCCAAGGACGAGGATTACCATGCAAAGTTCTACGAGCGATACATGGAGGCGCGCAAAAAGTCGGGCTTGCCTGATTCGGACGACTCCTTTATCAAGTATATGTGCGAGGACATTGATTTAGGCTTTTAAACCCCTTTTTGAAAAATATAATAATTTTATTTAAATAGTTAAATAAAATATGGGAAATACAAATGCTTCTTTTAAACAGTCTTATAATCTTAAAATTCAAAATAAATTAGATGAACTTTATTCCGTTGCATTGGACTATTTAATTATGAAAAATTCTTTAACTAATCAAATTAAAACACAAAGTTTCATGAAAGGATATAAAAATGAAAGATGTACAAGTGACGATGATAAAGAAGAATGTAAAGAAGGCATTAACTATAAAAAAGACGCAACAGCTCTGATTAAAACTAAAACAGGCAAATCAAGAAAACAAGTCATAAATAATGCTTTAAAATATTTTGGATATGACACAACTCATGAATTTGACAGATCTGATGACTTTGATGACTTTATAAATATTGATACTAGCGAAATAATATTGGAACAAAAACTAGATCCGTTGGAATTCCAAATTGAAAGTTTAATTACAGATATACATCGCTTAAAGTCAAATTTTAAACATGCTAAAAAGAACTCGATCAAAAAAGTAAATAAAAAAGTAAAATCGATAAACAAGTTAAAAAAGAAATCAAAAGCCAAGCGCGGTTTATAAATGGCAAGTTCAATTTCGCTATCGCTTTCAATTAAAAAAAAGCAACAAAATGTTCTTCTTGTCAACGGATACATGCAAACTGACACATCAAAAATACACATGGATATACTTGATCATATCAAACCTGTCCAAATCGACCATCTTGTCATTCAAAAAAATTACAAGGCATTGAAAAATATGTTTACCCCCAATCCCATCTTGATAAAGTCAATCCCATTTTGTCTTTATGATATACCCATTTGGCACGCAAACACATCCAAAGATACTACCATTTTTTACACCAAACTTTTCATCAATCGATGGATTTGCACAATTGTAGTAAAGCCGTGTGTATTTGATTTTGTGTGTTTTGAAAAATATAAAACGGCTACGCAAACTATTTACACAGATTATGATATGTGCATTATTGTGAAAAATGATGCAGCCGAAATTATAGAGTGTGGATATATCACTGAAAAAAATCCAATTGACATTTAAACTTTTTTACAAAATAGGAGAAAGGAGAAAGGAGAAAGTTTACATATATTTAAGCAAACCATTGCTTACTACTGACTAAAAATATGTATTAGACGGGTATAAACGGCAACTGTAATCTTATTTTCATAAATATAAAAATAAGATGATATAAATAAAGATGAACAACATTTTATCAGTAGCATTGTTAGCATTGATACCGTTGGTTTGTATTGTAATTGGAATTATTTATTTGACACGTCCAAAGTCTACAGACGATGTAAATAAAAAAAATAATTTAATTGGCAAAACGTGCCTATATATTGGCGGATCTATTTTAGTTGTGTATTTTTTAATATATATATTGCGTTCAAAAACGTCTGACGAGTCTGAAACATTAAAAGAACGTCAATATTCACCGGTATCCACCAAAGAGTGGACGCTAGAGTCACCTATTTAAACTAGCTAGATCAGAATAAGGGTAGAAAGTAATGAAAGTAAAATATACCTTTGATTTATTATCAAATGTATCAAATACATCAAATGTATCAAATTGTAATTACACATAAAATGCCTATAGTCGACTTTTTTTATTTAGCGTTAAATTATTTTTTAGCCTTGAACAGCTGGTAAAAACTATCCATTTGATCTACAAAATATGTATCACTTCGTTGGTCATAAAATCCATGTGCAAAAATGCCCGGATCGCCGTAAGAATCCAAAGACTCAAATCCGTATTGCTCAAATAACGAAATCCAGTCTGTTATTGACCGATATTGTGCATACACATTAAAAATAAATTTATTATCCGTATAAATCGCCTTTTCACAATCTGTAAAAATTTTTACAAAACCAAAAGGAGTCATTTCACTACCAAGCACAGACGCATATAATGCATGAAGTATATTGTAAAATGTTGAATCGTCTTTCGAATTGCAATCATGCTCGCGAATCAGTATGTATCCATCTGGCTTTATGACTCGATGAATTTCTTTAAATATATCGTCGACATGACTAAAATGATGCGCAGACATAAATAAAGTAATAAAATCAAATTGGTTATCTGCGTAGGGTAACGTCGATGGGGTATTTAAAGAAAATGTAAACTCTGGATCTGGTTTCTGGTCAAAAATGTCACACGCAAATGCTTGATCCCGATTTAATGATAAGGCTGAAATAATAGCTTTGGTGATTTTCCCCTCGGAACACCCTAGATCTAAATAATTAAAATTCGCCGACTGGGAGAGTCGTTGTTTTACCAGTTCCAATTCCCAATATATATCATTTATACGAGATTTTTCACGCCCTCCTCCGTCTGCAATTGTTGCTGGTTTTGAATATAATGATCGTAACTGGTGCAATAGACATACATCATTATTTGAACGTTCGATTAAAGGCATGAAAGATTTATCGCGTTTTTTCAAAAATTTGGCTAGACGTCGTATAACAGTTGGTGTTAATTGAAAAATAGGATGAAAATTCGTTTTTAGATACATTTTTACAATTTCAATCATATTATCGTCTCCGCTTTTATAACCCAAAAATTCTACACATTTCTCCAAGTTTTTCAACGAAATTTTCATTTATTTAATATAATTTAAAAATTTTATTAATTTTATTAATTTTTGCAGGATCAGCCACTAAAAACGAAACGCCTTTATGCTTGGCCTTTTCTAAATGTACCACCAAAGACCGATTTTGGGGTTTGGCCTTTTCTAAATGTACCACCAAAGCCAATTTTGGGGTTTGGCCTTTTCTAAAGGCTGGCTAACTAAAGCCAATTTTGGGGTTCGGCCTTTTCTAAAGGCTGACTTATTCATCCGAATGCATAAACTCTAAAAACTTTTTTTTGTCTTCCTCGTCCGCCATAATCGTTGGCGGTCCCGTCAGCTCGCCGGTTTTTTGAAAATGGTTTTTATACAGCCGGAGTTTGCCGTATGTGATATTGCCAATATGACGCAATGTCTTGTCATGCAAAATAGGCTTTTTCAGTTCAACGGGGGTTGAAGGAGTCGCCTGAGACACTAGTTCTTCTTTTTCGTTTTCATTTTCGTCAGTGTCATCGTTGACTTGTTCCATTTTTTCGTCAATATCATCGATACAGATACGACTTTCAATCGTTGCAGGTAAACTTCGACTTAACTGGTTGCGATACCCATCGCCTTCCTTAATGATATTCACAATTTGTTTATATACCTCCTCCAATCGCTTCATTTGATTGCGTGTCTCGATCATCATTGTGCCGTTGTCACATCTCTCAAATCGTGCCAGACGGCCTTGGAGATGTGCGGATTCCTTTGTGTACAGGTTTTTAATCACCCCAAAGCCTTTTGAAACAAGTTTAATCAATATGGCAGCATTCAAGTCCTCAATCTCATTTTTGTCCTCGTCTGTAAACGAAAACCGGTTGCGGGCCTTGTCTTTGCACAAATAAAGCGCTTTGTTTTTGCCCATCAAAAAGTTTTTGGTTGTAAACTCTGCCAGCGCCTTTTGGGCGCCAAAAAAATCCTCAAGTTTATAATTCTTTTCAAATGTTTCCTTGACGACCTCGGGCGTCATGTAGGTTAGGATGCTTCCATAGTTGTGCGTCGAATTGTCAAAATTTGTATTAATATTGATGGTATTATTAGACGCAGAACGTGTTTTGGTTTCTTCAAGCTCTTTTTTCAGTTGGTTGATTTGAAGTTGAAGATCTGTATATTTTTGGTTATCTGTTTGCGTCAACTTTTGCATATCTAATTTCTTTTTTTCTTTACAGATGTTTATATGGTATTCTAACATTTTTTTTGATGTGAGTTCCTTTTTACACGATTCGCAATTAAATAAACGTTTATTAATAGGTTGTTCTTGATCTACTTGAATTTTTAGACATTTCTTATTTGTTTGAATATGTCTGTTTAATACTGATCGTGAAGAAAAAATGATTTTACAAAATGAACATTCCATTTTATTTAATATAATATTTCTTTAAAATGCAAAAAAAAAAATTGCATTTCATCGCATTACATTGTATATTTATAGCATTTGCGGCATATATTGAATGCTATATTTGTGCTATAAATATTTTTGGTATAATTGCACGTGCGATAAATATATTAAAAAAATAAAAGATTATATTAAGGTTAATGCAATAAAATATATAAAGTATTTATAGTTATTTTTATTTAGTCTTATATAAAGAATAAAAATTTAATTTAGTTTTTAATTAAAAATTTAGCATTCCATTGTGTGTGTGGTGAACTCGTTTTTTGTTTAGAAATAGCCAGCCCATTTCTAAAATTTTATTTTTGGTTACAAACAACATTTACACAGCTTTTTCACAAAAAGCCGTACCAAAAACGTTACGTTTAAAATAACTAGTTGGATCCACAATCGTCCTTCAAATATAAAAAGGAAGTTCTACATATAATTTCAAATTATTAAATAATTTGAATCAGTAAACACCCACGAAAAATTTTGCTTTGTATAAAAAGGAAGGCATAAAATACGAGTTACCCACCTATGAAATTTTAAATGCACTTTTATTTTTGAAAAATATATAATAAATGACAACATATGAAAAATATGAAGACTTACTTTTGAACGATATTGTTTTTGATACAGACGACGATAAAAAAATAATTGGAGATGTAATATTTGATACACCTATCGATAAAAATTACACATTTACAAAGGCTCAAATTGAAATTATTGATAAATATTTTATGCCTCCAGTATATAATTTTCCAACCAGTGGATTAAATGTAAAAAAATCAAGATCAAAAAAATCACAAAAAAAAAAATCACAAAAATCAAGATCAAAAAATATTAAACCAAAAAAAATCAAGATCAAAAAATATTAAACAGCATGTTGACTACCTATTTATACCCTCCTTTTTTATAAAAATGTTATTTTTAGTGGATAATTTGTGGTTAAAAATACAGCACTTCCTTTTTATATTTGAAGAGAAGAGTTGCTGGATGGACAAAAAGTGGACCCAAATGAATGCGACGAAAATGGGATGACGCCATTGCACCATATCGCTTCTCAGCTTTTTGAAATGTCAACGGTTATCAATACGGACTTTTATGTGATTAAACTTCTTCTTCGATACAATGCCAACCCAAATATTCCACAGTTTTTTCACAAAAAGCTGTGCGAAACATTTCAACAAAAGTATTGGCGAATTAAAGAAGAAAACTAATAATAAAACAATTCAACTGTAAACAAACCAAAAAATGAAACAGCTCGCGCTTGTCCTTACCTCTTCCTTTCATTTTTTTGCACTTGTCCCACTGTATCCGCAGTATTTTAATTACTTTTACACAATGTGGTGGGTATCACTTTCTACTGTATGCTCAATGACGTGGCATGCCCTTGGCGAGCCGTATGGAATACTTGCAGTGATGGATTATACGGGGGCAGTTGGATGGTTTTTATTGGAGATGTGGATGACACGTCAACGAGTGCTTGCATTTGTGTTAAATATGTGTGTGTTTTTTACAAATCGTACCATTTCGCATTGTTCTTCGTATTCATTTTACCATTCGTTGTGGCATATTGCATCGGCTGTCAAATGCGTGACGGTTGCAATGACATTTGATCGTGTTTTGTAACAATAAAATATAGACAGACGACTCACTATTAGTTAATGTTTTTGGTACGGCTTTTTGTGAAAAAGCCGTGAAAAAGCCGTGGTATAATAAAAAATAAATGTGTAAATAAAATGGGGAAAAAAATGATAGAAATCTATGGATATGGCGAATGCCCTTATTACCAAAACGCCGTTGCACATATGACCGAAAAAATGGGTCCAGTAAATAAAAAAGTTGTGGGGAAAACAACGATCATCCAAAACGACTTTTTAATGTGCTCATACACGCCTATAGCACGTGGCCAAGAATGGCAAATGATCTTGAACTGTAATGGCATTGACAAACATACATCGCCTCTTGTACTTGTTTCAAATAAACGACTGATTGGAGGATGCGATGATTTGCTAAAGACGAATTTGAAAGAATATTACTCTAAAAAAAGTTTGAAAAAGTCTGGAAATAAAAAGAGAAAATGAGAGCCTTGTGAGTATGTTATTGATAATTGATAAAAGTATTTGAAAATAATTTAAATTTTTTAGTAAAACTTTTTTTAGACGTCTTTAGTCTTTTTTTAGACGTCTTTAGTCTTTTTTTAGACGTCTTTAGTCTTTTTTTAGACGTCTTTAGGCTTTTTTTAGACGTCTTTAGGCTTTTTTTTAGACGTCTTTAGGCTTTTTTAGACTTTTTTAGGCTTTTTTTAGACGTCTTTAGGCTTTTTTTAGACGTCTTTAGGCTTTTTTTAGACATCTTTAGGCTTTTTTTAGACGTCTTTAGGCCTTTTTTAGACGTCTTGAAATATAGAGGTGGTAAATCATAAAAATCTAAGTTAGATAACAACGGAGCCGCATTAAGACTAAAGATAGGAATTTTTTTATAATATCCTTTTAATTTAGATAACGGAACCGCGTTTCCTTTTTTAAGAATACAAGTAAACATAGGAATTTTACGTTCTTCATAATCAATAACCGATTCTTTTATACACCTTAAATATGTATATCTTTCTATTAAAATTTCACGTTCGCCCTTAGCAGATAACCAAATATAATCTATATTATCTTTTGGATAGATATGAATCTCAAGTAGACAGCAATCGGCAAAGGTAAGTGATTTTTCTTTACATATACTCGTTGAAGTAAAATACGATCGATTCATATATTTATCTTTTCGCATCATAGGTAAAATTAATGGACAATATTCTTGGTCAGAAATTCCAGAAATACCACGATATACAATTATGGGTATTTTCGCACGAAATGGGCGAAATAATTCCATTGATTTCAAAATAGCTGTAGTTTTTTTTTGAGTTTTTTCTGGAACCTCCCTACTTGGTTTATGTGGATCTAATTGTGCACCTAAATATAAGTCTGAATTAATTTTTATATAACCACCTTCCATATAATCAGTCAAGGCTTCTCTTATCGAAACTATATCAATATCATTTTTATTAGTTTTATCTTGTAAATCTTGTATTTTATCTTGTAAAACTTGTAACTGCTTATCAGTAATGGCATCCTCATTATCATTATCATTATAAATATCATTATAAATAAGTTGAAATGCTTTTTCCATTCGTGTGATTTCTATATCTTTTAGAGTTAATACGGCTGGTTTTGTTTCTGACATATTTTTTATATAATAGATTTTTATAATTTATATAATAAAAAGTGTAAAAACTCAACTGGATTTTATGAGCATCGACCATACTATAGAAGAAAATTTGTCGGAATACAATTTGCACATTAGTTAGCCTTGTCAGTCTTTAACGTCAATTAAAAATTCTAAAATTGAATTTTTAATTAAAAAGAAATAGATTAATAAAAGATGTCCGGTGTCAGTCAACTTTTAGAAAACAACAGGGTTACAGGGGACTATCATACACATGTCAGTATGGTGCATCCAAAAGGCAAGTTTCAAATCAGTAAGCATGTCACAGAATCGTTTTGGCACGCGTATTGCACGGACATCTTTAATGATGAAAAAACAGAGTATGGGCTGGCTGAAAAACCGCAGTCGTTCATCCCCGTCTTGGTCGATATCGATATTAAGGTTGAATTTACCGAAGACAAGGATGTGACGTGTTTGTATACCGAATACCAGCTTGAAAATGTCGTACGAAATTATCAAGACGTTCTTAAAAATATTCTGCTTGAATGCAAATCAGAACATCTTTATTGCTTTGTTTTAGAAAAACCAGCGTATAAAGTGGAGGCCGGAGGCAAGGAATATTTAAAATCAGGATTGCACCTCCATTTCCCCTATACTTTTCTTACAAAAAATGATCACGAAAACCATTTGTTGCCACGCGTGCGAAAGCAAGTCAACAAGGATCAGACGTTTAAATCGCTTGGGTTTGAAAAGTCGGGCGATTTAATTGACGCGTGTTACACGCGCAACCCATGGCTTCTTTACGGCTCCAAAAAAAGCGAGGGGATGCATTCGTATAAGCTTACAAAGATTTACAACGAAGAGCGCGATATTATTACCTTGGAAGAAGCATTAAAAACGTACAAGATTTATAGTGCCGAAGAAACCGAGATTTCGTTGGAGGGCAATCACCGTTTTTATTTGCCACGCGTTCTTAGTATTATTCCATGGCAACGTCAAGTGTGCGAATTGCGTGCCAATTTGCCAAGCCCTGTGCGTGTCGATGGCACGTCAGAGAAGAAACGTGTGTTTAAAACCCAAAATTTATCAGAGTCGCTTAATAAGGCCAAAACGTTGCTTGGCATGGTCACCGATTTTCGGTCGGAAGCATACGCCGATTGGTTGCAAATTGGGTGGACGCTTTACAACATTTCCGATGCGTCGGCGGAAGGGTTAGAGTTGTGGCTGGAATTTAGTGCACGGTGCGCGGAGAAATTCGACCAAAGCAATTGTATTAGTCTCTGGGAGAAAATGGAGCGTCGTAACTTGACGCTTGGCACATTGCACCATTTCGCAAAGCTGGACAATCCTGTGGCCTACAACAAGTTTACCGAGGAGTGTTCTAAGAAATACATCAATGAGGACAATGTGGTGAATTGCAGTCACAACGATTTGGCAAAAGCGTGTTTTGAGAAATGTGGCACTGAGTTTGTGTGTGCAAGCATTGTCAATAATATTTGGTATCAGTACAAAAATCAC